>Ga0157378_10004823_pt1 | contig 11816 bp, 8 predicted proteins | sample M65metaG_FD_115309 | JGI IMG/M metagenome (GOLD analysis project Ga0157378, IMG submission 115309) | Miscanthus rhizosphere microbial communities from Kellogg Biological Station, Michigan, USA - M6-5 metaG | ecosystem: Host-associated > Plants > Roots > Rhizosphere > Soil | place: USA: Michigan...
GGCGGAGCGGGCCGATCGCGACCGGTGAGGGGGCGATCTCCGTCCGCAGCCGGGAAGCCGCCTCGTCGATGAGGTCGATCGCCTTGTCCGGCAGCTGGCGCCCGCTGATGTAACGGTCGGACAGGGACGCCGCGGCCACGAGCGCGCTGTCGGCGATGGTCACCTTGTGGTGGGCCTCGTAGCGCTCCTTGAGGCCGCGCAGGATGGCGATGGTGTCCTCGACCGTGGGCTCACCGACGAACACCTGCTGGAAGCGGCGCTCGAGGGCAGGGTCCTTCTCGATGTGCTTGCGGTACTCGTCCAGGGTCGTGGCTCCGACCATCCGCAGCTCGCCGCGGGCCAGCATGGGCTTGAGCATGTTGCTGGCGTCCATGCTGCCCTCGGCGGCGCCGGCCCCGACGACCGTGTGCAGCTCGTCGATGAACGTGACGACCTGGCCGTCGGACCCCTTGATCTCCTCCAGCACGGCCTTGAGGCGCTCCTCGAACTCTCCCCGGTACTTCGCGCCCGCCACCATGGCGGCCAGGTCGAGGCTGACCAGGCGCTTGCCCTTCAGGGACTCGGGGACGTCGCCCTCAACGATGCGCTGCGCCAGACCCTCGACCACCGCGGTCTTGCCCACGCCGGGGTCACCGATCAGGACAGGGTTGTTCTTGGTGCGCCGCGACAGCACCTGGACGAGCCGGCGGATCTCGGCGTCGCGGCCGATCACGGGGTCGAGCCTTCCCTCGCGGGCGGCTGCGGTCAGGTCCCTGCCGTACTTGACCAGCGCGTCATACGTCGCCTCGGGGTCAGCGGTGGTGACCTTGGCGCCGCCGCGCAGCCTGGGGATCTCACCGGCGACGGCCTCGCCGTCGATCCCGAAGTCACCGGTGCGGGCGATCGCGAGCAGCAGGTGGTCGGTCGAGACGAAGGTGTCGCCCATCGACTCCATGATCTTCTGTGCCTGTTCGAGCAGCGAAAGGCTCGCCCGCGACAGCCCTGGCGCGCCGACCGACGAGCCACTGACCGTGGGCACGCGGCCGAGTATGGCGGCCGCCGCCTGGGCCGCAGCCGCCGGCGACGAGCCGGTGGCCTCGAGCAGCGGGCCCGTGGTCGTCTCGGTCTGGCGGGCCAGCGCGAGCAGGATGTGTGCCGGCTCGACGTGGGGGTGGCCGGCGGCCGCCGCCGCACGAACGGCCGCGGAGACGGCCTCTTGAGCCTTGGTCGTCAGCTGCAGTTCCATGGGCAGAGCTGCTCCTCGAGTCCTGGTGTCGGGTCACCCGGTGCAACGCCGACCAAAGTTGAGTGTATTCCGCTCAGGTTCGTCTCGTCCTGGATCAACGCGCGGGATCCGCGCTGACGTCCTTCGGTCTGCCGGATGTCGACCGGCAGCACTACGGTCAAGTGATGACGGACTCTGAACGCTACGAGTCGTTCCTCGCCTTGCACCAGCCAGGCTCACCGCTGCTGCTCGCCAACGTGTGGGACCTGGGATCGGCGCGGCTCCTGGCGGCCTGCGGGTTCCGGGCGCTGGCCACGACCAGCAGCGGGTACGCCGCATCCCTGGGGCGGCTCGACGGCGGACTCACCCGGGAGGAGACCCTGCACCACGCCGCCTCGCTCGTGGGTGCTGTGGACCTACCGGTCAACGCCGACCTCGAGAACGGCTTCGCCGACTCGCCGCAGGACGTGGCGGACACCATCAGGCTGGCTCTGGCCACGGGGGTGGCTGGAGCGTCGATCGAGGACTACACCGGTGACCCGGGAGCACCGATCTACGACGTCGGCCTGGCTCGGGATCGGGTGGCCGCCGCGGTGGAGGCTGCCCACAGCGGCTCCTCTCGCCTGGTGCTGACGGCGAGGGCGGAGAACTACCTGCATGAGCGCGCCGACCTGGGCGACACGATCGAACGCCTGCAGGCGTTCCAGGAGGTGGGCGCCGACGTGCTCTACGCACCGGGGCTGACGTTGCTGGACGACATCCACTCGCTCGTCGCGTCCGTCGACCGGCCGGTGAACGTTCTCGCGTTCCCGGGGGCGCCGCCGGTCGCAGAGCTCGCCTCGGTCGGCGTGAGCCGCGTCTCTGTGGGCGGCGCGTTCGCCTTCGCCGCCATGGCAGGTCTGCTCGACGCGGCTCATGAGCTGATCGAGCACGGCACCTACGGCTACACCGCACGATCCCGGGTCGGTGTGGCGGCTGTACAAGAGGCGTTCGGGACAGGAACGAGCAAGACATGAACGACCAGGACTTGAACGACCAGGACTTGAACGACCAGGACATGAACGGCCAACACATGAACGACCGGGACCCGAACGACCAGGACCCGAGCGGTAGAGGAACCCGGATCGAGGCTGTCGAGGGCGACATCACCACCGAGCTCGTGGACGCGATCGTCAACGCGGCGAACAGCTCACTGCTCGGTGGCGGAGGGGTCGACGGCGCCATTCACCAGGCGGCAGGCCCGCGCCTGCTGGAGCAGTGTCGCGAGCTGCGGCAGACGGCATACCCGGGTGGCCTTCCCGTCGGGGAGGCCGTGGCTACCGCGGCCGGCGACCTGCCGGCGCGGTGGGTGATCCACACCGTCGGGCCCAGTCGCCATGCGGGACAGACCGATCCGGCTCTGCTGGCGTCCTGCTTCGAGGCGTCGCTGCGGGAGGCGGTGCGGGTCGGTGCCCGGTCGGTGGCGTTCCCCGCAGTCAGCGCCGGGGTCTATGGCTGGGACGCGGCCGAAGTTGCCGGTATCGCGGTCGCGGCGGTCCGCGCTTCGCCGCACCTCGGCGAGCTGGATCTCGTGCGCTTCGTGCTGTTCGGCCCGGCCACCCACCAGGCGTTCATCGCGGCACTGGGCTGAGGTCGCTGATGTCACCGGTGAGAGGACTCAGCCGCGCGGGCGCCAGACGACGAGCGCACCCGACGCCTTGACGCTGCGCATCGGCCGCTGGCCGGCACGCACCGCCACCACCTCACCAGCCAGCCCTGCTGCGAAAACCCTTGAACCTGGGTCGATGACACGCCCCAGGGCGTCGAGCTCCGCGCGCAGCTCGGTCACCCGTGCGCGAAGTGCCTGCACCTGGTTCTCAAGGTCCAGGATGCGCTGGATGCCGGCCAGGCTGACGCCCTCGTCCTGCGAGAGTCGCTGCACCTCCCGAAGCAGCGTGACGTCGCGCGCCGAGTAGCGGCGCCCACCACCGCGGGTGCGCGATGGGGAGACCAGGCCGAGGCGGTCGTACTGGCGCAACGTCTGGGCGTGCATGCCGGCCAGCTGAGCCGCGACCGAGATCACGAAGACCGGGGTGGCGTCGTCGGGAGCGAACCCGCCTGAGCCCAGCACAGCGTTCACGGCTCAGTCCTGCCGGGCCTTGGCGTACAGGTCCGCACGCGGATCGGCGTCCGACTCCTCGGCGCGCAGCACCTCGACGGCCTCACGCGCCTTGTCGGACAGCCGCTGCGGCACCGCGACGCTCACCTTGGCCAGCAGGTCGCCGGTGTGGCCCTTAGCCGCGATACCTCGACCCTTGACGCGCAGCACCCGGCCGTTCGGCGTCCCGGCCGCGATCCGGACCTTGACCGGGTCTCCCGACAGTGTTGGCACGGAAACCGTTGCCCCCAAAGCGGCTTCGGCAAAGGTGACCGGCAGGTCGATCGTCAGGTTGTCGCCGTCGCGACCGAACACCGGGTGCGGCGCGACCTGCACGGTGAGCATGAGGTCGCCCGCCGCGGCGCCCTGGTCGCCGGGACTGCCCTTGCCACGTAGCCGGATCTTCTGACCGTCCTTGACACCGGCCGGGATGCGCGCGGTGATCCGGGAACCGTTGGCAGTGCTCAAGGTCACGGTCGACCCCTCGACCGCGTCGCGGAACGACAGGGTGCTGCGGGCCTCGACGTCGGCGCCCCGTCGGGGTCCAGCGGTGGCGCCAGAGCGCCCGTAACCTTGCTGGCTGTACTGTCCCGGCCCACCGGACCCGCCCTGCTGGCCGAACATGCCTCCAAGGAGGTCCTCGATGTTCGGCTGCCCGCCGCCACCACGGCCGGTGTTGAAGCGCACGTTGGGGCCGGCACCGCCACCGCCGAACAGGTTGCTGAAGACGTCCTCGAACCCGGCGCCTCCGGCACCCCCCGGGCCGCCGGAGGTGAACCGGGCCCCACCGCGGCGCATCGAACGGATGGCGTCGTACTGCTTGCGTTCCTCGGGGTCGGACAGGACCGCATAGGCCTCGCCGATCTCCTTGAAACGCTTCTCCGCCGCTTTGTCCCCGGGCCTCTGGTCGGGGTGCAGGGTGCGGGCGAGCTTGCGGTAGGCCTTCTTGATCGCGGCCGCGTCCGCGTCGGCGGGAACGCCGAGGATCGCGTAGAAGTCCTTCCCGAACCAGTCCTGGCTAGCCATCGACGTCTCCCTTCATCCAACCTCGGACCCGTGCGGTCCTGCTTCATCCAAACCTAGGGACCGTGCGGTCTACTTCTGAAGAGACCTCGGCACCCTGTCCGGCACAGTCTCCCGGTCCGGGAAGGATCGCCGGACACGGTCCCTAAGTTTGGGATGGATCAACGGACACAGTCCCTAGGTCGGGGAGGAAGGTTGCGGGTCGGCTACTGCGACGCGTGCCGCCCGGATGACCCGCTCACCGATCTTGTAACCGGGCTGCATGACCTGCACGACCGTGGTCCCCTCGGTGCCCTCGGCCAACTCGGCCTCAACGTGCATGAGCGCCTCATGGACGATGGGGCTGAACGCATCGCCGGGCTGGCCGAAACGCTCCACGCCGAACCTGGCGAGCGCACCCTCGAGCTTGTCGGCGATGGCCGTGAACGGCCCACCCTCAAGGTCACCGTGCTGACGGGCCAGGTGGATGTCGTCCAGAGCCGGCAGCAACGCCTCGACGACGTGGCCGATCGCCATGTCACGATGCAGCTGCCGGTCACGGTCGACGCGCTTCTTGTAGTTGACGTACTCGGCCTGGAGCCTCTGCAGGTCGCGGGTCAGGTCAGCCGCCAACGTGGTGTCCGGATGGATCTCGTCGCCCTCGTCAACCTCGGCAAACTCGGCGGCCGCGACCGTCTCGGCGTCGTCCGTCTGGGCGGCGTCGTCCACCGGAGCGGCCCCGGACCCCTCGCCGGCATCACGCAGGGCGCCGGTCACGGGGTCAAGGCGTCGCTTGTCGGTGACCTTGGGGACCGCGGGGGAAGTGGGCCCGGACTCCTCCGAACCCACACCCCCTGGGTCGACCGAGTTGGTGTCGGTCACTTCTTGTCACCAGCTGCCGGGCCGTCGGTCTCCGCGTCGTCAACAACCTCCGCGTCGACGACATCGTCGTCGGCGGGCGCCTTGGAACCGGTCGAGGACTGGTCCTGGCCGGACTCAGACCCGGCGGCGCTGTCGGCCGAGGCCGCGGCATACATGGCCGTGCCCAGCTTCTGGGACTCCTCAGAGAGCTTGGTCGCCTTGGCCGTGATGTCCTCAGGCGTTGCGCCCGAACCATCCTTGAGAGCGTCCTTCAGGTCCTTCAGCGCTGCGTCGACCTCGCCGCGGCCGTCGGCCGGGATCTTGTCGGCGCTGTCGGCCAGGAACTTCTCCGTGGAGTAGACGAGCTGCTCGGCGGTGTTGCGGGCCTCGGTCTCCTCGCGGCGGGCCTTGTCCTCCGCCGCGTGCTCCTCAGCCTCGCGGACCATGCGCTCGATCTCTTCCTTCGGCAGCGCGGAGCCACCGGAGATCGTCATGGACTGCTCCTTGCCGGTTCCGCGGTCCTTGGCCGAGACGTGGACGATGCCGTTGGCGTCGATGTCGAAGGTGACCTCGACCTGCGGCACACCCCTGGGAGCCGGCGCGATGCCGGTGAGCTCGAAGGTGCCCAGCGCCTTGTTGTGCACGGCGATCTCGCGCTCACCCTGGAACACCTGGATGAGCACAGACGGCTGGTTGTCGTCGGCGGTGGTGAAGACCTCGGAGCGCTTGGTCGGGATGGCGGTGTTGCGCTCGATCAGCTTGGTCATCAGGCCGCCCTTGGTCTCGATGCCCAACGACAGCGGGGTGACGTCGATCAGCAGGACGTCCTTGCGCTCACCCTTGAGAACGCCGGCCTGCAGACTCGCGCCGACCGCAACGACCTCGTCCGGGTTGACGCCCTTGTTCGGGGTCTTGCCCCCGGTGAGCGCCGTGACGACCTCATAGACGGATGGCATACGGGTCGAACCGCCAACAAGCACAACGTGGTCGATCTCGCTGACATTGATGCCGGCGTCCTTGATGACCTGGCGGAACGGGCCCTTGACGCGCTCGAGCAGGTCAGTCGTGAGCTGCTCGAACTGCGCGCGGGACAGGGACTCGTCCAGGTGGATCGGACCGTTCTCGGACATCGAGAGGTACTGCAGGCTGATGTTGGTGCTCGTCGCGGTGGAGAGCTCCTTCTTCGCCTGCTCGGAAGCGTCACGCAGGCGCTGCATCGCGATCTTGTCGTTGGCCAGGTCGATGCCGCTGGTGTTCTTGACGGTCGTGATCAGGTGGTTGACGATGCGCTCGTCCCAGTCGTCGCCACCGAGCTTGTTGTCACCGTTGGTCGCACGGACCTGGATGGTGGAGAAACCGTCCTCGGGGTCCTTGCCCACCTCGAGCAGGGAGACGTCATAGGTGCCACCACCGAGGTCGAAGACGAGGATGAGCTCGTCCTCCTTGCCCTTGTCCAAGCCATAGGCCAGCGCGGCGGCGGTCGGCTCGTTGATGATGCGCAGGACGTTGAGGCCCGCGATCTCACCGGCCTCCTTGGTGGCCTGACGGTGCGAGTCGTCGAAGTAGGCCGGGACGGTGATCACCGCGTCCGTGACGGTCTCGCCGAGGTAAGCCTCCGCGTCGCGCTTGAGCTTCTGCAGGATGCGCGCGCTGATCTCCTGGGCGGTGTAGCTCTTGTCGTCGATCTTGCGCGACCAGTCGGTGCCGATCTCCCGCTTCACCGAGCGAATGGTCCGGTCGATGTTCGTGACCGCCTGCCGCTTGGCGATCTCGCCGACGAGGACCTCGCCGTTCTTGGCGAACGCGACGACGGACGGCGTCGTACGCCCGCCCTCGGCGTTGGCGATGATGGTGGGCTCGCCACCCTCGAGGACGGCTACTGCCGAGTTGGTGGTGCCGAGGTCGATGCCTACCGCGCGAGCCATTTTTTTCTCCTGTATGACGAGTGGTCGGGCGAGCGCTGCTCGCCATGCTGATTTCGTGCTGCTGATCGTGCTACTGGTGTTGCTTCGTAGGCCAATCTCCTCGACATCAGCCTGACTTGTCAAGTCCACACTACGGAAACTTGCGTCTACCTGACTCAACTAAAGCCCTTCCCGTCATAGAACGGGGGCAGCGAGCATCAACGGACCTGCTCAGTGACGCACCTGCGCCAGGTCGGCTCAGCGTCGGATGGAACGATGGGGGCATGACTGAGGCAGGTCGAGCGAGCGTCGTGGCGGTCAGCAAGGACGGGCACCACCGGTTCAGCAAGAAGCCCTGTGCGCAGATCATCCTGCTCGAGGGCATCGGTATCCAGGGGGACGCGCACGCTGGTGTCACCGTCCAGCACCTTCATCGCAGGGCGCGCCATCCGGCGGAGCCGAACCTGCGCCAGGTGCACCTGCTGCCCAGGGAGTTCTTCGACGAGGCCCGCGAAGAGGGCTATGAGCTGGCCCCGGGTGACCTCGGCGAGAACGTCCTCACCCAGGGCCTGGACCTGGCCGGGCTCTCACCGGACACGCTGCTGCACATCGGGGCCGGGGCCGTCGTCCGTGTCACCGGACTGCGAAACCCCTGCGTCCAGATCGACAGGTTCCGCAAAGGGCTCCTGAAGGTCGCCTCCGGCCGTGACGAGAACGGGCAGGCGGTCAGGAAGGCCGGGATCATGGGCGTCGTCACCACCGGGGGCGTCATCCGCTCCGGCGACAGGATCGATGTCGAGCCGCCGGACCCACCCCACCGCACGCTCGAGTGCGTCTGAGCCTCTTGCGGCTCACTGCTGGGTGATGCGCCCCAAGGGTGCCGGGGTGTAGGGCGAGACGGTCGGCAGGTAGGCAGCGAAGCCGTCGATGTCCAGACCGCCGACGACCTTGTTGCTCCCACCGGTGAAGGCTGCGAAGCCGTCACCGCCACCGGACAGGAAGTTGTTCGCGACGATCCGGTAGGTCTGCGAGCCGTCATCGGCCACCGGCCGGCCACCGATCGCCACGCTGCCCGGCACGAGCTCACGGCCGGTGGTGCCCTGGTGCCAGGCGTAGGTCAGGCCCTGGGAGATCTGCAGCATCATGGGGTTGGCGGCGTTGGCGCCCGACCACTGCTGCCGCAGCAGTGCGACGATCTGCGCGCCGGTCAGGTCCATCGAGACGAGGTTGTTGTTGAACGGCTGGACGGTGAAGGCCTCTTCGTAGGTCACCCCGCCGTCGCCCTCACCCTTGGCCGAGGAGGCGAACGTGAGGTCCGCCCGGATCCCGCCGGGGTTCATGAACGCCACGACCGGCTTCACCCCGCCGGTGACCACCGACGGGTCGTTGACCTGCGCGTCGGCGATGAGGTCTCCGAGCGCGGACTCGCCGGCGGGATTCTGGACAGCGGTGACGTCCGTGGTGATGTTGCCCAGGACCTTGCCGGCGATGGGCGCGACGAGCGTCTTGTAGGTGTCCACGAGCCTGGTCTCGTCGGCCGCCCTCGGCACGTCACGGGATACGACCAGGTTGCTGCCCGCGACCGAGCTGCGGACGATGTCGTTGCTGCGTTGGTCGTAGGTCAGGTTGGTCTCGGTGAAGAGCCGGCCGAAGGACGACGCCGAGGTGACCATGCGCGGCTGGCCCGAGGGGTCGGGTACGTCGCACACGTAGGGCTGGTGAGTGTGTCCCGAGATGACCATGTCGATCTGCGGGGACAGGTTTGCTGCGATCGGCAGGATCGCCGAGCTCGGCTCGAGCGTGCCGCCCCCGCCGCAGGTGTAGTCGAAGGTGGCGCCGACGTTGTAGGTGACACCGTCCGGCCCCGTCCACTTCTGGACTGCGGGGGCGCCGCCCTGGTGGATCAGCACGACGATCGCCTTGACGCCCTGCTTCTCAAGCACCGGCACCAGCGCGTTGGCGGTCGCCACCTCGTCGGTGAAGTCGAGCCCCGCCACGCCGGCCTGGGTAACGACGTTGGGCGTCTCCTTCAGCGTCATGCCGATGAAGCCGACCTTGGCACCCTGCATCTTCTTGACCCAGTACGAAGGGAGGATGGTGCGGTTGGTGCCCGCGAACTTGACGTTGGCGGCCAGGAACCGGAAGTTGGCGCCCCTGAACGTGCCGGCAGCGCAGGAGTTCTGGTTGTTCATCCCATCGCCGTCAGGCAGGCAGCCGCCACGCTGGAGGCGCAGCAGCTCCTGGTAACCCTCGTCGAACTCGTGGTTGCCGACCGCGGTGGCCTCGAGGCCGAGCGTGTTCATGGCCTCGATCGTGGGCTCGTCGTGGAACGCCGCGGACAGCAGCGGTGAGGCGCCGACGATGTCACCGGCGGCCACGGTGACGGTGTTGGGGTGTCCCTTGCGCGCGTCGCGCAGGTGGGTGGCGAGGTACTCCACGCCGCCGGCGTCGGCGTTCACGTTGACCGGCGCCTTGGTGGTGGGGTCGAGCTTGTGATCGACGACGAGCCGGCCGCTGGATCCGGCGGGCGGCTCGAGGTTGCCGTGGAAGTCGTTGAACGAGAGCAGCTGGATGGCCATCATGGAGCCGCGCTGGCCCGACTGGGAGGTCCCGCCAGCCATCGCCGCGCCGGTCCCGGCGGCCAGCGTTGTGGCCACGACACCGGCCAGGACGCCAGCCACTCCACGTGTGCGTGACATGGACATGAGGCTCCTGTTCTGAGCTGACCGTAGGCTCCCCCCGCCACATTGCAGGTTAGCCCGTCGCCGCCCACCCGGCCAGATGACGACCAGCCCCATGGGCGGCGTTATCCCCCGTGCCGGAGCTGTCGGAGCCGCTCGGTGAGGTGGTGGATCAGACACAGGCCTGAGTGCAGGCATTCCTGACGCGACGGTGCGCGAGGTGGCACACGCTTCAAAAGTGCGACAGCACCAGCGGTATGCCGGCCACGGCCAGACCCAGCGTCAGCATCAGTGAGTCGCTGGGTCGCCAGGGAGCAGGCTCGGCCCACGTCCTGCGAGGGGCCCGGACACTTGCGGCACAGGTGACTGCGGCCGAGGTGACTGCCGCCGAGGTGGTAGCGGCCGAGAAGCCGCGCGCCTCCATCGCCACCGCCATCCGCCCGGCCTGGCGCAACGTCTGGATGAGCAGCCCGAACGTCAGCGCCGCGACATGGCGCCCTCGGCTGAGCGGCGACCTGCCGGGGCCCAGCCCGCGGACCCGGCGGATACGGGCGAGCTGGTCCCACTGCTCACCGAGGCTCTCGAAGCGGTGCAGCGCCGCGACTGCGGCGACGACCGGACGGGCCGGGAGCCGCAGGCGTTGGCCCAGGTGGTCACCCAGCGCCGAGGGGTCGATCCGCGATGCCAGCAGCACGCCGGGCAGGACGAAGAACGCGATCCGCAGCCCGGCCAGCGCGCCGGTCGACAGCTCGTGCCCGGGGCTGAGCAGCCAGTTCGAGAAGGTGACCGACGTGACCGCGAGCAGGCCAGGAAGCAGCCGCAGCCAGGGTGGTCGACCGATCCCGAGAACGAATGGGGCCAAGGCGACCTGGACCCCGACGGCGATCAGAGCGGCACGCAGATCGGAGATGAACGCCGCGCCAACGACCAGGACGATCGAGGCCAACAGCACCGAGAGCGGACCGGCCCGGCCGGCCAGCCCTGTCCACCGACCAGCGAGCCGCGCGGACCGGCCGTTCCCCGCAGCCGTCACGAGCGGTGCGCCTGAAGCCTCAGGTCGTCGGGGTCCGAGCGCGAGGTCGCGGATGAGCGCACGATCGAGGGTGAGCGCAGGATCGAGGGCAGGCGCAGGATCGCGGATGAGCGCACGATCGAGGGCGGGCGCAGGATCGAGGGCGGGCGCAGGGCCGACGATCTGCGCGGGGTCGACGATCCGCCCGCCACGCAAGGTGATCCGCCGGTCGGCCAGTTTGATCAGCAACGGGTCATGTGTGGCCAGGACCACGCCGACCCCTGCGTCCCGGGCTGCGATGACCACCCCTGCCACGGCCGACCACGTCAACCGGTCCTGGCCGACGCTGGGCTCGTCCAGGACCAGGACCGAAGGGCCGTGGGCGATGGCGCCGGCCAGCGCCAGCCGCCGCTGCTCGCCGCCGGAGAGATGATGCGGGTCGCCGCCGGACAGCGCCGCCAGGCCCAGCACCTCGAGCAGACCATCGGCCCGGGTCTGCGCAGCGTCGTCGGCCAGACCCAGGAGGCGGATGGTGGACAGCACATCGCCGCGGACTGTGCGGGCGACAACTGCATGCTCAGCCTGTTGGGGCACCCACCCGAACCGGGCAGCCAGGACCAGCGAGGTCCAGCGGTGAAGGAACGCAGGGGGTTTCGCGCCTGTGGCGGCCAACAGGACGTCCCCGGCACGCACGACACCCTGGGTGGGGGCATCGACACCTGCCAGGAGAGCCGTCAAGGTCGACTTGCCGGCACCACTGGGTCCGACGACGGCGACGCACTCTCCTGCCCTGACCTCCGCGCACACATCCCGCAGGGCCTGCACCTCGGTGGCCGGCCGGTTCGCAGACATGACCGACGCCCGGGGCCGGCGGGTGACACAGACCGACTCCGCCGACACCAGCACCCGATCTGCAGAGCCACCGGCCAGCACCCGGTCTGCCGAGCCACCGGCCAGCACCCGGTCCGCAGAGCCACCGGCCACCGCCCGGTCTGCCGAGCCACCGGCCAGCACC
>Ga0157378_10004824_pt1 | contig 11816 bp, 11 predicted proteins | sample M65metaG_FD_115309 | JGI IMG/M metagenome (GOLD analysis project Ga0157378, IMG submission 115309) | Miscanthus rhizosphere microbial communities from Kellogg Biological Station, Michigan, USA - M6-5 metaG | ecosystem: Host-associated > Plants > Roots > Rhizosphere > Soil | place: USA: Michigan...
GGTAAACAGTTATTATGAAAGCATCATTAAATTCCTGATTTTCGGAAACTGCTTAAAGAATAATACCTATCCGTTAAGTGTAAGCGCAGAAAGGCTTAGCCAGGCACTTCATATTGCAGAACATGTGAAAAAACTGAAAGCAGACGCGGTAGCGCATGGCAGCACGGGGGCGGGTAACGACCAGGTGCGTTTTGATATGATCTTTAACATCATGATCCCTGGTGTGGAAATCATAACACCCATTCGCGATCTTAAATTAAGCCGCGAAGCAGAAATCAGTTATCTCAAAAGCAAGGGTGTTGAAATGAATTTCGATAAAGCCGTTTATTCAATCAATAAGGGATTATGGGGCACCAGCGTTGGCGGAAAAGAAACCCTGAACAGCAAGGGCATGCTGCCGGAAGAAGCCTGGCCCACGCAGGTGACGGCATCGGGAATTGGGAATTTGGAATTAGGATTTATTAAGGGGGAACTTTTTTTTGTAAACGGAGAAAAATTTGACCATCCGGCCAAAGCCATTCAGAAAGTGCAAAGTATTGCTGGTCCTTATGGCATTGGCAGGGATATTCATGTAGGAGATACTATCATAGGCATCAAGGGTAGGGTAGGTTTTGAAGCGGCGGCGCCCATGATCATATTAAAAGCGCATCATGCATTGGAAAAACATGTGCTTACCAAATGGCAGTTGCAATGGAAAGATCAGCTGGCCCAGTTTTACGGCAACTGGATGCATGAAGGGCAAATACTCGATCCCGTTATGCGTGATATCGAAGCTTATTTTATCAATAGCCAGCAAAATGTAACAGGCACCGTATTTGTGCAACTGCAGCCATACCGGTTTGTGGTCACCGGTATAGAATCTGATTACGATCTGATGAGCAGCAGGTTTGGGAAATACGGTGAAATGAATAATGGCTGGAGTGGAGAAGATGTGCGTGGTTTCAGCAAGATATTTGGCAACCAGACCATGATTTATCACCAGGTACAGGAAAGCGCGAAATGAGTTTGGTATCAAAACAACAATGCATCCGGCACTATCAATGGGGAGATGGGTGCGATGGCTGGGTGTTGACCGATACTGAGCACTTATCAGTAAAGCAGGAAAAAATGCCCGCGCGAACGGCTGAAGCATTGCATTTCCATAAACAGGCGCAACAATTCTTTTTTATATTAAAGGGAACCGCCCGATTTGATGTAGAGGATAAAATATTTATTGTGCATAGTGGGGAGGGTTTTCATATATCGGCAGGGAAAAAACACCGGATCATCAACGAATTGGAAACGGATCTTGAATTTATTTTAAGCTCACAGCCTTCCACTGATAACGACCGGTTTAATTGTATGTAACATGAAAAAAATAAGGGTAGGCATAATAGGAGGAGCGGGTTATACCGGTGGCGAACTGATAAGATTATTGATCAATCATCCCGGGGTTGAAATTGCATTTATCAACAGTAAAAGCAATACCGGTAACAATGTTTCAAAAGTACACCAGGATTTAATTGGAGAAACCGATTTACTGTTTTCTGAGGAATTGCACAATGATATTGATGTATTGTTTTTATGTGTGGGGCATGGCGATGCCAAAAAATTCCTGGCCGCGAACAACGTTGGCGATAAAGTGCGTATCATAGATTTGTCACAGGATTTCCGGTTGAACGCCAATTCAATTTTTGGCGCACGCAGCTTTATATATGGGTTACCGGAATTAAACAGGGAACAAATAAGGTCTGCACAAAATATTGCCAACCCCGGTTGTTTCGCCACAGCTATTCAATTGGGTCTATTACCATTGGCAAAAGCCGGACTCTTGCAGGAGGTATACACAACCGGCATTACAGGGTCTACCGGTGCCGGTCAATCGCTGAGTAATACTTCTCATTTTAGCTGGAGGGCAAATAATATACAGGCGTATAAAACATTAACGCATCAGCACCTCGGTGAAATCGGCCAGTCATTAGCCCAATTGCAAACGGGTACTGGTATCGAAATTAATTTTGTGCCGTGGAGGGGCGATTTTACAAGAGGTATCTTTATCAGTTCTACCGTGAAAAGCGATAAAAGCATTGATGAACTCAGCAATCTATACAAAGAATTTTATGCTTCGCATCCGTTTACCTCTGTGAGTGATGATCCCATATTTCTGAAACAGGTAGTCAACAATAATAAGTGTGTGATACAACTGGAAAAAACGGGCAACAAACTGGTTGTGCATAGCGCCATCGACAATTTATTAAAAGGCGCCAGCGGACAGGCGGTGCAGAATATGAACCTGATGCTTGGGTTGGAAGAAACGACTGGGTTAAAATTGAAGGCGAATTATTTTTGAGGGGTAAGGTATAAGTATAAGGTATAAGGTGTATGGGTATTGGGTTCAGGTATAAAGTGATATCATTAAATTTGCTTCAAACCTTATACTATAACTTAAACCTTTTTTATGAGAGATTATTAAAAGCTGGAAGTGTGGAAAAAATCGCATGAATTATACATGCACGTTAAATTAAATATTGCCATCAAATTTCCGCCAGAAGAAAAATATGAATTATCGTCACAATTAAAAAGATCTGCACTATCGGTTCCATTAAACATCGTGGAAGGGTGTGGCCGATTTACAGATAAAGATTTTGCGCATTTTCTGGATAATTCTTTGGGTTCGGCTAATGAGGCAGACTATTGTTGTTATTCTGCTTTTGAATTAAAATATATCAACCAGGAAGAGTATGACAGCATTGCTAAATTAATCAATGAGGCAAGGGTTATGCTGATTGCTTTTTTAAAATTTTTACGCGGTGGAAAATGACGGCCTTAGACCTCGGGCCTTTCACCTTAAACCTTTTTTAGAATGAAGCTATTCGACGTTTATCCGCTCAATGACGTGACCATTGTAAAAGCGCTGGGTTCTTATGTATGGGATGACAATGGCGTACAGTATTTAGACATGTATGGCGGTCATGCCGTTATCAGTATAGGGCACACACATCCGCATTGGGTACGCCGAATTGAAGAACAACTAAACAAAATTGCTTTTTATTCCAATTCAGTGCACATACCCCTACAGCAGGAACTCGCTGCCAAACTGGGCAAAATAAGTGGTAAAGAAGATTACCAGCTATTCCTGTTGAGCAGCGGTGCGGAAGCCACAGAAAATGCATTGAAGCTGGCCTCTTTTCACAATGGGAAAAAGAAAGTGGTGGCATTTTCAAAATCGTTTCATGGAAGAACTTCTCTGGCGGTAGCGGTTACAGACAATCCGGCTATTGTGGCACCGGTAAACGAAACAGACAATGTTATTTTTTGCCCGTTCAACGATGAAAAAGCGTTGGAAAAATGTTTTGCTGATCATGGAAAGGAAATATCCTCGGTGATCATTGAAGGCATACAGGGCGTTGGTGGTATTAATGTGGCAGACGAAAAGTTTCTTCAGAAAATACGGACACTTTGCGATCAATACAATGCCGTATATGTTGCTGACAGCGTACAATGTGGTTATGGCAGAAGCGGACAGTTTTTTTCTCATGATGCAGCAGGTGTCAACGCGGATATTTACACTATGGCGAAGGGTATGGGCAACGGTTTTCCCGTAGCAGGTATTTTGATTGCGCCGCATATACAGCCAAAGCATGGCATGCTGGGCACTACGTTTGGGGGTAATCAACTGGCTTGCGCAGCAGCACTGGCGGTGCTGGAAGTAATAGAAGAAGAGAACCTGGTTGAAATGGCCAAACAGCGGGGCATGTATATAAAAAATCGCCTAAAAAATATTGATGGAATCGAAAATATCAGGGGCCGTGGTTTAATGATTGGTTTTGATGTGCCGGCTGAGCTGAAAGATCTCCGCAAAAAATTGTTGTACGATTTCAATGTCTTTACCGGCGAAGCAAAGCCAAATGTGATCAGGTTGTTGCCATCGCTGGCCATCAGCAAGAAACAAACGGATGAATTTCTGGATGCATTGCAGGAAGCGATTGAGGAGATAAAGAGCCAGAGAGCGGTAACCGCCTAATCGTGAGTGGTGAGTCGTGAGACGTGAGTCTTTTGCTGCGTCAGAACGCTTGCATTTTACGGCCAAATAACATTATTATGAGCAATGTACACGGAAGTTTGATCAAAAGTTCTCCTTCAGGGGTGAGGGGTTTTATCTCAGTTCACGATGTAACAGATATCAATGCCATGGTGCAAAAAGGCCTTGCGTACAAAGCTGACCCATTAAAGGATAAGGCGCTGGGTCTTCATAAACGCATTGGTTTATTGTTCCTGAATCCGAGTATGCGCACCCGCCTCAGTACACAGGTCGCTGCACAAAACCTGGGCATGGAATGCATTGTTTTTAATGTTGGTCAGGATGGATGGGCACTTGAATTTGAAGAAGAAGCCATCATGAGCGGCAGCTCAGTAGAGCATGTAAAAGATGCGGCACCCATACTCGGAAAATATTTCGATATTCTTTGCATCCGCACCTTTCCATCGCTGAAAAATCGCGAAGACGATTACAGCGAACTATACATCAAGCAATTTATAAAATATGCAGGTATACCGGTGGTGAGCCTGGAAAGCGCTACCCTGCATCCATTGCAAAGCCTGACCGATATCATTACTATAACAGAAACCCTTAATCGCCCTTTAGGGGCCGGGGATCGCCGGCCTAAAATTGTATTAACCTGGGCCCCGCATGTAAAACCATTGCCACAATGTGTAGCAAACAGTTTTTCGCAATGGATCAATGCATGGGGAGCGGCAGATTTTGTGATAACGCACCCGGAAGATTATGAACTGGATGAAACGTTTACGAAGGGTGCTATCATTACGCATAACCAGGACGAGGCATTGAAAGATGCGGACTTTGTTTACGTAAAAAACTGGAGCACCTTCAACGATTATGGCAGAATTTATTGCAATGATCCCGGGTGGATGCTGACCAACGAAAAACTGCAATTGACCAATAATGCCAAAGTAATGCATTGCCTGCCGGTAAGAAGAAATGTTGAACTGAGCGATGAAATACTGGACGGCCCCAATAGTATTGTGACACAGGAAGCAGCGAACCGTGTATGGGCGGCGCAGGCGGTATTGGCAGAAATTCTGGCAGGCCTATAAATTTGAAATGAAATGGAACAGTTGTTTATTATAAAGATTGGTGGCAATGTGATCGATGATGAGGAGAATCTCTCGTCGTTTTTGAATACGGTGGCGGCTATCAAGGGGAAAAAAATATTAGTACATGGAGGAGGAAAGATTGCAACCAAAATAGGGGAACAACTGGGCATTGTGCCCAACTACATAAACGGTCGCCGCATCACGGATGCAGCCACCATTGATTTGGTAACGATGGTGTATGGGGGATTGCTCAACAAAAAAATTGTAGCGCAATTGCAGGCAAAGGGGGTTAATGCAATTGGTTTAACGGGTGCTGATGCCAATATTATTCCGGCTATTAAAAGACCGGTTAAAGAGATCGATTATGGTTTTGTGGGCGACGTTATTAGTCTTGAGTCGGGAGTTTTGAGCCGGGGGTCAGGAATGACTTCACTGGAATTATTTGTTGAGAATGGCCTGGTGCCGGTATTTGCACCGCTTACCCACGATGGAAAAGGACAGGTATTGAATACCAACGCAGACACCATTGCATCGGTATTGGCGGTAGCGCTTTCAAAAAAATACCAGGTGCGGCTGATCTATTGCTTTGAGAAAAAAGGTGTGTTGGAAAATGTGGCAGATGATCAGTCGGTGATTACACTGATTACAAAAGATATTTATAAATACCTCTTGGATCAGCATAAATTATTCGATGGCATCCTGCCTAAAATTGACAATGCCTTTGCGGCAATCGATAGCGGTGTGCAGGAAGTAGTGATTGGCGATGCAAAGGATCTGTTGAAAAATACGGGGGAGAGAATTGCGGGTACGCTCATCAAATGATGTCAGATGTGATGTCAGATGTATGATCAAATATCAGATGTCTGACCGCAGACTTCGGGTCTTGGTCAAAAAACTTAATTACTTATGAACCACTCCACCAGCGCGCTTTTTGAAAAAGCAGTTGTTTTACTGAAACAATTGATCAGCACGCCTTCTTTTTCGAAGGAAGAGAACGATACGGCTGAACTGATTACCCGTTTTTTGCAGGACAACGGCATAGAATACAAACGTGTCGGCAATAACGTGTATGCGAAAAACGCGCATTACGATGAAAGCAAACCTTCTGTTCTTCTGAACTCGCACCACGATACCGTAAGACCCAATAAAGGGTATACGCTCGATCCGTTCACGCCGGTTGAAAAGGACGGTAAACTATTTGGCCTCGGCAGTAATGATGCCGGCGGGTGCCTGGTATCTTTAATGGCTACTTTCTTATATTATTACAACCAGGGTAATATCAACCACAATGTGGTGTTTGCGGCCAGCGCAGAGGAAGAGATCAGCGGCGTAAATGGAATAGAACTGGTGCTTCCCTATCTTGGCAATATAGATTTCGGTATTGTAGGAGAACCCACCAAACTGGAAATGGCAGTGGCGGAGAGAGGTTTAATGGTGATTGATTGTACGGCTGCCGGCCGCTCTGGCCATGCTGCCCGCAATGAAGGCGAAAATGCCTTATACAAAGCCATCGACGATATTAACTGGATACGGAATTACCGTTTCGACAAAGTAAGTGATTTGCTGGGCGAATCCAGGATGACGGTTACGATCATAGAGACAGAAAACAAACAGCACAACGTGGTTCCCTCACAATGCAAATATGTGATTGATGTGCGCGTAAACGAATTGTATACGTTTGACGAGATACTGGACGAATTGAAGCATAATTTGAAAAGCCAGTACAAGCCCCGTACCACCCGCATGAAATCAACTTCTATTCCCCTGGATCATCCACTGGTAAAAGCGGGCATTGGTATGGGTAAAGGTTATTATGGATCGCCCACCACGTCCGACAAGGCGTTGATGCCATTCGCAGCATTGAAAATGGGGCCCGGCGACAGCGCCCGCAGCCATACTCCCGACGAATTTATCTATCTTGAAGAAATCAGGGAAGGCATTGAAACGTATATCAAACTGTTGGAACACATTCTTTAAAAATTATCGCTGATGAAGCTGTGGCAAAAAAATATCAGTTCACTGCAGGAAGTGGAGAAATTTACGGTGGGCAATGACCGTGAGATGGACTTGTACCTGGCTTCTTTTGACGTACTCGGCTCCCTGGCCCATACACAGATGCTGGAGACCATCGGTTTGCTCACAAAAGACGAGATGACCCAGTTGCATATTGCCCTGAAAGAGATTTATGTAAAAATAAAGCTGGGCGAATTTGCGCTGGAAGACAATGTAGAAGACATCCACTCGCAGGTTGAATTATTGCTCACACAAAAACTCGGCGATACCGGAAAAAAAATTCACAGCGCCCGCAGCCGGAACGACCAGGTGCTGGTAGACGTGAAATTGTTTTTAAGAAATGAATTGCACGAGCTGGTGCTGGCGGTTAAGGCTTTTTTTGAATTGTTGCAAACCCAGAGTGAGAAATATAAAAATGATTTGCTGCCCGGCTATACACATCTGCAACTGGCCATGCCTTCTTCATTCGGGTTGTGGTTTGGTGCATATGCAGAAAGCCTGGTGGATGATACCATAACATTGAAGGCTGCGTATAATGTGGTAAATAAAAACCCGCTGGGCTCCGCGGCGGGGTACGGCTCTTCCTTCCCCATCAATCGCACGCTTACCACGCAACTATTGGGATTCGACGATCTTAATTACAATGTGGTGTATGCGCAGATGGGAAGGGGCAAAGCTGAACGAATTGTTGCCATGGCTATGGCAAATGTGGCGGATACGCTTGGCAGACTTTCCATGGATGCTTGTTTATTTTTAAACCAGAATTTTGGGTTTATCAGTTTTCCGCCGCAGCTGACCACGGGCAGCAGCATCATGCCACATAAAAAAAACCCTGATGTATTTGAACTGATACGCTCACATTGCAACAGGATCAAAGCACTTCCCAACGAGATAATGATGATGACGACCAATCTTCCGTCGGGATATCATCGGGATCTGCAGTTGTTGAAGGAGCACTTGTTCCCTGCATTTAAAACATTGAAAGATTGTATTGAGATGGCTGGCTTAATGCTGAGCAATATTGAAATAAAAAGCAATATACTGGAAGACGAAAAATACAAATACCTGTTTAGTGTAGAAGAAGTAAACAAGCTGGTTTTACAGGGACTGCCTTTCAGGGATGCTTACCGGAAAGTAGGCCTGGCTATTGAAGAAAATAATTTCAATTATAACACTGCTATCAATCACACCCATGAAGGTTCTATTGGCAATTTGGGCACAGCTCAAATACATGGCATGATGCAGGCGGCACTGCAGGGTTTTAATTTTGAGAAAGTGACCCGCGCATTGGAGCAATTATTGTCATAAATTGCCAGCTATGCCGGAGATCAGATGGCTGAGGTCTGAGTTCCAGTCTGGCTTCTGTTGAGTATTTGAATGAAAAGAACCAATCATTACCCATGGCTGAAATAAAAAAACGAATCGCGGTATTTGGCTCTACAGGTTCCATCGGAACCCAGGCACTTGAAGTGATAGCCGCCAACACCCATTTATTTTCAGCAGAAGTGCTGACTGCCCAGGGCAATGATGAATTGCTGATCAAACAGGCGCTGCAGTTCAATCCCAATATTGTTGTAATTGGTGACGAGAAAAAATACCAAAAAGTAAAGGACGCGCTGTCTGCTACCCATATAAAAGTTTTTACCGGTGAAAAGGCCCTGGAAGAAGTAGCAGCCATGGATTGCTACGATATGATGCTGGCTGCCATTGTTGGTTTTGCCGGTTTGAAACCGACCCTGCAGGCGATTGAAAATGGCAAGATGGTAGCTCTTGCCAATAAAGAAACACTGGTGGTGGCGGGTGATATTGTGATGAGCAAAGCAGTGGAAAAGCGGGTGCCGGTGATCCCGGTAGATAGCGAACACTCTGCAATTTTTCAATGCATGGTAGGAGAGGCCCGCAACCGGGTCGAAAAAATTATACTAACGGCATCGGGTGGGCCATTTTTGGGAAAGAAACCCAATTTTTTGGTGAATGTGAAACGTGATCACGCGTTGCAGCATCCCAACTGGGCCATGGGTGCAAAAATAACCATCGATTCCGCTACGCTGATGAACAAAGGGCTGGAAATGATAGAAGCCAAATGGCTTTTCAATCTAAAGCCTGAGCAGGTGCAGGTAGTAGTGCATCCGCAAAGTATTATTCACAGCATGGTGGTGTTTGAAGACGGCAGCATTAAATCGCAGATGGGATTGCCCGACATGAAACTGCCCATCCAGTATGCAATGGCTTTTCCGCACCGCATTCCCAACAAGCTTCCGCGATACGATTTTAAAAAGCCCAATACTTTAACTTTTGAAGAGCCTGATATAAAAACGTTTAGAAATCTATCGCTGGCCAGTGATGCACTTTTTAAAGGCGGCAACCTGCCCTGTATTTTAAATGCCGCGAACGAAATCGCGGTTTACGCGTTTTTAAAGAACAGGCTGGGTTTCCTGGATATGACGGACCTGATAGAAAAAACAATGAACAAAATAAGCTGGATAGAAAATCCCACGCTGGAAGAATATTTTGAAACCGATGGAGAGGCGAGGAGCTTTGCCGCCTCACTGATACATCTCTGAAACCGCTGAACAGTCCCGTTCATCACGCGGGGCAAGGGTTTGGCAAATTTTCTCATTTTACTAAGCCTTTTTGGCAGATATTTGCGTCCTTACAAATTAAATTAATTGCCGTGCCTGCGGCTCACCTATTATGACTTTATTAGCAATTAACTGGGCGGAAACTGGTATAAAGGCCGCGCAATTTATTTTCTCCTTCTCTATCATAGTTGTCTTACACGAATTAGGTCATTTCTTTCCTGCCAAATGGTTTGGTTGCCGCATAGAAAAATTTTACCTGTTTTTCAACCCATGGTTTTCGCTGGTAAAAAAGAAAATTGGTGAAACGGAATGGGGATTGGGCTGGATACCCTTTGGCGGTTACGTAAAGATTTCCGGGATGATCGATGAGAGTATGGATAAAGAAGCCATGAAACAGCCAGCCAAGCCTTATGAATTCAGGAGCAAACCGGCCTGGCAGCGTTTGATTATTATGGTAGGCGGCGTAATTGTGAACCTGGTGTTGGGTTTTTTTATTTATGCCATGATGGCCTGGCATTGGGGCGATGAATATATCCCCACGAATGGTTTGAAATACGGTATTGAGGTAGACTCCCTGGGTCAATCCATCGGCTTGCAAAATGGTGATCAGATTCTATCGCTTGATGGCAAATACATTGAAAAATTCAGGAATATTCCGCTACATGTCATTTTAAAGCATACAAAGACAATAGAGATTGATCGTAATGGGGAGAAAAAAACAATCAGGGTTCCGGAAGATTTCCCCAGCACGCTGATACACTACAAAGCGATCAATTTTATCAGCTACCGGTATCCGTTTACGAAACTGGACACCATATTACCCGATGGCCCTGCTATTAAGGCAGGCCTGAAAGTGGGTGACAGGATTCTTTCTTACAATGGGATTAACACAAGTTTTTATAGTGATTTCAAAACCTATTTGCGTTCGAATAAGGGCAAGCCAATTAACCTGGTAGTTGCGCGCGGAAATGACACGATGAAGATTGCTTCAACCATTACTCCCGAAGGAAAATTCGGGATAGGTGCATGGCCCGATACCACTGCAAAACCATTCGAAGAAAAAAAGATAAGTTATTCACTGGCCGCTTCTTTTCCGGCGGGCCTGAAAAGAAGCCAGGAAACCTTGCAGAATTACTGGCTGCAGTTGAAACTTATTTTTTCAGGGCGCGTGAAGACATCGGAATCCCTGGGAAGCGTTTTCAGCATTGCTAAAATGTATTCTCCTACCTGGGATTGGGAAGCGCTCTGGAGTATGACAGCATTCTTTTCGCTGGTGCTGGCCCTGATGAATATTTTGCCGATACCAGCGCTGGATGGCGGTCATGCGTTGTTTACTTTAATCGAAATGATCACCGGCCGCAAGCCGAGCGATAAGTTTATTGAATATGCCCAAACAGCTGGTATGGTGTTGCTGATGGGCGTAATGGCGTATGCACTCGGCCTGGACATTTTCAGAATGTTCAAATAAGTTCATAGTTCATAATTCTTAGTTCCTGGTTCGGAGTTCTTAGCTCGTTTGCTGGTCTAAAAGACTAAAGACTAAGAACTCCGAACTATGAACTAAAGCTCGATTCCTATCTTCTTCATCAATATCGATGCATTGATACTCTGGCAAATGCCTTCTTTCAATTTATAGTCAAAGTATAATTCTTCATTGGCTATCTGCGCATCAAAATGATAGTTGTGAATACTGGCTGGATATTCTTTCTGTAACTGCGCCAGTTCCACATCATGTGTGGCCAGCATGGCTACGGCATTTTTATGGATCAGTTGTTTCACCAACGCTTTTGAACCGGTGTGCCGGTCGAGCGAATTGGTGCCGCGCAAAATTTCGTCCAGTAATACAAAAACAGGTTCCTGGTTATTGATGTATTCAATGATAGATTTTAATTTCTTTAGCTCTGCATAAAAAGTGGAAGTGCTTTCTTCAAGATTATCTGCGATCCGCATGCTACTGATAATTTCAACAGGCGCCAGAACAAGTCTCTCTGCGCATACTGGCGCTCCAGCCATTGCAAGAACCACGTTTATTCCAATGCTTCTCAGGTAGGTGCTTTTACCAGCCATGTTTGATCCTGTTATCAGCATCAGTTCAGCAACTTTGTCAATTTTAATATCATTGTTAAC
>Ga0157378_10004826_pt1 | contig 11815 bp, 11 predicted proteins | sample M65metaG_FD_115309 | JGI IMG/M metagenome (GOLD analysis project Ga0157378, IMG submission 115309) | Miscanthus rhizosphere microbial communities from Kellogg Biological Station, Michigan, USA - M6-5 metaG | ecosystem: Host-associated > Plants > Roots > Rhizosphere > Soil | place: USA: Michigan...
CTTCGGCCTGTTGGCGCAGCGACTCGCGCGGAAACTGGCGCGCCCTTCCCACCGGCTGGACGTCATAAAAACGCAGACGGACGTTCTTGAGTTTTTCGAAAGGCGAAATCAGTTCAGCAATTTCCTGGTCCTCCGTTAGACGCACGATACTGATGTTAATGGAAAAGTTGAGCTCTTCAGCTGCGCGGGCGATGTTCAAGACGGGCCGGTGGTCCTGGAATGCGGCGTGATAGCGATCATAGCTCACCGTCAAAAGATCGAGTCCGTTTCGACGCAACGCTTTCACGCGCCGGCGCGCGTCGCGCACTGTCGCTCCCCAAAAGCCATTGGTCGTCAGCACAGAGCTAAGCCCGAGCTTGCGGCATTCGCGCAGCAAACGCAGCACGAGCTTCTCCCGGAGCATCGGTTCTCCGCCGGTAATTTGGACGGATCTCACCCCTGCCGCTGCCAGCTCTCTCAGGTAGCCGAGCAGTGCCGCCTCCTGCGGCTCGTCTTTGATTTGCGGTCCGCTTGCCACGCTACAGTGGCTGCATGTCATGTTGCACCGGCGCGTGAGCATGATCGGTACGTGCGTTGCGGCAGCGGACATTATCAGTCTCCTCCCGCGAGCGCCCGTTCGACGCGATGGACCATTTCTTCCAGCGGGCCGCGGCCGAGATCGTAGGCTGGAACCCTGTCCGCCAACGGAGCGATACGGCGGATTGCTTCACCAGGGTCGAGTCGCAGATTTGAGTAAGGAAACAGCGCCAATAAGGCATCGGCGGGCTCCAGCCGTTCGAGCTTGCCCGGAGCCGCGGAGCTTTCGCGTCGTTGCAGGAAAATCAGTGCAGCCGGCGCTGTCGAACCCGGCCGCTTTTTTTGATCGATCTCATCCGGATGAAAGAGGCACCGCTCATCGTACCGATCGCAAGAGGGCGTGCTCAAGATGCGCGCCCACAACTGGTCGCCCAAAAGATTGCGGCTGGTATCGCGCAGGGAAAGACGCCTCGGTGCGGGGAATGCTCGGCCCGTTTTCGTTTCCACGATAGTAGTGTCATCACAGAGAAGCGTCCAGTCGCGCTGCCACAGAGCGCAGGCGAGTGTCGATTTTCCCGCTTCTTTGCGGCCCAGGATCATACAACTGTTACCGGACTTTTCGACCAGAGCCCCATGAAGGCTCAGGGGGCCATTACGGTTTTCGACCAAACTTTCAATCGCCAAGAACTCAACGACTATCAAAGCGTGCTCTGGCGTGTTTCCGAACGCGACCTTGCCGCTCCCATCGGAGCGAATCTTCCAGCGTCTCGCCGCCGCTCCGTCAGCGCCATCGACCGGTTCGACCCACCAGCGCTGCGACGCCTGCGCGGACGCGCCGGAACGCCAGGGACGGAAGACCGTCTCCGCCCGCGCCAATATGGCAGAATCGCTTGAGCACAACTCAAACGTTAGAAACGGGTGACCCCATTTTACGCAGCCGACGCAAGGAGCAATTAGACTCTCGCTAGAAGGACGTTGCTCGAAAAGCGTAGAAAAGGATCGAGGATGGCAGATCGCTGCGCGGCGGTTCATTCTTCCTCGACGAGCAATCCGTGCTGAAGCAGATCGTCCAGAAAAACGGACGTATCTCTCATGGCCTGCTCGTCCTGCAGAGAAGGAAACTTTGATTGCAGCTGTTCGACTAAAACTTGCTTGGTTTGAGATGTGGCGAGGAGCTGCCAGAGCCACGAGCCGGTCGGATTTAGGACAATCGCTTTGCGCGACTCGCTGTGATACAGGACGACGCGATCACCTACCTTTGACTCTTCAACATAGCGAGGGCGCCGGTATCTGGCGTGATCAGGCACGGCCGAGTTCCTGAATGCCCACAAGATAAATTATTCAGAAATGCCGGATCTTAAAACGTCGTTGACGGAATACCGGCATATTGCACTTCGCGCTCGAGATCCTCTGGGGTCAGGACCTTCTCGATGCGCGGTGGTTCGTAGGACGGCGGGACGAGATCGAGCGTTTGCTTGTCCGGGTTGTCGTTCACGGTCAACCTCCTGAGTCCGACCTCGATTATCACCGGCCTCCGGGCTTGTCAAATCCGCGGCGTCATGACTTTGTCCATATTTCGTACAAACACGATCATGCCGAGATAGTCGATTAACTCCGCAATTTAGTCTCCTACGCGAGAATTTTTTCGACCAACGCTTTTAATTGATCAACGCCTTGCGCCGATTGATCGCGCATGGTTTTCCCCAATTCTTTTGTCGAGGCAAAATTCTCTGGCTCGGGCACACTCCGGAAACTGGTTACAGTCAAATGCACTAGGCTGGAGGATCGGTTATGTCGAGTAGTGGATTCGGGTCATCGGGGCGGACGCGCACAACAACATTTTTGTGGGCTTTAATACGCCATCGCATCGGCAGAGCAAGAAATACCATCACGAAAGGATGGGTTTTCCAATAGGCACGATAGACTCGCCAAAGCGCACCGCTCCCCATCACGATTTCGGCTACGCCGGAAATCGCCGGTCCGTCTCTCGCGCCGATATGGCAAATAACGCGCGGGTTGGCGCGGATTCGCTTCACTTTGTACGAATCGCCGGGAGTAAGAAATGCAATCTGGCCGTTATCGATGGTGAGCCAAACTTCAACGTTGACGAGCTCGCCCGATCGCTTATATGAGCCGAACCATAGATGATAGCGTTTAACGGCGCGCTGTAGTTCGGGTGTCATTGGTTGGAACCCCGGAACAGATCACCTCGTAAACAACTCACACGTTGTTACTATCACAGCTGCAATAAAATGTGCTCTCGAGTCTTGTCAGTACGACCAGATGCAGCGCTATTAGATTTCAAACGCCCGTTGCCTGCCGCAGGTTCGGACCGAGCAGAATACGCGTGCGCGTTTGTTTCACTTCGGCAAGAAGTCATTTGTGGCCACGTCTGCGAGCGTTGGGCGTTTTTTCAAGATCCCCGCCACTTCCATCACGTCTGCCGCGGCTTTCAGCGCCCGCTCCGTTATGCGCCCATCGCGGCTGTAGGCCGGCACCGTTGCTTTGATTCCCGTTAAAAGCGCGTCGCGCGGTATTTCGCCCATCGATTTCTGGAGGGCGTCGGCGACCTCTTCTGGCTTCGCAGCCAATGCCCACTGGTTAGCGCGGACTAGCGCGCGCACTAGTTTGCGCACCAGCTCGGGATCCTTTTTGATCACGTCGGGGCGGGTGACAAAAACCTGCTGAAGGAATTCCGCGAGCGCGGGGTCTTCGCCACGCGCGTTGTCGATCAGCAGGATCGCGTAGCCGCGCGCGATCGCTGTGTCGGGCAGCGGCGGCGACATGAGTGCCACGTCTACCTTTTTTTGCTCGAGGGCCGCCAGCCATGTCAAACCGCTGCCGACAGGAATGACGTTGGCGTCTTGCTGCGGCGTAAGTCCAGCCTTACGCAGTGTGTAGGCGGCGAGATTAGCGGTGAGTGATCCGGCTTGCGTCGTGCCGATCGTCAACCCACGCAGCGCTTTTAGCTTGTCCGCGAGTGGTGATTTCTCGGTGATTCCCTTCGCGTGCGCGACGTCTTTGTGCATTGCCCAGTTGATCAGTGCGCGGGGAATCACTCCCATGACTATGAAGAGCTGTTTGCCCTCTTGCCACGGAAGAATCACCTGATCGCTTGCGGTGTAAGTGAAGTCGACGTCGCCAGCGATCAGCGCCTTGATGTCCGGCCCGCCGCCTCCCGTCACGGTAAGATCCACGCTCAGCCCTTCTTGAGCGAAGTACCCTTTTGCTTCGGCTAGATAAACCGGGGCCGTCGTCAACGCAGTCACCGGTAATGTCATCTTTACCTTGCGCGGCGTCTGCGCGTGAGCAGTTGTGCAGATCAGCGCGATGAGTAGGACGAGGGCAATCCGGGCATAGAATCGGCTCTCGTTAGAAGAACGTGTCATAAACGTTTTCTCCAAATCGAATGGCAGCAACCAGAACGTTGTCACCTTTCCGCTGAACCTCTTACTTCACTCCATCTTTTCCGGACGTTCCGGATGCTACTGCGCTCCTCAAGAGCCTGTCAATGGAATTCTTAAGTTACAAGTAATTCTTGACACACCGTTATCCCGTTGATTAGTCTCGCTCGCAGCACGACGAGATTATCCGTCATGATTTGTGACACGCGGTTAGAAACAAATATTTCGTGTGTGCGAAAAATGAGTTCGCCTCAATCTCGTTCTTTGCGAACGATCCCATGAAGGTGGCGGCTATGATTTCAGCCGGTAAAAAGGCGCGAAGTTTCAGGCTGCTCGCAAATACGTTATCCGTTGTTGCTCTGCTGATCGTGGTAATGCCGGCGCACGCGCAAAAGGTGCGCGCCTCGTATGGCGGCTTCAATACCAGCTCCAACATTCCTCCCTGGGTCGCTTACGATGCCGGGATATTCAAACGCAACGGTCTTGATGTCGATCTGATATTCGCTTCTTCCAATCTCATGATGCCCGCCGTGATGAACAAGGACCTTTTGCTTGCTGACTCGAACGCCTTCGGGCTTATCAATATTGCCCTTGGCGGGGCGGATCTGATCATGGTCGCAGCCCGCTCTCTCAAGATGGAGGGAGTGATCTTCGTTACCGGTCCGATCAAAAGAGTTGCGGATCTCAAAGGAAAATCCCTGGGCATAACGCGCCAGGGGTCATTGACCGATTTTGAAGCGCGAATAATGCTCAGGGCACATGGTTTGGAGCCCACACGAGATGTGACGATGGTCCAGCTCGTGAGCACGGATGCGGTCCGATTGGGACTCGAGCGCGGCATCGTACAGGCCGGTATCCTGAGCGGCACGGAAGTTTTTCTCGCCCACAAAGCGGGCATGCGCAAAATTGAAGCGACGGCCGAGCTCAGTGACGTGGAGTTCAATCGCAGCGCGTATCTGGTTCGGCGCTCCTCTCTGACCCAGGAACGTCCGCAACTGAAGAGTTATCTCAGATCTTTGATAGAAGCCTACGATCTTGCGAAAAAAGAGCCGGCGCGGGCGTATAAGGCGATGCAGAGATTTACCGGCATCAAAGACACGGAAAGTCTGGCGCTAACTTATAAAGCGTGCATGGAACAATTCTGTCAGCGCGTCCCCTACGTGTCTTTGAAAGGAATGGACTACGGCGCCCAGTTTCTAAAAGAAACCCGCCCCGAAGTACGGGCGCGCGTGGACTCGATGGATCTAAACAAATTGTTCGACAATTCTATTTTAAAAGAAGCGCTGCAGGAACTCGGAGGTGGATCATGAAAAGCGCCTATGGTCTAAAGATCCCGGAGCCGGACTACGGGTTAACATCGGTCGCTCCAGGGACTCCCGGCGGCGAGCTTCTGCGCCGTTATTGGATGCCGGTATGCTTATCCGAGGATCTCACGGATTTGCCCAAACGCATTCGGCTTCTGGGCGAGGAGCTGATTGCTTTTCGCGACGGCAATGGAAACGCGGGCTTGTTATTTTTCCGCTGCAGCCATCGCGGCACGTCCCTCGAGTACGGCAAGATCGAGGAACGCGGCATTCGCTGCTGTTATCATGGCTGGCTTTACGACGTCGAGGGCAACATTTTGGATATGCCGCTCGAGCCTGCGGACAATCCATACAAAAATCACATCCAACATCCCTGCTACCCGGTGAAAGAATTTGGCGGTTTGGTATTCGCCTACATGGGCCCGCTGGATAAAATGCCCGAGCTTCCCATCTATGATGTTTGGAATCAGCCGGGCAAGACTCTGAAAGCTCGGTTCGGACCCAGAGTTGGCGGAGCGGTCGACTGCAACTGGCTTCAAAGCCAGGAAAACATCGTCGATGCCTTGCATATTTTGTGGCTGCACAGCCAGCAAGCCGGCCAGCAGCTTGGCAGCGACCTGTACAATCGTTGGCCGAAGAAGCTGGAGTACCAGGAAACCGAAATAGGCATGAAGTTTACTGTGACCTATGATCTGCCGGATGGGCGCCAATGGGAAAATATTTGGGAGATGGTGATGCCGTTTACGGTGTTTATGTCTTACACAGGCGAACCGGTTCACAGGAAGGCGCAGAACATCGCGTATTGCGTGCCCGTCGACGACACGCATCAGATCGGCGCGGGCATCCGTTGTATTACGCCTAACGAAGATGAAGGCAAGAGCCACGCCGATTTCGGTCCACTGGCGCGCAAAGATAAGAGCTATGAGTACACGCAGAGAAATCCCGATGATAAGGAAGCGCAGGAAGGCCAGGGGCCAATTGCGATCCACGGATTGGAGCATCTGGTTACGTCCGACCAGGGCGTCATCATGTTTCGGAAAATTCTCCGTGATTCAATCCGCGCGATAAAAGAAGGCAAAGATCCGAAAGGGATCATCCGCGACCCTGAAAAAGCCAGGTGCGTGCCGACCGTCGCCGCGAGTATTCTGAAGTAGAACACTTCATTCTTCACTAGCCTGCTCAGCTCCTGGAGGGATGTCGGTAGACTTGGAAACGTCTCGATGTTGCCATTCCAGCATGCAGTGCTGGAATCCAGGCCGACATGGAGTCTCCGGAGGGCATCCTTGCGAACCTGGGTTCCGGCAGTCCATGCCGGAACGACGGACTCTTCCTTTCATTTCTGTAGACGAGCAGAAGCTCATGCCATTTCGTGGCCGTCATTGCAGGAAACGTCTACGTCCGAAAACGGCTAGTGCAGATCTTGCGGACGGGCGTCGCATGTCCAATATTGATTTCATCACGATGAAAGATTTGTACGAAGCCACACTGGCAAGAGATCCGCGCTTTGACGGTAAGTTTGTGATCGCAGTCAAAACCACCGGGATTTATTGCCGGCCTATTTGTCCGGCGCGACCGAAGCTGGAGAACGTCGAATTTTTCCGTGACGCCGCTGCCGCCGAACGAGCTGGCTACCGCCCCTGCCTGCGCTGCCGGCCGGAATGCGCGCCGATGTCCCCTGCCTGGTTTGGCACCAAAGCGGTGGTGCAGCGAGCGCTGAAACTCATCGCCAAAAACGAACTTCATCGGACGAATGAAAACGCATTTGCCGCTCGATTGGGTGTAAGCGCGCGGCACCTGCGCCGGCTTTTCGAAGAAGAAATCGGTCAAACCCCCAAACAGATTTCCGACAACAACCGGCTCAATTTCGCGCGCAAGTTAATCGTCGAAACCCACATTCCCCTGATGACGGTCGCGCGCACAGCCGGTTTCGGCTCGCTGCGGCGCTTCAACGATGCTTTCCTAAAGCGTTTTCACCGATCGCCTTCCCAGCTACGACGCGCGCCGTTAAAGAAGGACCGGAGCCATGGCATCAATCTCACACTTTCTTATCGCCCGCCTTACGACTGGCAGAGCATTCTGCGATTTTACCAGACGCATCTCGTTCCTCAGGTTGAAAACGCCACCGATGGCTATTTCGAAAGGATTTTTCGCGTCGGTGATACGACCGGATATTTCCGCCTCGAACCGCTGCCCGATACGTCACATTTCAATCTACGGATCATTGCCGAAGCTCCGAAGATTCTCTTCGAAATTGTCAGCCGCGTCAGGAAAATGTTCGACATGGATCTGGATCCGATGCTGATCGCCTGCCGTTTTTCCAGTGTCCCTTTGCTGGCAAAACTCTGCGCGCGGTTTCCCGGACTGCGCCTCCCCGGCGGATGGGACGGCTTCGAGACCGCGGTTTGTTCCATTCTGGGTCAACTGGTTTCAGCCGCACAGCGGGCGCAACTCATCAGTCAACTTGTGGAGGCTTATGGCGAGGAGATCGATCATCCGATCACCGCAACAAAGATCCGGCTGTTTCCTCGTCCCGAAGTTCTAGCTGATAACGATCTCGCCGCGGTCAGGACGAGCGACGCGCGAAAAGAGGCGATTCGAGATTTCAGCCGGCGCGTGCTGAGCGGCGCAATTTCACTTTCGGAAGCGCAAGATCCGATCGCGTTTCGGAAAACTTTGCTTGACACCAAAGGATTGGGTGCGTGGTCGGCGGAATATATCAGCTTGCGCGCGATCGGCGACACCGACGCGTTTCCGCGCACCGATCTGGTTTTAAAGCGCGCGTTGGAGCGCCACCCCAATCTCGATCTAGAGAGTCTCAGACCGTGGAGATCCTACGCGGCGATTTACCTGTGGAAAGAATATGCGCAAACGCTTGCCAGGAAAAAAGGGAGAATTGAACATGAAGTTGGCTTACAAAGAAATTCCATCGCCAGTCGGTAACTTGAAGCTGGTTGCGACCGACGACGCTTTAGTCGCCGTGCTTTGGCCGGGGGATAATCCGAAACAACTGGGACTCGACGTGCAAAAAGTCGGCAACGGAAATCATCCGGTTCTATCCGAGACGGAACGGCAACTCTCCGAATATTTCGCCGGCAAGCGGACCCGATTCGAGCTGCCTCTCGATCCGCGCGGTACCACGTTTCAGAAGAAAGTCTGGCAAAGCCTGAAAAAGATCCCCTTTGGAAAAACTCAAACCTATCTGGACATCGCCAAAGCGATCGGCGCGCCGCGGGCAAGTCGAGCCGTCGGCGGTGCGACCGGCAGGAATCCACTTTCGATTGTGGTGCCCTGCCACCGCGTCATTGGATCAGACGGGACACTCACCGGCTTTGGCGGCGGCCTCCCAACGAAAGCGAAGCTTCTCGCTCTTGAAGGGCACGCCCCAGGCGTCGTCGAAAAACAACGCACTCTGTTCTAGGCGTTAATCAAAAGCTTGAATCCGCCCCAAAACATGCGCTTGCTGTCGAATGGTAAGGCCTTGGAATTCGCGATGCTTGCCGAGCGTGGGTCTTTCATCACTTTGGCGTTGATGCGGTCACGCTGCGCGCGCGATTTGTAGACGATGTATGCGATGACTACCGTCTCACCGGGCTTTAGCTTTACGCTTTGCGGAAACGATGTCCACTTGCCCGGTTTGACATCGTCGGCGACGTACTCGAAATATTCAAGCGCGCCATATTCGCGCCAAACTTTGCCCGCCTTATGCGCCATGCGGCGAAAAGCCGCGATATTTTTCTTGGGCACCGGCAATACGAATCCATCAACGTAACGCATGCGGTCCTCCCCAATTACTGATTCTTTTTCTGATTACGATCGGTTCAAATAATCCGTTCAAGCAGTCTTACCGGCACGGCGCTGCTCGCTTTCGCGGATCATACCAGTCAAGTCATCGGCGGGGCGAATCTCGAAAGGTCCTGCCTTCACGCCCGGATGTTTCGACATCAACTCGATGGCGTGATTCATGTCACGGGCTTCCAGGAACAATATGCCGCCCAACTGTTCTTTGGTCTCCGTATACGGCCCGTCGGTGACGACCGCCTTGCCACTGTTCCATCGAAGTGTGGCAGCATTACGCGGGCTTTGCAGAGCTTCCCCGCCGGCAAAGTGCCCGTTCTTGCGCAGCTGGTCATCATAAGTGAAACATTCATCGATCAGATTATTTTGTTCCTTTTGTGACAGCGTAAGCCAATTCTTTTCGTCCAAATAGCCCAGACAGATAAATTTCATAACGCCTCCAAATCAGCGAATTTGTTATCAATCACGCAATAGTCGTTCGGCGGAGTCCGAAATCGACAGCGGTTTAGAAAAATCTACAAAGTTTTTTGGCGCGAGATAGCCGTGCGGTTAGAACTGGAATACGAGGGATTTGATCGTCACCGGAACCGTGCCGGATGGCTCGAGAACTTTGCCCAGGTCGATAAAATCGAAGTCGTGCAGCGTCACACCGTCGATCGCCAGAATATCGTTGGTAATCTCGAACTCTTCACGCAAAATCGTGCCGACCAAACCAGCCAGGTCATGGTCGAAGACCAAATAGATTGGCCGCCGCAGTTCCAAAGTCCGCGGTAGCCCCGCTATAAGCCCACGGCAGAAGGCCGCGATGCGCATCGCGCTCGGCACGCCGTCCCAGCGGAAAACCAGCGCGACACCGGCTTTGCCCTCTTCGAGATCGAATGCAGCGAAATGGCGCTGAATTGCGCCGGCGAGCACCGCACTATCGATTTCATCGCCCAGCTCGACCTGCGGACGCAGCACCTGCAAATTCTTTTGCGGCAGCAGCTCATCGTTCGAGCGGTGAATCGTGTTACCGCTGACCTGAACCGTATGCTGCGCCGCACCCATGACCGTCGCCCGAATGCACTCGCGCGCGGGCACAAGCGGCCATGCCGCCGGATTCGCTTCGATTTCCCGGCGCAGGGCGCGGCCCAGCGGTGCGCCGAGATCACCGAAAGAGCGCGCTTCCCTGTCGTAAACATATTCGCCTACACCGCCGGAAAACATCACGGCGTCATAGCCGGTTGATTCTGACGGCGGCGCGGTCAGCCACAGCTTGGCTAATTCCGGCGTCACGCTTTCGTTGCGCGCCAAAAGCAGAATCGCGCACGCCATATAAGCCGCAAGTTGATCGATGTCGGGGTCACTCACCGGATCGCCGAGATTCCAGGAAAATCCCGCTTGCTGTGCGAGCACCCGTCCACCGGGCTCGAGCAGCTTGATTATTCCGGCATCGTCTCGCGCCAGCAAGCGCGCGCCGATGTGAAATGCGCCGGTCCAGAGAACTTTTCCGCGGTCAGCCAGCGCTAATTTGGTTGTGCCGCCGCCGATGTCGACATTGAGTATCTGGCATTGCTTTTCGAGCGAGAGCGCAACAGCGCCAGACCCATAGGCCGCAAGTAACGCTTCGAAATTATGACCGGCCGTTGCGCAGACGAAATTGCCACGCTGGGAGGCGAACAGATCGGCAATTGCGCGCGCATTGTCACGCCGGATCGCTTCGCCGGTGAGAATGATCGCGCCAGTGTCGATATTTTCGGCGCGCAGACCCGCACTGATATAAGCCGCATCGACCAACACGCCCAACGCGCGATCGTCAATTTTTTCCCGCCCTGCGGTGTAAGGCGTCAAGTAGACATCCGAGAGAAAGAGCGTCTGCCGTTCCGTAACGATATACCTGCTGGAAAGTTCACGTCCCAATCGACGCAAGACCAGGCGCGAGAACAAAATCTGCGAGGTCGCAGTGCCGACGTCGATGCCGACGCTGGTCAGCGTGATGATGTCGAGCTTGCCGAGCGGATGCTCCTCCTCGGCATCGGGTTCATGGCCGAGATGATCGTGATCGTGGCCGATGTCATGCATGCTTTTCCTTCGGAAAAGAGTTTCGAGTTCAAAGTTTCGGGTTCAAAGTTTTCGGTCGGTTTCGAGTTAACGCTAATCACTGCTGCGACTATTTCTGAACGACAAACGCGGAAGCGAGTTCAAACCCGGAACTCGGAACCTTGAACTTTGAACGGTCGCCTACGCGACCACCTCCCCATGTTCATCTAGGTAATTCACTTTGACGCTCTCCGCGCCCGGCTCGCCGGTGCACCAGGGCACCATGTTTTTCATTTTGCAGGTGATGCCGCGCTTCTTGAGCTCCGCCTCGAAGATCTGGTGGATTTCCGGGTCTTCATCTTCGTACTCGACCTGATAACCGCCCTTTTTGCCGCTGACCTCCCCCTGCCGCAGCACGGTCGATTGCTTCGCCTGCCAGCGATTGGCGGCGTGTTTGCGCGAGATACCCTGGTTCATCACGAGATAAGTGGGCGCTGTCGCGCCGACATTGAAATGTTGATGCAGCCACAGCCCATCACCTGCGCCGGAAAGATACAGGCTGCCTTCCTGCCAATCGCAGCGGATGCGCGGTTCGTTGCCGCGTTGAGTCAGCACATAGCCTTCGCCTTCAGTAATATAAAGGTGTGCGCCGGGACCATGGCGGTGGGATTTCTTGTAATGACCCGATTCGAAGCGCGACACGTGCGACTCCATCCTGCCGGCGCCCATCACCATGAAAGCATTGGTGCCACCGCCACCGCGGCTTTTCCATTCGTA
>Ga0157378_10004827_pt1 | contig 11815 bp, 11 predicted proteins | sample M65metaG_FD_115309 | JGI IMG/M metagenome (GOLD analysis project Ga0157378, IMG submission 115309) | Miscanthus rhizosphere microbial communities from Kellogg Biological Station, Michigan, USA - M6-5 metaG | ecosystem: Host-associated > Plants > Roots > Rhizosphere > Soil | place: USA: Michigan...
GCTATCCTCCAGCGCAATAATCACATAGTAACGCTCCCCGACACAATTTTCGCTACCTATATAAACCGTTGATTCCCAAGTTGTGTTTGGTAAATTAATAATTACGTTCTGTGCATTTATCCAACAGACGGATTGTTTGTCATTTGCGATGTATATTCTTAATCGCACCTCCTCGGGTAAATTCTTATATTTTCCGTGAAATTGGGTTATCCTTTCTACGTTTGCACCATCCGTATGACTCGTGAGTTCAATACCAAAACTTTCAACCGGCACATTTGCAAGGGATATTTTATATTGTGGGGCGGTCTCTGATTTGTCGGGTTGGAAAATATTGATTCCCCTTGTAGTAAAAGCGTAAAAAATAAAAAGGATCGCTATGAGGGGACCTAAGAGCTCGGGCACCAAATTATTTACTAACTTAAAGTACCACTCTGATCTATTATCGGTTAAAAGATAAGTGAAAACGCAAACGAGAATGAAGGCGAGTGATAATATCGTTACCAAATAATTAATGTTTTTTTGATCACTCATATCCTTAACAGGTAGGAACAACAACAAGTAGGAACGACTATTTCATAATGCTTTGAACCAGCCTTGTTTGATACTCACTTTTTCAACTAATTCTACATCGACTCCCAGGCGAAGCTCCTTTAATTTTTCCGCGAGATCGTGACCATCCACTAAGTCGATGGGAGGCGCGCCATCACGAATTGACTCTTTCTTTGCTTCTCGTGTAAAGGTGCCAGTAGTGATAATAAGACCTTTATCTGCGCGTCCAATCATTGCGCCTCTAAAGTCCCGCACTACCGAAGGTGACACTGCACCTCGATATCTTTTCGCTTGAAAAATTACGTTGAAAGATAACACACCACCGAGCCTCAGAACTCCCTTTCCATCAATTCCGCCATCATTTGACTGACCCGTCACTTCCACATTTTGAAAGCCTAGTTCCCTCAAAAGACGCTGACATAGCCTTTCAAACGAACTTGGTGAAATTGTTTGAAGTTCATTAATAATTTCTTCTTGCCATGTAAATTCTTGTAACTCTTCATTTTCATCTGCGTCGTCCAAAAGGTCCGTTGGAGTAATCGATTGATTTTTATTGAGCGAATCCTTTTTAGTTTCCGCCTTAACCGCCTTTTTTACCGCTTCTTTATCGACTGACGTTGTTTGCAAGCCTTTTTCTGTTAACGCCCAAATGCCGCGCGAAGAGTTATCAATCAAACCATATCTCTTTAGGTAATTTCTGGCCCAAGCAAGTCGATAATTAAATTTACTCAAATTTCCACGATGTGTATCGTTCACCTCTTCTTCTCTAAGATTCAGAAGTGTCGCAATCTTATCTTCCATCTCAGCGATTGAACCTGAGCCACCCAAACCATGCAACGCAGCTAACGTAGGATTAAATAATTCGTCATATTTATATTGGAATTTGTGGCTCATTTGCTCAAATATAAATAAACATTAAAATATCGACATGTCAAAAATCTACTACACTTTAACCGATGAAGCGCCGATGTTGGCGACGTATTCTTTTCTGCCGATCCTCGAGGCTTTTACAAAAGCCGCGGATATCGAGATCGAAGTTCCGGATATTTCGCTCGCCGGGCGAATTTTAGCCAACTTTCCCGAATACCTGAAAGAAGACCAAAAAATTCCCGACGCGCTTGCCGCGCTCGGCGAATTGGCGACAAAACCCGAGGCCAACATTATAAAGCTGCCGAATGTTTCCGCGTCAGTTCCGCAGCTTGAAGCCGCGATCGCGGAGCTTCAGAAACAAGGTTTCGCGGTGCCGGATTACCCGGTGGAGCCAAAAACGGATGACGAAAGAGCCGTTAACAAAAAATACGCGAAGGTTTTGGGAAGCGCGGTAAATCCGGTTCTGCGGGAGGGAAATTCCGTCCGGCGCGCGCCGAAAGCCGTAAAAGATTATGCAAAAGCGCACCCGCATCGAATGGGCGTTTGGAACGCGGATTCTAAAACGTCGGTCGCGCATATGAATGGAGGTGATTTTTTCGGAACCGAAAACTCGGCGACGGTGGAAACGGACGGAAAATTCAGGATCGTTTTTTATGGAAATGAAATTGGGGAAACCGTTTTGAAAGATTACGCGCCCTTAAAAGCCGGCGAAGTGATCGATTCTTCGGTGATGAACATCGCGGCTTTGAGATCTTTTGTGCGCCAGGCGATCGCTGAAGCTAAAGAAAAAAACGTTCTGCTTTCCGCGCACTTAAAAGCGACGATGATGAAGATCTCCGATCCGATCATTTTCGGGGCTATCGTCGAGACGTATTTTAAAGACGTTTTTGAAAAATACAAGGATACTTTCAACGAGTTAGACATCAACCCGAATTACGGATTGGCGACGCTTTTTGAAAAGATCGCCGGGCATCCGCAGGAAGCCGAAATAAAGGCGGACATTGAAAAGACGATTGCGGGCGGGCCGCGAATCGCGATGGTAAATTCGGACAAAGGAATCACGAATTTCCATGTTTCGTCGGACGTGATCGTGGATGCTTCGATGGCGTCGCTGGTGCGCGGCGGCGGAAAAATGTGGAATAAAGACGGCAAAGAAGAAGACACCGTTTGCATTATTCCGGACAGAACTTACGCCGGCTTTTACGGCGCGATCATCGAGGATATGAAGCAAAACGGTGCGATCGACCCGCGCAGCTTCGGTTCCGTTCCGAATGTCGGTTTGATGGCACAGAAGGCCGAAGAATATGGTTCTCACGACAAGACTTTCCAAATCTCGGGCGAAGGAACGGTCAAAGTCGAAGACGAAAACGGAAATGTTTTGTTGGAGCAAAATGTAAACAACGGCGATATTTTCAGGATGTGCCAAACCAAAGATGCTCCGATCCGGGATTGGGTGAAATTGGCTGTGAACAGGGCGAAACTTTCCGACACGCCGGCAATTTTCTGGCTCGATAAAGACAGGGCGCACGACGCGCAGATCATCAAAAAGGTAGAGGAATATTTACAAGATCACGATCTGACCGGTCTCGACATCAGGATCATGGATCTGAAAGACGCTGTGCTCGAAACGCTGAAACGTGCCAGGGCGGGCAAAGACACGATCTCGGTTTCGGGGAATGTTTTACGGGATTATCTGACGGATATGTTCCCGATCCTGGAGCTCGGCACGTCGGCAAAAATGCTTTCTATCGTTCCGCTGATGAACGGCGGCGGTTTGTTTGAAACCGGAGCCGGCGGTTCCGCGCCGAAACACATCGAGCAATTTTTGCATGAAGGCTATTTGCGCTGGGATTCTCTCGGAGAATTTTTGGCTCTGCAGGCAAGCTTCGAGCATTTGGCTCAAACTCAGGACAATAAAAAAGCCCGAATTTTGGCGGACGCTTTGGATGAAGCGAATGCGAAATTTTTAGCGACCGACAAATCTCCGGCAAGAAAAGTCGGGCAGATCGATAACCGCGGTTCGCATTTCTATCTGGCAATGTATTGGGCGGAAGCTTTAGCAAATCAAACTGCGGATTCCGAAATCGCCGGTAAATTTGCTCCCGTTGCCAAAGCGCTGCAGGAAAACGAACTAAAAATCAATGAAGAATTGATCGGAGCGCAGGGAAAATCACAGGACGTCGGCGGTTATTATCATCCGGGTTCCGAAAAGGCTGCCGCCGCGATGAGACCTTCGGCGACGCTGAATGCAATCGTGGACGGAATTTAGAACGTTAACTCCCGCAATTCAAGAAGGTTTTGTGTGCGCGTAAAGGCGCAAAGCTCGCAAGATCTACCGGGCGGCCGCGCTCATGGAACAATAAAACCGGTCAACGGATTGCCGAAAAAAGCATCGGTTTTCCACGCGGTCCGATTCCATGTCCCGTCCTGGTCGCCGATGACCTGAACCGGCACGACCATCCATTCGGTGCCGAGCTTATTGCTTTCCGCAACACTGTAATCGAGCTTTCCGCCCGCACCGACCGTGAATTTAATCGATCTTGCCAGGCTTTTGTTTCGTAAAAGTTTGAATTCGTACTCGCCGGGATTTTTGTCGAGATAGAACATTTCCCAGCCGAATTTTGCTCCCGTGTCCTGACCTTTTACGTTATTGAAGTCGCATACTACCCGCTTCCAGATCGCCTTTTGCGGCACCGATGCATCCGCGGAACGAGTCGGGAGAATCTCGATATCCGTCGTACAGCCGGGCGCGCCGACTTCCATGTCGCCTTCAAAGTTCTTGCCAACCTCGGTTCCCTTATAAAACAGATGCGGTTCCATGCGTCCTTCATCGCCGCGAACCCAAAATGCGACGTTAAGGATATTTTTGTCGGAATACACAAAACCTATGGGAAGCGCCCAGTCATAACTGACAAAATAAATAACTTTATTAACGGCTTTCGGTCCCTGCTCGTCAGAGCGCGCTTTTTCGATCTTTGTCTTTCCGGTAAAGAGCGTGACATCCGTTCCGGCAAGCTCGTTTCGCATTTTTATAGCGAACGTAACCGGTCCGATCGCGGTGATGCTTTTATCGTCGGGAACACGGTCGCGCCCGCCGCATTCATACACGGAACCCGATTCGCAATCGAACTTCACCCAAGCGCCGCCGCCGGGCTGCGAAAATTCCACATAAAGCTGCCCGCCGCTCGGAACGCCGCCGTTTATGCGAAACGAAACCTCGGGAATCCAGCTCCATTGGTCGTAATTTTCGCGATAAGAAGTAAGCGTGTAGGGGCGCACGCGGATCGAATGTTTGACGATCGCCGGTGTTGTTTGAGCCGGAACCGGAGTTTCAACCGAAAAAAAGATAAAAGCGGCAAATGCCAGGAATGTAAACTGGATCTTAGCTCTCATAATCTCTCGATCTCCTTCGCAAGCGCAACGTCGAAATCCGTGATTCCGCCGCGGTCGTGAGTGGTGATAAAAAATTCGGCGTAGCCCCAGCCGAAATATATGTCGGGATGATGGTCGCGGCGCTCGGCGATCTCGCCGGCCTTGTTTACAAAAGCAAGAGCCGCTGCAAAATTCGAAAACGAAAAACGCTTTTTGAGTTTGTCGTTTTCCGCCGTCCAGCCGTCCAGGTCCGCCAGCGCGTCTTTAATTTCTTCGCTGCTAAGTTTTTTTCGCTCCATTTTTCGCTCTCCGCCGTTTTAGGTTATACTTTGCTTTTTAAGTATAACGACCCGGCAAAGTTTATCCAAAAATGCGGTTTTATAAAATCATTTTTCTCGTCATCACGGCCGTTTGGGCTTTTGCCTGCGTCGCCGAGCCAAAGCCTTCGACGCCGCTCGAAACGTTAAAATCTTATACGCTCGCGATCAAGAGAAAAGACACGACGACGATGAAGCTTCTGCTTTCCGACACCTCTTTAAAAATGGCTGAGCAGCAGGCGCGGGCGCAGAATACAACGGTTGATGAAGTGGTCAAAAACGAAACGCTTTTCACCGAAAGTCAAAACCGGCTTGAATATCGCAACGAACGGACAGACGGCGAGCGCGCGACGATCGAAGTAAAAGATTCTTTTAATTCGTGGAACACGGTGCCGTTTGTTTTGGAAGAAGGCATTTGGAGGATCGATAAACAGGCGATGGCAAATCAAATGCTCGAGCAGGATGAAAAGAAAAATAAGGAGCTTGACGACATAATCAATCAAGGCAGAATACCGTAGAATTTTGCAAAAATCCATGAAGAACTACATCGTAATTACGACTGTGCTGCTCGCGATCTTTCTTTTTGCATGCAGTGAAACGCCGCAGCAGCAGCAGACGACTCCGAGCGCAACGATGAAAAAATATATCGACGCGTTTGACCGTCGCGATCTCGCAGCCGCCAAACAAACCTTTTCCAAAGGCACGATGAATATGTACCAGGATTTGGCGCAAAAACGCGGCAAAACGGCGCATGAAATAATAAAGGCGCAGTTCGACACGCCCTTGTTTGGCGAGCTCAGATCGCAGGTCGAAACGGTAAATGAAAAGATCGAGGGCGATACGGCGGTGGTCGAGATAAAAAGCCGCGGCAAAGAGAATGAAAAAATTCCGTTGGTCAGGGAAGACGGCGAGTGGAAGCTCGCATTCGATCAGTACATGCAGACCGTAATAAAAAAAATGACCGAAGATATGAACAAGCCGCCGACGAATCCGGCTAACAATTAATATGGCAGTGATAAAACCTTTTCGCGCTTTGCGCCCCACTTTTGAAAAAGCAAAGCAGGTTTCCTGCGTGCCTTACGACGTCGTTTACGAATCGGAAGTGCGTGCTTTTATCGAAAAAAATCTGTTGAGTTTTTTGCGCGTGACGCGCTCGGAAGCCGATTTTCCGGAGAATTCGAATGCGTCGAGCGCGGATGTTTTTGCAAAGGCAAAAGAAAATCTCGAGCGGTTCATCGATGAAAAGATATTTGGGAGCGAGGCGGAACCTTCGATCTATATTTATCGTCTCGCATCGGAAACACAAACGCAGACGGGCATTGTCGCCTGCTGCTCGCTCGATGAATACGAGCAGGGATCGATCGTCAAACATGAAAATACGCGTCCAGATAAAGTCGAAGATCGCACCGGACACATGCTCGCGCTTCGCGCGCAGACGGGCTTGATCTTTTTGGCGTTTCGCGGGACGGAGAAAATAAAAACGCTGATCGGGGAAACCGTCGAAACCAAACCGATCTACAATTTTCATTGTCCCGACGGCATCAGGCAAACCATCTGGCGCGTCGCCGCGCCCGAAGAATTTGTCGAAGGATTCAAAGAAGTTCCGGCGCTTTATATTGCCGACGGTCATCACCGGATCGAAAGCGCGCAACTGGCGCGAAACACGCTCCGCGCCGAAAATCCGAATCACACCGGCACGGAAGATTACAACTTTGTCGTCGCCGGAATGTTTCCGGCGGAAGATCTGCAGATCCTCGCTTACAACCGCGTGATAAAAGATCTGAACGGGTTATCGGAAGAGGAATTTTTCGCGCGCGTCGGCACGAGCTTTATCGTCAGCGAGACCACTGCGAAAGTTCCGGCCGAGCACGGCGAGTTTTGCATGTATATGAACGGCAAATGGTATAAGCTGCGTTTTAACGTGAATTTTGTCCTCGAGCCCGACCCGATCGAGCGGCTTGACGTAAGCATTTTGCAGGATTATCTGCTCGCGCCGATCCTTGGCATCGACGATCCGCGAACGAATCGCCGCATCGGTTTTGTCGGCGGCGCGCGAGGAACGGACGAGCTTGAAAAAGTGGTCGACGAAGGCGTTGCCAAGCTTGCTTTCTCGCTTTTTCCGACCACGATGGACGATCTTTTTGCGGTTTCCGACATGGGCGAGATCATGCCGCCGAAATCGACCTGGTTCGAACCGAAACTAAAAGACGGCTTGCTCGTTCATTTAATTTAAACCGGGAAATCATAACCAATGATGAAATATTTATATCTTTTGATCGTAATTTTTTTGTTTGCCGGTTGCGGTCAGGCACCGCCGGCTGCTTCGCCGACCGAAGCGTACCGGCAATTTCATGCCGCCGTTCAGAGGCAGGACGTTTCGGCGATGAAGCGGACGTTTTCCAAACAAACGCTGGAAGGGATCGAATCTTTTTCGAAAACGTTGAAGAAGACGAGCGACGAAACACTGAAAGAAATTATCAAATCGTATAAAGAGCACAGCCTGGATCCGCCGGAGATCAAAGACGAGAAAATTGCCGGAGACAAGGCAACTTTGCAGGTGAAAGGCGCCCAGGGAAAATGGGGTACGTATAATTTTGTAAAGGAAGACGACGGTTGGAAGATATCGATCGACGGCGTGGATAAATTGTAAGTCAGCATTCTTCCGGCATGGGTTTACAACTCGCGCAGCAAACGATAGCGTGTAGCCACGGGCTCACGCCCGTGGCTACACGCTATCGTTTGCTACGCAAACTCAGATCGTTTTAGCTCAAATCGATTAATTTTTGAATCTCTTCGCGAATTAGCGCGTCTTTCTCGCTTTCCAAAATACTTTTCAGGATCGGTTCGTAAAATCTGCCGTGTTTTTTGAGATCGTTGCGCGCATCCTCGCGCACTTTTGCGGACGTGGATCTCAGAAGACCAACCTGTTTTTTTACGTCCTTTTCCATTTCGGGCGTGACGACTTCGGCGCGTCCGACCAAAACGCGGACGATTTCCTTCGGCTGCGGCGCAACGCTCAGCGGCAAAATCTGATTCGTCGCCGCGGTCGGCAAAATATAAAAAACACGCAAGCCTTCTTCAAACCACGAATCCTGCCACGTCTTTATCATTGCTTTGGCTTCGCGCGGGTAAAGACCTTCGTTGACGAGAATCGTCGTCAGCTTGCCAATAAAGTCGTCGAGATTTTGCGTCGTTTTAGGGCGTTCGACGATTGCGTCTTTGGAAAGATTATCGATTATTTTGTAGCCGATCTTTCCGCCGCGATTTTCAAAGACGATCAGATTTTTGATCGGCAGCTGAGGCGCAAGATTCGATAAGGTCAGGTTCTCGCCGCTGATCTTAACCGTCAGAGGCAGCGTGAAATCGCCGACTCCGCGATAAAAAAGAAACTTTTCTTTTTCGATCTTTGTCTTATCGGCGTTGCAGATTTGAACCGGAACGGAATCGGTTTCGCGCGCCGGGTAATAATGACTGGAAGAAACTTCGCGCAGATAATCCGGCTGTTCGTTGGGAATGAGCCTGATCGTTCCCCAGTTGATCCCGGAGCTGTAATTTCCCGATCTAAAGCCTTCGAATTTCCGGTCCGCTTCGTATTTTGTATTGACGACGCTCGCCTGCGGATACCACTCGGTTATTTTCCCGTTCGGGAAATTGACGTTCACCGAAACATCCATTTCATTGGGCGTGTAAAAATAGATCACCGGCGTTTCCATACGGATTTTCGCCAGAACATTGCCTTTCTGGCTGCTCTCGAATTTTTCGCCGTAAGTTCCGCGATAACCGCCCGGGGAGGTATCCGTGTAAACGAATTTCGGCAGATCGCTTGCGCCGTTAAGCGGACGCCAGTCGATCGCGACGCCTTTTTTCCCGGCGATCGAGGTGAACGTTCCCCATTCGTGAACGACGAGATCGGCCGGCTTCGAAGCGCTCGCCGTGGTGGTCGGGCTGAAATCGAGAAGAGTTAAAGTTAACGCCAGATATGCGGCGACGGTTAATAAAACAAATGCGCTTTTCATAGTATTTCTCCTTATTTGTGCGCACAAAGGTACCGCTGAAAATCACGTGATTTCCCGTTAAGCTCTGTGTTTTTAGTTAATTTCCCTTACTCAAACCAAATGTTTTCGATCTCGGTCCACCATTGGTCGAGCATTTTTTTATCCAATTTCAAAATGCCTTCACGGGTCGTTCCCCCGGGCGGTTTCACATATTTCGAGAGAGCATCGAAGACCTTTTCGCGATCCGCGCCTTTCGTTCTTGGAAGCAGATGCCAAAGCGAAAGCGTGTCGTAATAGTTCGCTTCCCTGATAAGCGTCAGCAAAGCGTTCGTTCCGCCGTTTTCAAAATCAAAGCTCACCAGGGCTTTTTGAAACGCCGCCGAAGCGTCTTCGGAAAACGGAGTTCCCAACCCCAGGCCACGGCGCGTGAAACAGATCGCACCGGCGGGAACGATCACGTCAAGCCCGCCGCGCTCGAGCGCGACGTAACCGGTCTTAACGTGCAGCTTGCTGTTGCCGTTTTTGTCGACTTCGAGCGTGTATTCGCAGCCGAGATCGACCGCGATCGCGCTCGGTGTATCGACGATAAAAAGGCGCGGCGGCGCCGAAATTTTCGCCGATAAAATTCCGCGTTCGAGCGACAGGCGATGCTCGGTCGACTTTGTGCCGACGAGCTGCACGCGCGAATTCGGCTCGATCTCGACATTGCCGATATTCGCGACCTGGACGCGCGCGCGCGAATTGGCGTCGGTCTCGAGAAACTGCCCGACCGCGAGCTTTCCGCTTTCAAAAGAATTCCCGATCTTCGGGGTGCCGGCAAGCGTTTCCACGTTCCAGGCGGGCAAATCGTTTTGTGCGATTTCGCGTCGCGGGTTCGGCGGTTTAACCGGAGCGGCGTTCGGCGAAGATTCGCCGTTCGAATTTGAATCAGGCGGCGAAATTTGGCCGTTCGAGTTTACGGTTTCCGGGATCGCCGTGTTCGTATTTTGATTCGTAGAAGCTCCGTCCGGAGTTGGAATAGTTTTGGGCGCTTCTGAGTTCGATGTTTCGATTTTGACTGTTTCAGACGTGCCGTTTCGATTCAAACCGAAATAGATCGCCGCGGCGAGCGCGCCCATTAGCAACAAACCGGCAGCGGCGGCAAACGCCGGCGAGCTGAAAAATGCCGCGAATGCGCCCTTACTTTGTGCGGGCTTCTGCAAAGAAAGAGCGTTTTCGATCTTATTCCAAAGAGCTTTGGGCGCGTCGGCGCGCTGCAAATTTTCGGCGAGCGCCGCGCCGAGTTTGATCTCGTCATGTTCCGCGCGGCAATCGGCGCAGAGCAATAGATGCCCGGCGATCTCCTGCCGCTCGTTGTTCGACAATTCGTGATTTACGAATTCCGAGAGTTTTTTCTTGTAATGCTTCTCGTTCATTTTTACTGACGTTTAGAGTTACGCCTTTAGGCGTGATGCTTCCGCGTATTTCACGGCTAAAGCCGTAACTCTGAACTTAAATTTCATTTTTCAAATGCTTCAATTTTGCGGCGAGCATCTTGTGCCCGCGATTCAAACGCGAAGCCACCGTTCCCATCGAACACTCCAAAATTTTTGCGATCTCGTCATAACTCAGGCCTTCCGAATATTTCAACAAAAGCGGCAAACGAAATTTCGGTTTCAGCGCCGCGATCGCCTTTTGCACTTCACCGGCGATCTCTTTCCGTTGGACCCGATCCTCCTGAGTTTTTTTCACCGCGAATTCGCCGAAAAAATTCTCGATCGAAAAGAGCTTCCGCGTTTTTCGCTGCTCATCCAAACAGGCGTTAACCGTGATTCGATAAAGCCAGGTCGTAAATTCCGCGTCTCCGCGAAAGTCTCCGATCCTCTGATAAATTTTCAAAAAAACCTGCTGCGTCACGTCTTCAGCCGATTCGCGCCTGCCGCCGAAAAAATTCAGAGCGACCGAAAAAACGCGTTTTTGATGCGCCAAAAAGAGTGACTCGAACGCCTCGCGACTGCCGTTTCTGCATTCGGCAAGCAAGTCTTGTTCGGTTCTCGTTTCGGTCATTCGCGCGGCGCTCTCCATTTTTGTTTTTCAAAGATTCTACTCCGTTTTTCTACTCATTGCCCAAACTAAGCTATCCATAATTGAATATCGCGCGTTCCGCGCAAAATTCCGTCCGCGCCTTTTTCGAGCTTGACGATCGGGTTAAAGCCGCCTTTTTTGCCCGCCTGTTTTCGTTCCTCGGCGGTAATAAGCCTGTCGCCTTCAAAAAGGATCGAATCGATCGAATCTTCGCGGAAGTTTTTTCCGGTCAAGGTCATATGCACATGCGCGGACCACTTTCTTTCCGGATAGGGCGCCGGCTGGATCGAGCTGAATTCATATCTGCCTTTGGCGTCGGTCAGCATCCAGCCGCGAAAATGCCCGTGCAGCGGCTCGCCGTCGCGTTTTCTGTTGTAAAATCCGTCGCTGTCGGTGTGATAAAAATAGATCAGGATGTTTGGCGCCGGCGTTTTGCCGTCGGTTTGATAAACGGTTCCGGAAATGATCATCGGCAGATCTTTGTCCGATTTTTTCGACAAAACGCTTTTCCAGGAAACGTCGCCCGGGGCATCGATCGCGCCGCACCAATTGACCGAGGGCGAAGTATTTGCATTTTTCTTTATCAAATCCAAAACGGTTTCGCTCGATCTTTGCGCCGTCGCGTCGCTTTTACAGTTGATCAAAAGC
>Ga0157378_10004828_pt1 | contig 11815 bp, 8 predicted proteins | sample M65metaG_FD_115309 | JGI IMG/M metagenome (GOLD analysis project Ga0157378, IMG submission 115309) | Miscanthus rhizosphere microbial communities from Kellogg Biological Station, Michigan, USA - M6-5 metaG | ecosystem: Host-associated > Plants > Roots > Rhizosphere > Soil | place: USA: Michigan...
GATCGCCGTGGCGGCGGCCTCGATGTCGTAGGGGACGCGGTGGTACTGGGCCGTCCAGCGCTCGGTATCGAGCTCGAGCCAGGCGGCGCGAGGATCGCCGTCGCGGGGCTGACCGACGCTGCCGGGGTTGAGCAGCCAGGTTCCGTCCTCCATTGCCAGCAGCGCCCCGTCGCCGGCCTGGGCGCCCTGGACGTGGCTGCGCGGCTGCAGGTCGCGCATGAAGAAGAGGGCGACGTGGGAGTGACCGATCAGGCCGATCCGCTCGGCCTGGGCGTCGAGGGCGTCGTCGGCCTGGTCGAGGGAGAGGACGTATTCCCAGACCGGGTCGCGCGGGGAGGCGTGGAAGAGGCCGACGCCCTGCCGCGTCAGTGTCGGCGCCAGCCCGCGCAGGAAGTCGAGCGTCTCGGTCGCCGCCTCGGCCTGGGTCCAGCGCACCGCCGCCGCCGCGTGGTCGGAGAAGGTGGAGACGTCGAGGGCGCCGAGCACGGCGAGGTCGTGGTTGCCGACCAGGCAGGCGGCGCAGCGCTCCTCGACGAGCCGGGCGCAGGCATCGGGCTGGGCGCCGTAGCCGACGACGTCGCCCAGGCACCAGAGCTCGTCGACTGCCGCCGCCTCGATCGACTCGAGGACGGCTTCCAGGGCCGGGAGGTTGGCGTGAACATCGCTGAGGACAGCAGCGCGCAAACGAGCAGCCTACCCCGCCCGCCTCGCGGTCCATACGCTTGGGCGGTGAGCGCCACCGACTCGATCGCCGAGCTGCGCGCCGCCGTCGACGGCGCCGCCCGTGCCCTCCGCGACGGCGAGCGCACCGAGCCCGCGCCGTCCCTCGACCGGCCGCCGAAGCCGGAGCTGGGCGATTACAGCTCCAACGCGGCGATGCTGCTGGCCGGTCCGCTCGGGGACAACCCGCGCGTGGTCGCCGAGCGGCTGCGGGGCGAGCTGGAGCAGGGGCTGGGCGCTTCCGGCAGCCTCGACCGCATCGAGGTCGCCGGCCCGGGCTTCGTCAACCTCTTCCTCTCCGACGCCTGGTACCGGCGCGCGGTGGCGGCCCTGGTCGCCGCCGGCGACGAGCTCGGGCCGGCGCCGGTCGGCGCGCCGGAGCGGATCCTGGTCGAGTTCGTCTCCGCCAACCCGACCGGGCCGCTGCACGTCGGTGGCGGTCGTCACGCCGCCTACGGCGACGCCGTCGTCCGCCTGCTCGGCGCCGCCGGGCACACGGTCGAGCGCGAGTACTACGTCAACGACGCGGGCGGGCAGATCGGCCGCTTCGCCGACTCGATCGTCGCCAGGATGACCGGCGGGGAGCCGCCCGAGGACGGTTACGAAGGCGAGTACGTCGGCGAGCTGGCCGAGCGGATCGCCGCCGAGGGGATCGACCCGGCCGATCTGGACGCGGTCGGCGCGCGGGGGATCGAGCTGGTCCTGGGGCAGGTCCGGGGGAGCCTGGAGCGCTTCGGCGTCAGCTTCGACAACTGGGCCTCCGAGAAGGCCCTCTACGACCGCGGCGAGGTCGAGTCGGCGCTGGCCGAGCTCGATCGCCGTGGACACACCTACCGCAGCGAATACGCGCTCTGGCTGCGGACCACCGAGTTCGGCGACGACAAGGACCGGGTGCTGATCCGCTCCAACGGCGAACCGACCTACCTGACCGCCGACGTCGCCTACCACTGGAACAAGTCGCAGCGCGGCTTCGATCGCCTCATCGACGTACTCGGCGCCGACCACCACGGCTACGTGGCCCGGGTGCGGGCGGCGATCGAGGCGCTGGGCGGCGACGCAGGGGCCTTTGAGGTGCTGATCATGAACCTCGTCCACATCGTCGAAGGCGGCGAGCGGGCACAGATGTCGAAGCGCAGCGGCGATTTCGTCGGCCTCGACGAGCTGCTCGACGACATCGGCGTCGACGCGGCGCGCTGGTTCATGCTCTGGCGCAACCACGAGACGACGGTTGACCTCGACCTGCAGCTGGCCCGCAGCCAGTCGAGCGAGAACCCGGTCTACTACGTCCAGTACGCGCACGCCCGGATCGCCAGCATCCTCCGCAAAGCCGGCGCGGCCGGGGAGGCGGCGGAGAGCTTCGAGGCGAGCGGCACCGGCGCGCCCCTGGAGCCGAGCGAGAAGACGCTCGTCAAGCGCCTGCTCGAATTCCCCGAAGAGGTGCTGGAGTCGGCCGCGCGCCGGGCGCCGCACCGGATCTGCGCCTACTCGACCGCGGTCGCGGCCGATTTCCACGCCTTCTACCGCGACTGCCAGGTGGTCGGGGCCGAGGGCGAGGGGCTCGAAGCGGCGCGGTTGGCGCTCTGTCTCTGCACGAAGCGAACGATCGCCAACGCGCTGGGCCTGCTCGGCATCTCAGCTCCCGAGCGGATGTGATGTCGAGGCGGAAGCTGCCGGTCCTGGCCGAGATCTCGGCACCGCGACCCAGCGAGTCGCGAGCCTGGTCGTTGCGTCGCGAGGACTTCGAGGCGCTGGCGGGCCTGCGCGAGCGGCTCGAGGATCACCGCGTCGTCGTCGTCACCGGCGGCAACGGTCTGGTTGCCGCCGCCGCTCTGGCGGTTGCCGGGGCGGCCAGCGCGGTCGGGCGGCGGACGGCGCTGCTGGAGTGCGACCTGGCCGCCCCCGCCGTCGCCGCCGGCGTCGGTCTGGCCGCGACCCCGGGGCTGCACGAGTACCTGCGATGGGAGGCGACGGCGCCGCAGATCCTGCAGCCGCTGGTGCTGGCCGGTCCGGCGGCCCGCGGCGCCGCCGATCCGCTGATCTGCGTGGTCGGCGGGCGACCGGCGGAGGACGCCTCGGCCCTGCTCGAGTCAGAGAGCTTCCGCCACGCGACCGCCAAGCTCGGCTCCGCCTATGAGCTGACGGTCATCGTCGCGCCCTCGTTGGAGGGGACTGACGGGGCGCTGGAGACGGTCGCCGCGCGCGGCGATGCCGTGCTCGCCTGCGTCGGCCCCGAGCAGTCGGGCGGCCGGGCGTTGCGCCGCCTGCGCAAGTCCCTACGCCGCCTGCCGGCGCCGCCGCTCGGCGCGATCGTCGTTGGCGAGCCGGGGAGCTAGCCAGCCGTCTCTCTGCCGATCTCGGACATTCGACGCCCCTATGGGGGCATTAGGTGTCCGAGATGGTCGGTCTAGAGGTCGTAGCGAGCGAGGTCGGCGTCGAGGCGCTCGGAGTCCTCGGGGCTTGGGCCCTGGGCGCCCGGTCGCGAATCGCCGTCTGGCGGCCCACCGCCGGCGCGGCGCCAGCGGGCGACGCCGAAGCCCAGGGCGACCAGGGCGATCACGAAGGCGATTGCCGGGACCAGATAGGCGGAAAGGTTGAAGCCCTTGCCCTTGGGCAGCGCCAGGACCGCTTCGCCGTACTCGGAGACGAGGGCGTCCTTGACCTGCTGCTCAGTCTTGCCTTCGCGGATGAGGCGGCGGACGAAGACCTTCTCGCGCTGCGCCTGCGGCGATTCGGCGAGCTGTAGAAGGGTGCCGCAGACGGGGCACATAACTTCGGCTTCGATCTCGGTCTGGGAGGCCTGCGGTTCGGCCGCGACGGCCGATGGGCTGGCGAGCGCCGCCATGGAAGAGACCGCGATGGCGACGGCGGCCAGACGGGCGCCGAGCACGGCCCTCGGCCTCACGACTTGCCGCCCGGCAATCGCGGCGCCACGTAGCGTTCGAGGTATTCGCTGTCGACCGGCCCCCGCAGCAGCAGCCGCACCTTGCCGTCGGGCCCGATCAGGAAGTTCTCCGGGACGCCGGTGGTGCCGAAGGCGTGAGCGGTGTCGCCGTTGCCGTCGCGCAGCTGCGGATAGCTGAGCCCATAGTCGCGCACGAACTTGCGCCCGTCATCGGTCAGATCGCGGCTGTCGATGCCGAGCACCGTGAACCGAGGCCCGCCGTGCTGCCGCTGGAATTCCTCCAGCTCCGGAGCCTCTTGCCGGCAGGGCACGCACCAGGAGGCCCAGAAGTTGACCAGCACCCACCTGCCGCGATAGTCGGCGAGCGAGCCGCTGCCGCCACCTTCCAGCTGGGGGAGGGGACCGTCCGGAGCCACCTCGCCCAGCGCCACCCCCGAGGAACCCTTGGAGAGCAGCCCGAAGGTGAGCAGGCCGACGACGGCCAGGACGGCAAGCACGGCGATGGCAGAGCGAAAGCTCACGGGGCGCTGAAGGTTAGATCCCAGGCGCCCCCGGCACCCCCGCGCCATCGCACGTAGAATCCGCCTCCGCGCGGACGTAGCTCAGCTGGTAGAGCGCGAGCTTCCCAAGCTCGAGGTCGCGGGTTCGAGACCCGTCGTCCGCTTCAAACGTCCCTTTGTAGAGCCAAAAAGACGGGGGTGGTTCGAGACCCGTCCGAAATTTGGCTCTATAGCTCGAATTCTGGGCCTGCCTCGAAATACCGAGGAACAGGCAGATGAAACGCAGCTACAGCCATCGCTCAGAGCGGATTGCCGGGGCGATTGGGGCCGACCACGGATTTAACGATTGTGGACGCCCGTCAAATCGACCTCGCGGAGAAGCTGACCGCCGCCCCTGCCTGGTTCCTCGATCAATTCGAGGAGCTACGCATGTCCCTTTCAGATGACCAGCTGATCCATGAGGCGATCGAAATCAACCACGCCTCGGTCGGGAGAGCATCAACCCTGGACCGCTATGAGTCCCACTTGGTCCACTTCAGCCAATACCTCGCTAGCGCCCACGGGCGGACCTTCTACTCGGCCCAGAAGAAGCACGTCCGGCTTTTCATGGGGCACCTGGAGAAGAAGGGAGGTGCCGACCCGCATCCGTCTCGCCTCCGCTGCGAGTGGTGCAAGGCACGCGGGTACCCGAACGGCCGGAGCGGGGAGGGGTGGTCCCCTTCGTACCGGAAGAGCTACCTGTCGGCCCTTCGGTTCCTCTACCGGCACTTCCAGGCGGAGGAGGATCTCCCCGACCTGGATCCGACCGTCCTGGAGACCTCGCCGAAGCTGATCCTCCGGCGTGGATATACGCCGTCGCGGGAGGAGGTCAAACGCCTGCTGGGCACGCCGGGCACGCCCAAGGCGCGTCTGCTCGTTCACTGGATGTTCTACGCGCCGTCGCGCCTCAGCACCTTCTCCGACGCGAAATGGCCGGACCTGGATCTGGATGCCGGAACGTGGGAAGTGGTGGGCAAGGGCGACCAGGTGGACATTTTCGCGCTCGCCCCTCCGCTGCTGCGTGAGCTGCGGATCTACCAGCGCTGGCAGCTATCGGAGGCGGAGCGAAACCCTGCCATACGGGATGCCCTGAGCGATCCCGAGACCGCTTACGTATTGCTCACGACGACCGGCAGACGAACGATGCCGCAGAGCGTTCGCAAGATGCTGAAGTGGCACGCGGTCCGCGCCGGCGTTGGGGTCGTCAAAGCGAAAGGGCGCTGGGACGCACCGAGAAAGGTGACCTCCCGCGTCTCGCCTCACGCGATGCGGCGGGCTTGGGCAACCCTGGCCCTCAACGACGAGAAGGATCCGAAACCGATCGACGTGGTCTCCGAGGTCCTGAAACACAAAGAAATCAGCACCACGCGCCGGCACTATGCCCCGACGAAGCCGGAGCGGGCGCAGGCGGCACTCATTGGTATGAGGATCTAGCCGTTGATTCATCCTCGGGGCTAAATCGCGAAGTGAGCGCGGGTCTGTTGCCAGAGTGACCGGCGCTCCGCGCCCGACGGGACTTCTTGGTTCGGTTTGGCCTCCCCTGCGCCGATACGGTTGCCGCTGGTCGACGATCGGAGATGTGGGGTTGAACGGCAGGGGTGCGAGCAGGTCGGCGGTCGGCGGGGCTGCCACCGCGACGGGCGAGGCGTACCGGGCTGCGGTCGCGGCGTTCCTTGGCGCCCACGCTCTACGAGGATGGGCGATCGGAGGACTCGACTTGCCTCGAGAAGCTGCGGTGCCGCTCGACTTACGTCTGGAGACCGATGAGGCGGTCGACGACATCGGCTGCTCTCTCCGCGACGGCGGGTCGCTATACATCCAGGCCAAGCACGCGCTGAAGCTCAGCACTCGCCCGGCGTCTCCGTTCGCCCTCGCGGTCGCACAATGTCGCGCGGCGGTCAGGAGGGAAAGACTCAGCCCCAGCAAGGACCGACTGGTCATCGTCACTGCTGCGCCGAGCGGCCCGATCGAGTGTCTGACGGATGCACTTCGCAGACGCCGCAACGCCCTCGCCGGTGAACCGACTGCCGCCGAAGCCGCCGCGCTCAAGAAGTTGGAATCCTTGATTGGAGATCTCAGCGACGACCAGCGCGCGTTACTGCTCGACTGCCTCGTGATCCTGAGGTGCGAGCCAGGGGAGATTGGGCTCCGAGATGCCCAGCTTGCCGGTCTCCTTCTCGATGGTGCGATTGTCACGCACGGCTCCGGACCGGCTGCATTCGAGGCGCTGCGGTCGAAGGCTTTCGACCTCGCTCGCCTTCGTCACGGCCTCGATGTCGGTGGACTACTGGTCGTTCTAAGCGAGGCGGGTCTTCGGCTGAGCGGTGATGCGGACGGTTCGGCCGCGCTGCGTCTGGTTGCTCGTCAGGCTGCCGCGACCGCGTACCGCCAGCGTCTTCAGGAGGAAGGGGAAACGATCCGCCTGCTGGGGGTCGGAGCGGATCTTCCCAAGCTTGTCTTGACCGACCTCGATGCGCAAGTGAAGGCAATCGAGCCGGGCCTCGAAGAGGAGAGGCCACGCGAGCGGCCACTAGCGCTCCTGGTTCGGCGTCGTGGGCGGCTGCTCCTTACTGGCTTGCCTGGCGCTGGAAAGAGCACCGCGATGCGGCAAGCTGCCGGAGATCAGGCTGGGACCCCAGATGCACCGCTGCCCCTGCTCATCGATCTGAAGTTGTTAGCGCGACGACTCGACTCCGAACCGGTGGTCGATGCGGTGATTGAGATCGTCTGCGCAAAGTTGCATAGCGACGAGAGGCCAGCATTTCGGGAGGAGATACTCGGGGCGCTCGCCCGCGGAGATGTGACGCTCTACCTTGATGCACTCGATGAGACCCGAGGGATGAAGGAGCGCGTGGTAGAGGCGATCGACGACCTTCTGAACGGCTACGAGGGCTCGGTCGAGGTCGTCGTCGCGACCCGTGACTCGGCCGTGGTCGCGGGCAGGATCCTTGGCTTCGGCGAGGCTCGCTTGGTCGCGCCTGAGGAGGTCGAGAAGACCATCAGGGCGATCCTTTGCGCATTCGCTTTGCATCGTCGCATTGAGGATCCTGAGGATTGGATCCAGCCTCGGGATCGATGGGTCAAACATGCTCTCTTCCGCGACTCTGACCTTACGAATACCCCCCTGATGCCGATCCTTCTCGCGGTCAGCGCCGGTGCCCACGCAGACCTGGCCGAGCTTCCAACTCTGCGGGCGGAGATCCTCGAAGGTGTCGTGCGAGATGTCGTCGAGCGTTGGGAATCCGCTCGGTCGGCGAGCGGCATGGTCGAGTTGGGCGCGTTGCGCGGCGCACGGGCAGCCGAGGCGCTGTTCGGCTGTTTCATCGTGGAGGGCAGCCTGCTCGCGGGTGAGCCCCTGGCCCGGGAGACGGCGGTTCGCACCAGACTCGCCGAGTATCTAGCCGATGAGTGGGGGCTCGTAGGTTCCGATGCGGCGGCGACGGGTCGCGAGGCGATCGAATTCTGGGATGAGGCTGGTTTTTTCCTGAGGACGTCAGAGGGGCGTATTGAAGCCAGGGTGCGGCTTTTCGGCGAGCTCGCAGACGCTCTGCGCAGCGTTGTTGGCGACGACGATGCCCTTCGCGAGTGGATCGCCGGGAACATCTCCGACTCCGAACGCGTCGAGTCGTTGAAACTCGCGGCTGGTCTGTCGGGGACTGCCAGTCAGATACTGGTCGAGGAGGCGGTGCGACACGGAGGGCTCCAAGCCATCGGTACCGCCATGGGGGCGATCGCGGAGGGGGCCTGTTCCACACCCGAGCAAGTCCTCGCGCTCGCCAAATCGTTGCTAGAGATCCTTCGGCAAGGGGACGAACCGAGCCTCGATGCGGCGGCCTTCCTGGCGGACCTGCCGGTTCCGACCGACCTTCAAGGAGAGGTGTTCGAGGCCTTCTCGACATTCTTGCCGGCCGACCACGCGCTGGTCGCCGAGGTTCGGGCGATCTTCGGATGGAAGATGGAGCGTACGCCCGCGGTACTCGGGCGCTTGCGCCGCATCCTCCGAACCAATTCGCCGAAAGAGCTTGGGTCGAGGGGGGATCCTGAGCCGAACGTGATCACCGTCCTCGGCGTCAATCGGCGTTGGGGGGATGCTGTGTCGGCCGCGGCCGACGCTCTGGTTGCAGAGTCGGAGGCCGAGGCGAGGATCGCGGCCAAGCTGATCCGGAAAACGGGAATGGGTCATTCCGAGCGGATCAAAGACGCACTCAGTCGCGCTGGCTACGGCGATCTCGTGCGCGAGCAGGAAGAAAAGACGCTCGAGGAAACCCGCGAAGCTTTCGCCCGCGGACCCGATTGGAAGGACCGCATGCGGCGCTGGTCCGAGACCGAAATCACCTTCCTTGAGGCAATTGCGGCGATTGCACCTCCTGGGCCCTTGGGCACTCGCGAACGCCGTGGCCTCGACGAGCTGGTCGATTTCTACTACACGCTCGGCGTCCCCAATTCATACGGCGGGGAGGCTGATGGGCTCGCCCACAGCCTGCCGGAAGCTGTTCGGCTCTACGTTGATTCGGTCGCTGCTCTCTCGGACTTCGATCTGCCGATGCTTGCTGCTGAGGCCGCCTTTGCATTAGAGAAATTCACCGTCGATGACAGCACTTCCAACCTGCTCTACATTCCCGGGAAGTCGCGGGAGGCGACTGATTGGAGTCAAGTTGCCAACCCCAAGCGGATGCGCGATGGGCTGATCCGTCTTCTGAAGACGGTGGGCTTCGTGGCCCACACCGCAGCCTGGGCGCTTCTGAAGGCCCCGGCAAGCCTTGAGGTCGCCGAAGCCGTTCGCGCAGATCTTCCGAAGCCCGGGACCCGGCGGCGCCATCTGGCTGTCCTGGTTGTCCTCGATGCCCTCCCGATCGATCAGGCCCTCGTACAGGCACGGAAGTGGTTAAAGGACCACGACCCTTTCACCCGTGCCGCTGTCGCCTTTTATGCCGCAGCCTTGGTCGGGACTGATTCTGAAGATGACGACCTTGTGGTGGGCGCTCTTCGGGATCGTGACGGCGAGGTCCGAGATGAACTGCTGGTCAAGCTGAAAGGAAAGGCGCTCGGACTTGAGGTGAGGAAGGCAATTGCGGCTGCGGTCGAGGAGCCGTTCCCCGATTGGACGTGTTCCCGTTGCGCCGCTCACAACGCCGGCGCGGAGAGTTCCTGCGGAGAGTGTCGGACCGTTGGTCCTGAGTTGAAGCGTCATGCCAACGAACTTCTCGCCGCTGACTCCTAGGAATGCCGGCCGGGCAGGCGAGCAACTCTGCGGGGCCTCGATTCGGAACCGGGATTGTCGCTTAGAGGGCTGAGCCCTTCCACTTCGGTGAGCGCTCGCAACACCCGTCAATTTCCTGATCTGTCTAGGGTCTGCCCAGATGGCCAACGACCCCAAGCGCCAGGCGCGCGAGGACGCCAAGCGTGCGCAGAAGCGGTACGCGGCGGAACGCAAGAAGCTTGATCGAGCTATCGATCAGCGTCGGCAGAGTTTTGAGCGGGCACGGGAAGCTGGTCTGTCCCTTGCCGAGATTGGCGATGCAACTGGTCTGTCCCGCGGTCGCGTCAGCCAGATTCTAAAAGGCAAATGATTCGAGATCTGTATAGGGCCCCTATACAGATCTGCTAGCTTCTGGGACGCGAAATAATGAAGCGGCTCCCGGCGGTGCGCAAACACCAACCGGGAGCCTGACCACAAGGAGGTTGTGCTCCTCATGGCTATCCCGAACCTTATGCATCACGGCACGGGGGACCCCGACTCGCCGATTGAGGCGGATCGAAAAGCTCAAGGAACTGTTCTCGGGATCTTGGTCGACGAACACCCAGTCCGCATGACGTTGGACGAGTTGATCCTGGTGATGCACGCAGACCCAGAGGGAGACAATCCCGGCGCTTCGACCAAGGACGCGCTCCGAGAACTTGTTAGCGCCGGTCTCGTGAACCGCGAGGGCCGCTTCCTCTCGCCGACCCGAGCGGCCCTTTACTTCGCTTGGCTCGATCTCTCCTGATGAGCCAGCATGAGTATCCCCGCGAGCTGGCCGAGCAGTTCGGAGACAACCTGAAGCGCGCACGTCGCCGGGGCGGCTTCTCGCAAGAAGAGGTCGCCAGCGCGAGCGGCCTTCACCGCACGGCGATAGGCAAGCTTGAGCGCGGCGTCGGCCTCCCTCGTCTCGACACGATCATCAAACTCGCCAGCACGCTCGACACGACGCCCGCCGCGCTGCTCGACAGGATGGGCTGGCAGCGCGGCAGCTTCCAGCTCGGAGGGTTCTTCGTGGGCCGGTAGCGCCGGCCCATTCATTCGGGGGTTTGCGGAGCAGCGATGCGTAGCCAGCGCTGCGGCGATAGCAAGGCGCCGAGAGCGAGGGGCGCGTTCAAGAGGGGGGAGCGATGCGGTGACCTGAGCGCTCACACACCCCCGGCGGCCGCAAGAGATCTCGGCAACAGTGGGTTGCCGGAGTCGCCGCAATGAAGCCGTTTGCGAGTCCTCTTCTTCGTTTGATGGGGGAAGCGCTCGCGGAAGTCGTGGCGGAAGTTCTAGGGGAAGCGCTTGCGGAACAGAGAGTCCGCCTTCTCCATCCCGCGAGCGGAAGTGAGCGGCGGGTGTGGAGAAGCCGCTGAGTCGCCAGCGCCGAGGTGATCTCGGTCGCGGGGATGGCGACCGTCGAAGCCTCGGGAGGCGTATGTGCTCGATGGATCGGATCGCTACCGGCCGGACCTATAGGTGGTGCAGAGAAGTCAGCAAATCCCCGGAAGCGGAATCCCGCTTCGGATCTGCGTCCCAGTCGGTCTCGCCAGCGGCGAGGGTGGCCACCAGGGCGGCCGGGTGGGCGTCCGGCGGGGTGGCCTGAAGGACGCACCCCCGAGGCCGGGTCATATCCGAGGCGGCGTTGGGGTTGGTTCGTGAGAACCGGCCAGCGCGAGGTTCAGCTTGCTTAGAGCACCGGCTTCCGACCCTACGAAGAGGTAGATTCAAATTCACAAGACCTGAGGCAGGTCTAATCGGTTCGTGGGGGCGGCGAAACCGCGGGTTCGAGACCCGTCGTCCGCTTCAAACGTCCCTCGATGACTGGCGGCTCGTACGCGCCGTACTGCGTTGGGCCGGGCCGACCCGCACGTCGAAGCGCTCGCCAAGCGTGTCGAGCGTCTTGCGGTAGTGGGAGGCGTCCCAGGGTTGGGTTGCGAGGAGCGCGGTGGCTCCGGCCATCCGCCGGGCGCTTGGGTACCAGCGATCGAAGTCCAGGCCGCAGTCGATCATGACCTTGGGCGGCAGCGCGTGGGCGATGCGGCCGAGGTTGTACAGCGACAGCGTGATCGAGGCCCAGATGATCACGGACCGCGATTTCGCGGCGAGGTCCTCGACGTCGAGCTCGTACAGTCGCGCGGTGCGGAGCTTGCCGCGGAACATGAGGTGCGTCAGGTGGTAACCGGCGAACGAAGTGAAGGGCCCGGTGATGCTTGATCGCAGTTGGATCGACAGCACGTTGCCCGTGTCCGAGATGAAGGGCTCGTATGGGCGCCGTGGCTGGGCGAGGTAGCCGGTGCAGTTCACGACCCAACTGTCGGCGGGGATCGGCAGCGATCGGCCGTCGCGTAGGGCGATCGTAGGCCCGTAGGTCGTGTCGAGCACGTCATCGAGGTGTCCGGGTTCGATTCGTCGCACCCTGGCTCGTAC
>Ga0157378_10004829_pt1 | contig 11814 bp, 7 predicted proteins | sample M65metaG_FD_115309 | JGI IMG/M metagenome (GOLD analysis project Ga0157378, IMG submission 115309) | Miscanthus rhizosphere microbial communities from Kellogg Biological Station, Michigan, USA - M6-5 metaG | ecosystem: Host-associated > Plants > Roots > Rhizosphere > Soil | place: USA: Michigan...
CTGATCGACGAGATCATCGTGGTCAGCGACGGCTCCACCGATCGTACCGTCGAGATCGCACGCTCCTTCGACGTCACCACCATCGCCCTGCGCGAGAATCGCGGCAAGGGCTACGCGATGCGCATGGGCGTCGAGTACGCGCGCCACGACGTCCTCTTTTTCGTCGACGGCGACATGTTCAACCTCACCGACGAGCACATCGAGTCGCTGGTGCGCCCGGTGCTGCGCAACGAATGCGACATGAACATCGGCGTCCGTAACCGCGGCCCGATCCGCAATTTCTTTCATCTGCAGATGAAGGTGGGGCCGGTTCTCTCCGGAATCCGGGTGATGCGCCGCGCCGTGTGGGAGACCGTTCCGCTCCGCTATCAGGAGCGATTCAAGATCGAGGCGGCGCTCAACTTCTTCTGTTCGCGCGCCGGCTATCTGCAGCGGCAGACGGTGATCTACGACCTCGGCCATCTGATCAAGGAGAACAAACGCGGACTGTTCCCCGGGCTGACGGCGCGGTGGGAGATGTCGCGCGAGGTCTTCCTGCTGCACTGGGAGCTCTACGTTTTTGAAATGTGGCGCTCGGATGCGGAGCCGGAACCGCTGCCGGTGGCCGAGTACGATCTGTTCGAGTAAGTGAGCACCCGGCGAATCGTTCTCGCTGTTCTCGCAATGCTGGCCCTCACCGGCTGCAGCCGCCGCTCGCAGTTTCTGGAGCGCGAGATCAAGCTCGGCGAGCACTCGTACAAATACCGTGTCTGGCTGCCGCACCATTACACGAAGCTGCATCGCTGGCCGGTCATCCTTTATCTGCACGGCAGCGGCGAGCGCGGCTCGGATAACAGCAGCCAGTTGAACATCGGCCTCGCGCCCGCGCTCGAACGCTACGGCGAGCGATACAAAGCGATCGTGGTTTTTCCGCAGGCGGAATCAGGGCACGAGTGGTACGGCGAGACGGAGACGATGGCGCTGGCCGAGCTGGATGCGGCCACGCGCGAGTTTCATGGCGATGCGCGCCGCGTCTACCTCACCGGGATTTCGCTCGGAGGCGCCGGCACCTGGTACATGGCCCGGCACAATCGCAAGTGGGCCGCCTTGGTTCCGGTCTGCGGCGAAGTGGCCCGGCATCCTGACGATCCCTTTCCCAGCGACCCGCCGCCGGACGTCGCTCGCATCGTCGGCTCGGCCGATCCCTACGCCACGCTGGCGCGATTGATCGGCCCGACGCCGGTCTGGGCCTTCCACGGAGCGAAGGACGGCACCGTGCCGGTCACCGAATCACGATCGATGGTAGCCGCCTTGCGCCAGGCCGGCGGCAACGTCCAATACACCGAGTACCCCAACGGCGAACACGACATCTGGGACACCGCGTACGGCGAGGCGGGGATGGTGCATTGGATGCTGGGACAGAAGTTGAAGTGATACTTCGGTGATCGGTGCTCGGTTGTCACGCGAGCACCGACAACCGAGCACCTTAATCGTTCTGTCCCGCGTACTGCCCCAGCTCCTTGATGAACACATGCAGGAGGTTCCCCGCTGGTGATTCGAAAAAGAGCGTGCCGCGGACGGTTACCGGCTCGTTAATACGACCGCTTTGACCTTCGCTGACCGCCTTTGCCCAGAGGTTGATCGAGGCCTTTGTATGCGGGGCGATCGTGTTCTTCATGTAGTAGTCGCGCTGGGTGATCGAGTAGGCGCCTCCCTCCGGGTTCACCGTTGTCAGCTGCACGCGACTCAACGTGATGGGAACGTCGGCGCGGTTGCCAATGTCCAGCCGGAACTTCACGTCGATGCTTCCCTCGGGATAATCGAGCTGCGCGGGACCGACAGTCTGGCGGATTTCAAACTCAGGCTGAGGGATCTGTGCGCGTTGTGCCGGCGTCGCCGGAGAGGATGACGAACAGGCGGCGAGGGCGATTGCGGCTGCTGCAAAAAGAATTCGCATCGGGCGATTAAAACAGGACGGTATTTTGCTTTCAACCTCTGCCATGGCCAACGCCGAACTCATTGACCGAATCGCACCAACGCTGGAGCCCGACCAGCCAGCTCTATTGCATCAAAATTGGCACCATCTCCTCTTTCTGCACTGGGAGATTCCGCCGCAGGAACTGCAGGCGCTGCTTCCGCCGGAGCTGACGCTCGACACGTTCGACGGCATCGCCTACGTCGGTCTCATTCCGTTCACGATGACCGGCGTCCGGCCGATCGGTGTGCCGCCGCTGCCGTGGGTGTCGTCGTTTCACGAGATCAACGTGCGTACCTACGTTCACCGCGACGGGCGCGATCCCGGCGTCTGGTTTTTCAGTCTCGATGCGTCGAGCGCCATCGCCGTGGCGGCGGCTCATGCCGCGTACAAGCTGCCCTACTTCCACTCCCACATCGAGTTTCAGCAGACGCAGGAGCCGATCCCCGAGATCGATTTTCTCTCGCAGCGCGACGATCCCCTCGGCATGAAGCCGGCCAACGCGCACATCCGATACAAGGCGATGGAGGGCATCGTCACGCCGGCCGCGCCGGGATCTCTGGAGCACTTCCTGGTGGAGCGCTACATTCTCTACACCGCGGACGACCGTCACCGGCTCTACCGCGCCCGCGTCCATCATCAGCCGTATCCGGTACAGCGCGCTGATTTGCTTGAGCTCGATGAGACTCTGATCTGGGCCGCCGGCATCCGGCGTTCCGAGGCTCAACCGCTCCGGCACTACGCGCGCGAAGTGAACGTGAAGATCTACCCGATCGAGAAGTTATGATGATCTCTTCGGAGATCTGATTGTCCCCGTCCCATCCTGAAGAAGAGCTGCGCCCCGACGCAAGGCAGACGCAGGAACTGCTCGAGCATCGCCTCGCCTTCGAGAGGCTGATCTCCGGCATCTCCACGAACTTCATCAACGTCGCCGCGGCCGACGTCGACTGCGAGATCTCCGGCGCATTGGAAAGCGTGGGCCGCTTCATCGGCGCCGACCGCGCCTACATCTACATGCTCGCCGAGGATCGGACGTTGGCCGCGCTGACCTTCGAATGGAACGCCGATCCGAATGCCGTTCGCGGCATTGGCGGGATGGTTCCGATGTCCTCGTTCCCATGGACGAGCGGAAAACTGAACGAACTGCAGCACGTGATGATGTCGATCGACGACCTGCCGCCCGAGGCCGAGGCGGAGCGTGAACAGTTCCGCCGCGCCGGGAACCATTCCGTCGTCATCGTGCCGATGATCTACAACCGCGCCTTTCTCGGCGTGCTCGGCGTGGCCTCCGCCGTGAAGCGCTCGTGGAGCGACGAGGCGGTGTCGCTGCTGCGCATCAGCGGAGAGATCTTCGTCAACGCCATCCAGCGCCATCGCACCGAGGCCGCGCTTCGCGGGAGCGAACAGCGGCATCGCCTCCTCTTCGAGCGCAATCTCGCCGGCGTTTATCGCACCACCATCGACGGCCGCATCCTCGATTGCAACGATGCCCTGGCGCAAATCCTCGGCTACTCCTCGCGCGAGGAGTTGATGAAGCACTCCGCGCCGGAGCTCTACCAGAATCCGTCCCACCGCGACGAATACATCGAAGTCCTCCGCCGCGATCGGATGATGACCAGCAACGAGATCTCGCTGCGGCGGAAAGATGGCCGCGACTGCTGGCTGGTCGAAAGTGTTCATCTGCTCGACGGCGAAATCATGGAAGGGACGGTCATCGACATCACCGACCGCAAGCTCGCCGAGAACGCCCTGCGCGAGAGCGAGGAGCGTTACCGGCTGCTGGTCGAACGAATGCGCGAAGGGCTGGCGCAGGCCGATAACGACGGCGTGCTGCACTTCGTCAACGACCGTTTCTGCGAGATGGTCGGCTACACGCGCGACGAACTGATCGGAAGACAGGGAGACATCCTCCTCGCCTACCCCGAAGACATCGCGTTGATGCGCGAAAAGATCCGGCTGCGCATGAAGCACATCGCCGATCAGTACGAGGTGCGGATCCGCCGCAAGGACGGGACGATCGTCTGGCTGGAAATCGGCGGCGCGCCGGTGGTCGACGCGGCAGGCAACGTGGTCGGTTCCATCGGCGTGCACAACGACGTCACCGAGCGGCGCATGGCCGAGGAGGCGCTGCGCGAGAGCGAGGCCCGCTACCGGCTCATGGCCGAAAACTCCACCGACATGATTTCGCGCACGTCCACGCGCGGCATCCTCCTCTATGCGTCCGATGCCTCCCGCCGCCTCCTCGGCTACGAGCCTTCCGAGCTGGTCGGCCATTCGTTTTTCGATTTCGTCTTCGATGCCGACCGCGATGAGGTCCGCCACCTTTCGTCGCTCATTCACGAGTCGGGGCCGACGACGTTTGCTTATCGCGTCGAGAAAAAAGACGGTTCGCTGGTCTGGTTCGAAACGACCAGCCGCAGCGTGCGCGACGTCTTCACCGGCAAAGTGCGCGAGATCGTCGGCGTCTCGCGCGACGTCACCGAGCGGAAGCGGGTCGAGGAGCAGATCGAGTATCAGGCCTATCACGACGCCCTGACCGGCCTCCCGAACCGGCGGCTCTTCCGCGATCGCCTGACCGTCGCCCTCGCGCACGCGCGGCGCATGAAGCATCCGCTGACAGTGATGTTTCTCGATCTCGATCGATTCAAAGTCGTCAACGACACGCTCGGTCATTCCACCGGCGACGAGCTGCTGAAGGCCGTCGGCGCGCGGCTTCAGGTTTCCCTGCGCGAAGAAGACTCGATCGCGCGCATGGGCGGCGATGAGTTCACCATTCTGCTGGCCGATCTGAAGAGCACCGACACCGCCGCCAAGATCGCCCAGAAAGTACTCGACACCGTGGCGATGCCGCTGCAGATCGATGGGACGGAGCTCTTCGTCACCACCAGCATCGGCATCGCGCTTTTCCCGAGCGACGGCGACACCGCCGAGACGCTGCTGGCCAATGCCGACCACGCCATGTATCGCGCCAAGGATGCGGGCCGCAATTCGTACCAGATGTTCACGCCGGCGATGAACAACCGCGCGCTGGAGCGGCTGTCGCTGGAGAACGATCTGCGCCACGCCCTCGATCGCGGCGAGCTGGTGCTCCATTACCAGCCGCAGATCAATATCGCCTCGGGACGCGTAACCGGCGTGGAGGCGCTGCTGCGCTGGAACCGGCCGGGCTTCGGTCTGGTCGGACCGAAGGATTTCATCCCCATCGCCGAGGAGACGCAGTTGATCGTGCCGATCGGCGAGTGGGTCCTGCGCGAAGCCTGCGTGCAGGCCCGCAAGTGGCGGGGCGAGCGCCCCAACGGCTTCCGCATGGCGGTCAACCTCTCGCCGCGCCAGTTCCAGCACAGCGATCTCCCGCACGTCATCGCCTCGGCGCTGGAGTTTTCCGGGATCGCCCCGCACGAGCTCGAGCTGGAGATCACCGAGAGCCTGGCCATGCAGAACACCACGCGCACGATCTCGACGCTGCAGCGGCTGCGCGAGATGGGCGTGCAGATCGCCATCGACGACTTCGGAACGGGCCACTCATCGCTGAACTACCTGCGCAGCTTCCCCATCGACAGCGTGAAGATCGATCAGGAGTTCGTGCAGGAGATCGAAGCCAGCGCCGCCGACCGCGCCATCGTCTCCGCCGTCATCGGCATGGCCCGCGGCCTGCGACTGCGCGTCACGGCCGAGGGCGTGGAGACCGAAAGCCAGCTTGCCTTCCTGCGCGAGCAGGGATGCGAGGATGTGCAGGGCTTCCTGTTCGGCGAGCCAGTTCCGGCGGAGGCGTTTCAGGTGGGGGAAGGGAAACGATGAACGGTGCGATCTACCTCGCAGCTCTGCTGCTGGCAGGCTGCGGGACTTCGGATGCGATGCTGACCATCAAACTGACGAGCGAGGGTGGCATCAGCGGACGTGGAGTTGGCGGCGTCGCCGTCGATGGCGCGAAGGTTCAGGCAGACGACACGCGCCATACGTGCGAAGGCACACTGACCGCTGCCGAAGAAAAACAGTTGCACGACCTTGCCGCGAGCGCGCATCCCGAAACGTGGGCCGAGTCGTACGCCAGCGCGGAGCGCCCGCACGGCGCGCCTGACCAGATCCGCTACACGCTGACCGTGGGCAAGCGGTCGACGTCGTGGTACGGCGAGGCACCGGAGGGCGTACCGCAGGAGATCGTTCGCCTGCGCGCGGCGCTCGAAGCGGTGCGGCAACGCGTCATGCGCGATTGCCGGTAGAAACAACTCGGCCCGCCGCGCGCGTCGTGCGCACGGCGGGCCGGTCGGTCAATCGAAAAACTACGGATGGCTGATGCAGAGTGTGTAACTGCCGCTGCCGCTGTACGAGAGAACCTTCCACTCGTAGTAGCCGGCCGTGCCGCTGTAATTGATGCTCTCGTTGGCCGTGGCGCTCTCCGAGGATGCCACCACTGCCCAGGCGGAACCGTTCCACTTGTAGAGGTAGAGATCGAAATCCGCGCCGCTGGCAGGGCCGGTGAGCTGGGCGGTTTGCGCGCCGGTCACCGTCGTCTGGTAGTACGTGCCGTTCGGCTGGATCTGCGACGCGCCCGTGCCGCTGAGCGTACCGCTGTATGTGGTGCAGCCGCCGCCACCACCGCCGCCGCTGTACGTGGCGTTGAGCGAAACGCCGCTGTACGCTGCGTAGCCGTTGAGACCGATGTACCAGTCGCCCGCCACAGGATTCGTGACGGACACGCTTTCGGCGTTGCCGGTGAGGTACGGCCGGTAGTCATAGACCGTGGCTGTCGGTTGCGCGCCGCGCTTCACGTAGAGGTCCGCGTCGCCGGTGCCGCCTGACATCGTGATCTTGAGCAGGGTCTGGCTGGCCGGAACGGTGATCTTGTAATACGTCCAGCTTCCGGTTGCGCCGGCGATGCCGGTTACGGTCTGGCCGTTCGAGAGCGTCGTCACGCCGCCGCCACCGCCGCCCGTGCCGCCTGGAGCGCCTACGCAGTCCCACGCCTTCTGCACGCTGTTGTACGCGGCACCGGCGGTGCCGCCATAGAGATCGGCCGCCGCCTGCGCCGTTGCGTTGCGCGCTGCCTGGAAGTTCGTCGATGAGGTCATGTAAACCGTCAGCGCGCGATACCAGATGCGCTGCGCCATGTCGAGCGAGGTTGATGACGTCGCCGACAGCGCCGGAACGACAACCGTGCTCATGCTGCGCGGATGCGTGCCGCCCATGACCAACAGGTAGTAGGCGAGGTTGGCGATGCCCGAGTTGGAATGAACGCCGCCGTTGTCGGCGGTGCCCGTGTAGCGCGACGGATACCAATCCTTCGAGCTTCCGTCCTGCGTCGGATTGTTCATGTAGCGAAGCGCGTCGCCGGCGGTGTTCGGCGTGTAGATGTCTTCGCCGACTTTCCAGGTGTTCGCGTTCGGCGTGCCGGCGTTCTTCGAATACGCCTCGCACGAGTTGCCCATGATGTCGGAGGTCGCTTCATTGAGCGCGCCGGACTCATTCGAGTAGGCCAGTCCGGCGGTGCGCTCGGTGACTGCGTGCGTCAGCTCGTGCGCGTCGACATCGAGCGCCTTCGAGAGGGCGATGAAGTTCGTGCCGTCTCCGTCGCCATACACCATCTGCGAACCGTTCCAGAAGGCGTTGTTGTACGACGACAGGTAGTGCACCGACGAGATGATCGTCGCGCCTGCGTTGTCGTACGAGTCACGCCCGAGGACATTCTTGTAGTAGTCGTAGACGTTGCCGGCATAGTTGTAGGCAGACTGCGCGGCGGTATCCGACGTCTGCGTTCCGCCCTCGCTCCACAGCAGCGTGCCGGGGAGCGCCGATCCGTTGTTCGCCGTGTAGACCTTGCGGTTCTTCAGGCGCTGGTACAAGCCGCTCCAGTGAACGAGATCGCCGCTGCCACTGGCGTCGGCGTAGACCTGCGTCAGCTCGGGACCGTCTCCATCCTTGAACGAGATCTTCGCCGTCCAGGCCAGGAAAGCGGAGCCCTTCTCGTTGATGACATACGTCAGTGACGGGATGTCCACGATGTCCGCGTCCCATGCTCCGAGCTGCGTCGCCGCCGTCCGGATGGCCAGGACGGAATCGATGCTGGCATTGCGCGGCAAATCGCGATCGGCGGCAAAGTGGCCGTTGATCGCGAAGACGTTTCCGTCCTTGTCGGCGTGAACGATGTACTCGGCACCGACGACCGGGAGACCTTTCAGTTTCTCCTGGAACTTCACGTGACTCTGTCCGAGCTCATCCTTCTTTGAGCTCTTGACGTCGAAGTCCTCGGTACCAGCCATCTGAAGCAAGTCCTTTTGCGATTTCAGAAAGGACTTGAACGCCTGGTCGGAGGCACCCTTTTCGAGCGAGCCAAGCTCGCCCGTCACAAACGTCGGAACACCGTTGGAATCCTGGTCGTGAATCTTGATCTTGCTGTCCGCGACTGGGTTTTTCGCGAACAGAACCGTGGAAAAGAGGAGAGCGGCTAACGGAATCAGCTTCTTCATGAATGAACGGTCCGGCCTTTCATATAGCGTTAAGTTGCCCACCAGTGAGCGGGCTGCTTAGAGCACGGCCGATACCAAGAGCTAACCTATTGATTCTATTGAAACTTTCTGATTTGCAGATCAATAGTTGATCCGCACCGCATGAAATGGCGGGTCAACAAATGGTCACAATGTTCAGCCTGCGACCCGAGCTCGGGCTCGCCACACGGCCGCGCCCGCTGCATCACCGAAGGTCGTCAGCTCACGCGCCACTTCGGTACAAGTCGCGGCGTTGGGATGCATCGCCGCGAGCTGCGCCAGCGTCCGCTGCGCTTCGTCACGACGCCCTCCGATGAACTGCAGGAGCGAGAGGTCCTCGTACGCGCGAAGGTTGTGCGGATCGCCGGCGATCTCGCGCTGCATCTCACTCTCGGCCTCGGCACGGCGGTTCATGCGAGCCAGCACATCGCCGGCGACATAGTGGAAGTGTTCGGGGAGCGACTCGCCGCTGCGCGCGTGCTCGCGTTGCACGTCATCGAGAATGCGCAATGCCCGAGGGAAGTCGCGCTGCATCGCGGCAACGCGCGCCGCCAGGAAGAGCGCATGCGCTTTCTGCGACGTCACCTCCTCGGCTGCCGCCTCTTCACGCGACGCGGCGGCCGGATCGTGCCGCGCCAGCGCGACCTCGCCGAGAAGAAGATGCGCGCCCGGCTCGCCGGCGGAGAGCGACAGCTGCGCATGCGCAGCCGCCGCGTCCATGTCGTGCATCGCCAACAGCGCGTATCCGGCAGAAAGCGCGAAGGTGCCCGCGAGCCGCGGCGTCGTATTGATGCCTTCCTCGTACACCCGCGCGGCGGCGGCGTGGTCGCCAATGCGGCTGTACTCGACACCAAGCTGCTCGCGAACGTCAGTCCAGCGCGGGTTGGCGAGGAGCAGCCGCCGAAGATCGTCGATGCCTCGTGCGGATTTCAGCACGGCAAGCTGGCCGATGACCTCTTTCGGATCGGGCAGCGGGCCATTGCCCGCATCGCTCCCAGCGCTTACATAGCCGAGGGCGGCAAGCTTCTTCGACTCCTCGGCATCGATGCGTTCGGGCGCCGCGAACGAGCCCGCGGTCGCACGGGCAATGTCGCGAAGCTCGATGTACGCACGCCGCTCGCGGTCAGCGAGGTTATGCCGTTCGCCGGGATCTCCGCGCAGGTCATAGACCTCCGGCTTCGGCGCGTCGACGACGTGCAGATTCCCGCGTACGACGGAGTAGAGCTCCGACCAGCCGAGGTGGATGCGCGGGTAGAACGATTCAGCGTACGACGTATCTCGCGCGCTGCTGCGCAACAACGAGCTGCCTCGCATTGCGGCAGGCTGCTTCATACCGGCGACGTCGAGCACGGTCGGGGCGACGTCGATCAGCCGCACCAACTCGTCCGCGATTCCACGCTTCGCCTGATGCGGCAACTTCACGATCAACGGAACCCGCAGATCCTCGCGATAGAGAAACACCCCGTGCTCCGCTTCGCCGTGATCCATCAAACCCTCGCCGTGATCGGAGAGGAGGACGATCAGCGCATCGTCATACATACCGCGCTGCTTGAGATGCGTGAGAAGCGCGCCGACGATGGCGTCGCTGGCGACGATGTCGGCGTCATACGTTGGCCGATAAGGCGTGTGCGGTTCGTAGAGGTGGAGAAAGTAGAAAAGGGGATGATCGTGATGCGCATCGATCCACCGCTCCGCGATCGCTTCGGTGGTCCCGCCGGGGCGCTGCAACGCTCCCAACGGCGCGCCGTCCACCATGCCGATGGCATCGTCATAGTCGTCGAAGCCGGCGCTCACTCCGGTCGACGCGCGCAGCACGAACGCGGAGACGGCCGCGCCCGTTGCATAACCTCGGGCGCCCAGCAACGACGCCAGCGTCTCATGCGCCTTGCTGTCGAAACGGTAGCCGGCGTTGTCCCGCACTCCATGCTCCGGCGGCAGCAACCCCGTGAGAATCGAGAGGTGCGACGGGAGTGTCAACGGACAGTGCGACCAGGCGTTGCGATAGACGACGCCGTCGCGCGCAAACGCATCGATGTTGGGCGTGGCGATTGAGCGATAACCGTACGCGGGCAGATGATCGGCGCGCAGCGTATCGATCGAAATGATGATGATCGGCGGACGATCGGCGTGCCGCCCGCACGCCGCAACGAGGAGCAGCGCAACGACGACCAGCGTGCTCCCCGTGCGGCGGATCATGCGGCGGTTCATGGCTGTGGCTTGATCGCGCTCGATCCTTTCGGCGCCTCCGGCACCTTCGCGGCTTTGACCGCGGTCTCGAACGTCTGCGCGCGGCCGAGGATCTCAGCGACGGCGTGGCGGCGGTCTTCGACGGCGGCGGCGACTTGCGTGGTCGGAGCGGCGTCGTCTTCCTGCAGGAGGCGGAGCATCGCACGCAGCGACTGCGTGAGGCTGCTCAGCGTTTCGTGATCGGGGGCGGCGGACGGTGGCGCTTCGTCATCCTCCTCGCCGGCGGCGCCGGAGAGCTCCGCAGCCTGCTTGCGGAGCGCCTTGATGGCGTCGGTCTGCGTGGCGCCGCGGAGATTCGCCCGCGTGGTCTTCATGCGGCCGTTGATCGCTTCCAGCTGGATGATGTCGTCGTACATCTCCTTCGACATCGCGAACTGATGCTGCAGATCGATCATCTCCGTCTTCACGCGCGGATCCATCTCCACGGTCAGCCATTGGTTATAGGTCTTTCCGTTGACGCCGAGGCGAAGCTCGTAAACGCTCGGCAGCACCCACGGCGATGACGGCGCCGGCGCGGTGTCGTGCGGCGTGGCAGCAATGGGATAGGCGTTGCGCGAGCCCGGCGCGGCCGGAAAGTGCAGATCCCAGGTGAAACGGTGCATGCCCGCCGCGGCCGAGAGCGACTTCGCCGGCCGGATCCACCACCACGGAACGTTCCCCTCATCCTTCGGCGCCGGAGCGGGATCGGTGCTGGCGAAATGGCGGATGGCGTTTCCGGAACCGTCGAGGATGTCCAGCGTCACCGGCCCCGAGGCAGCAGCCGGCAGGTAGTAATCAATGACGGCGCCGTCCGGCGGATTCTGTCCCATCGGCTCATCCGGCGGGAGCGGCGTGTCGGTGTTCTTGTTCCAGCGGATCCGCAAGGCGTGCTGCGGCTTGAAGACCATCGGTTCGGACATCGGATGCAGCTGCCGCAGCGGCTCGATGTCGTCGAGCACCCAGAATCCGCGGCCGTGCGTGGCGGCGATGACGTCATCGTCATGAACGACCAGATCGCGGATCGATGACGCCGGCATGTTCTGGCGCAGCGAATGCCACGAATCGCCGTCGTCGGTCGAGAACCACACCTGCGTCTCGCTGCCGGCGAACAGCAGCCCGCGCTTCTTCGGATCTTCGCGGACGGCGTTGATC
>Ga0157378_10004830_pt1 | contig 11813 bp, 10 predicted proteins | sample M65metaG_FD_115309 | JGI IMG/M metagenome (GOLD analysis project Ga0157378, IMG submission 115309) | Miscanthus rhizosphere microbial communities from Kellogg Biological Station, Michigan, USA - M6-5 metaG | ecosystem: Host-associated > Plants > Roots > Rhizosphere > Soil | place: USA: Michigan...
CGAGCCCAACGGGAAGACGGAAAAGGCCGGCACCGCCGCGGCTCGAACGGTGCGCGCCGCGACGGAGTCGGTGAAGACAGCCGACGAAACCAGAAAGGCCGACGCACCCAAGGCGGCCGAAGCCTGCACCCACCACCAACGTGACGGTGTTCTCGGTGCCGAACATCGCGGACGTGGTCGTCGAGACACCGAAACAACGGCCGCAGCCTCCGGTCATGGTGGTGACGACGGTGATATCGAGCGTGGTCAGCGCGGTCCGGAGCCCGCTCGCGGGTAATTCACCAACGGCTCCGTTGGACTCGCCGTTGCCGTGGATGATGATGGTTGCCGCCCGGCAGGAGTTCGGCCGGACGTCCGGGATCACCAAGCCGGCCAACCTCGCCACGACATCGGCCGCCGCCGCTCCGACGCCGTTGGCCGCCGCAGCGACAACAGTGACACCACCCGTCGCCATCCCGCAGACGGCGCCGCTGGAGGGCTTGCAGTATCTGCCGGTCATCGGGCCGGCGTTCGTCACTCCGGTGGTGGCGCTCATCCATCGGATACCGGTCGTCGGTGACGTGCTGCACCCGTTCATCGGCTACCCGGTGCAGCCCGGTCTGGCGCCCGGCGCGCCGGGGCCGCGCGACGTGGAGGTGATCTCGTTCGACGGCACGCCGATCTATGTCCATTTCATGCCCGCGGTCGGGCTGGAGGAAGGGCAGACGGCGCCGACCATCCTCGACGGTCCGGGTTTGGCACTACCCGGCGAGACGAGCCTGAATTCGATCAATGACCCACTTTTGCCGAACGACGTCATCGGCGTCGGCCCACTGCGACAGGCCGGGTACAACGTCGTCACCTGGGACCCGCGTGGTGAGTGGAGTTTGGGCGGCACGCTGGAAGTCGACGATCCGGACTTCGAGGGCAAGGACGTCTCGGCGATCATCAGCTGGGTGGCGACGCAGCCTCAGGTCCAACTCGACAATCCCGACACGCTCGATCCGCGGATCGGCATGGTCGGCGCCTCCTACGGCGGCGGCATCCAACTGGCGACCGCCATCAACGACCACCGAATCGATGCGATCGTGCCGACCATCGCGTGGCACAGCCTCAATACGGCGCTGTACAAGGACGAGGCGTTCAAGAGCAGCTGGGGCACCTTGCTCGTCGCCGCGCTGATCGGCACCAACGCCAGCGTGAATCCGCGCATCTACCCCGGCCTGATCTACGGCGACATCACAGGCACGCTCCGGCCGGAGGACCAACAACTGATCGACGAACGCGGCCCTGACGAGATGGTCGGCCAGATCACCGCGCCGACCCTGCTGATCCAGGGCACCGTCGACACGCTGTTCACGTTGGCGGAGGCCGACGCGAATGCGAAAGCGCTTATCGCTGCGGGTGTTCCGACCAAGGTGGTGTGGTACTGCGGCGGCCACGGCGCCTGCATCTCCACCCGCAATGACGGCGTGATGGTCAAGCAGGCGACCATGGATTGGCTCGACCGCTACGTAAAGGGCGATTTGACCGTGGACACCGGTCCGCAGTTCGAATGGGTCGACCAGCACGGGACACAGTTCTCGTCGAACACCTATCCGGTCCCACAGGGCAAGCCGATCGTCGCATCCAGCACCAAAGGCGGTGTGCTGCCGCTACTTCCGCTCATCGGTGGCTCGGGACCAGACCTCCGGATCCTTACCGCGGGTCCCATCGGTGCGTTGCTCGGCATTCCGTCCGGCTCGCGGGCGATCAACGCGCTGAGCCTCACCATCCCGCAAGCGACCACGACGACCTACATCGTCGGCGCGCCGCAGCTGACGCTGACGTATTCAGGCACGGGCACGAGTCGCCACGTATACGCACAGTTGGTCGACGACAGCACGGGTCTGGTGTTGGGCAACCTCGTCACGCCGGTGCCGGTGACGTTGGACGGAGAGACACACACGATCTCGGTGCCCATGGAGATGGTGGCGCAGACGCTGGAACCCGGCGAGTCGGTGACATTGCAGCTGGTCGCGTCCGCGTTCCCGTACGAGACGATCACTTCGCTGGGCGTGCTGAAAGTGTCAAGCATGACGCTGTCGTTGCCGACGGCGAATGCGGCGGCGATCTCGGTGTCGTCGTCGGCGGAGGCTGCCACCGCCGCATAGGGCGCCGACCCGCGGTTTGACGTTGCAGCTAATGCGGGTACGTGGATGGCATGGAACGGCTGACATGGAACGGCTAAGCGGGCTCGATGCCAGTTTCCTCTACATCGAATCGCCCACGGTGCCGCTGCATGTGTGTTCAATAGTCGAGTTGGACACGTCCACGATTCCCGGTGGCTACACCTTCGATCGATTCCATGACGATCTGGCGTCGAGGATCAAGGCGTTGCCGGAGTTCCGGGCAAAGCTCGCCGATACCCAGCTGAACCTGGACCATCCGGTGTGGGTCGAGGACAAGAACTTCGACCTGTCTCGTCATCTCTACCGCATCGGCTTGCCGTCGCCGGGCGGCCGCAGGGAGCTGGCCGAAGTATGCGGGCATATCGCGGCGGTGCCCCTGGATCGGAGCAAACCGGTATGGGAGATGTGGGCGATCGAGGGCGTTGCCGATACGGATGCACACGACGGCGGCACGCTCGCGCTGATGATCAAGGTGCACCACGCCGCTGTGGACGGCGTGACGGCCGCGAACCTGCTTACCCAGCTTTGCAGCACGGAGCCGGACTCCCCGCCTCCTGACCCGGTGGACGGGCCCGGCGACGCGACGAGGTTCGGAATCGCCGCGGGGGGATTGCTGAGGTTTCTCTACCGCCCGTTGCTCCTCGCGAAAGCATTGCCTACGACTGCCTCGACGATCGTCAACACCGTCGGTCGGGCACGCAGCGGCGCGGCCATGGCCGCGCCCTTCACCGCGCCTTCGACGTTGTTCAACGCGGAGATCACCGCCGAGCGCAACATCGCGCTGGCCCAGCTGAACTTCGAAGACGTGCTACGCGTGAAGAACCGGTTCGCTGTCAAGGTCAACGACGTGGTTCTGGCGCTGTGCGCCGGCGCGTTGCGCGGGTTCTTGCACGATCGGGAAGAACTGCCGGATAAGCCGCTGGTGGCGGTGGTGCCCATGTCGGTGCACGACAAAACCGATCGGCCGGGCCGCAATCAAATATCCGGGATGTTCTGCAATCTGCAGACTCACATCGAACATCCGGGTGAGCGACTGCAGGCCATCGCGCTCGCGAATTCACGTGCAAAGGAACACAGTCGAGCCATCGATCCGACGCTGGTGCTCGACTGGACGCAAGTGGTCGCTCGGGCGGTGTTCGGTCTCGCACTTGGGCTGGCAGCCCACACCCCGCTGACACGCTGCAATCCACAACGTGATCATCTCGAACGTGGCTGGGCCCGATGCGCCCTTGTACGCTCTGGGCGCCGAAATCAGAGGGTTGTATCCGCTCGGCCCGATCTTTCACAGTTCGGGACTGAACATCACGGTGATGTCGCTGTCCGGCAAGCTCAATGTGGGCATCATGTCGTGTCGAAAACTGGTCGACGACCTGTGGGCGCTAGCCGACCGCTTCGAGACCGAACTCGACGAACTGCTCGGCTGCTGACCGGTATTGAACCCGCGAATGCCCGGTCCTACGCTCGATTTGGGCGTCTGGAGAGGACCACGAGATGGCGACCACCGGGACCGAGCAGCCGAACGAATCCATCGCTGAACGCGTCGCCGGAGGGATGCTGCCCCGCGTTCTCAACACCACCGACATGGTGGCGATCTTCGTATCGATCGTCCTCTTCATCACCAATGCGGCAGTCATCCAGAGCGCCGGGCCCGCCGCGTTCGGTTGGTGGATCATCGGATTCCTGGCGTTTCTGATTCCCGGCGCCATCGTCACCGGGCAGCTGGGCCGAATGTTCCCCGGAGAAGGCTCCATCTACTTGTGGACACAGAAGGCTTTTGGGCCGTTCTGGGGTTTCTTCGCCGGGTTCTGTGCCTGGTGGCCTGGCGTGCTGGTGATGGTCGCAACCGGCACCGTCGTGCTCAGCTACCTCGGCTACGTCTTCCCTTCGACGATCGGTGCGGCCAGCGTCCAGGTGCAGGGCGTGGTGATCATTGCGTTCATCGTCCTGTCGGCCGTGCTGGCCAACCAACGGTTCCGGCTGACTCAGAACATCGTCAACGTGGTGTGCGTGCTCTACGCGATAGCGATCGGGCTGGTGGTTCTCGCTGGCGTCGTGCACCTGGCGGGCGGGATGGCGCCCGAAACGAATCCGGCTGATTGGTCGGCGTGGTCACCGTCGGCCGACAGCGGTATCAATCTGACGAATTGGAGTTTCTTCGGGCTGGTGGTGCTGGCGCTTCTCGGCGTCGAGGTGCCCCTCAACATGGGCGTCGAGATCAAAGACGAGCGCTCGATCACCCGGTATCTCTTGTGGGGCTCGCTGGCTGTGATCGTCGCGTATCTGCTGGCGACATGGGCCGTGATGGTCACGGTGCCCGCGGCCGACGGTGAGTCGGCGCAGGTGACGGCTCTTGCGACAGCCGTCGGGACAACGATGGCGGGCTGGTTGGGGAAGCTCGTCGCGATCCTGCTCGCCGCGTTCTTTCTGTTCATCACGGTGGTCTACAACTTCTCTTTCGCCCGACTGGTTTTCGTGTCCGGCCTTGATCAGAAACTGCCCGCGGCGATGGCGCGGGTGAACAAGAACAAGGTGCCCAGCAATGCGGTGTGGGTGCAGACGGCCATCGCGTCGCTGTTCGCGTTGGTCGCGTTCATCGTGTTCCCGTCGCTGGGCATCGGCGGCGGTAAGCCGATCGACATCCAGACCAAGGTGTACGACGTGCTTCAGGCCGCGGTCACGGTGATCTGGTGCATCTCGATGGTCGTGCTGTTCGTCGACGTGGTGATCATTATCCGGCGCTTCCTGCCCCGGTATCGGGAGACCCGGTTGGCGCACCCGGCGGTGTTCTATACCTGCGCGGTCGTCGGTGGCCTTTCGGGGCTCGTCGCAGTCATCGCCACTTTGAGTGGGTCGTGGACGCCGCTCATCTCCAACGATTCGGGGGCCGTCACGGTCGGCGGCGCGGCCATCGCCTACGGCGCGTGGTTCTATCTCGTCGCGGGTATCGCCGTGCTGTCGTTGCTCGTCGCGGTCGGCATCTACTGGCTCGGGAACGCGACCTCGGCCCGCGCTGCGCGCGAAAACGCGTAGTGCTCAGCCTTCGACCTGCGACCGGATCCACTCGAGGTTGGCCTGCATGTTCTGCTGCCATTCGGACAGCCGCCGCGAGATGATCCTGGCCTCTTTGTCCGGCTGCGCTGCGATTCCGATCGTCAAGCCCGACGGTCCAGGGCCCATCCGGCCCCACTGCCGAATCAGCACGCCGTCGCTGGCTGGTTCGACCTCGAACCCCCAGGTGGCGCCCACACCGTCGGGGCCGATGACGTTCCACACCCAACGACGCTGGTCTTCGACCTCGACGACCTCGCACACCGTCTGCCAGTTACCGAACGCGTCGTGCTCATTGCGTCCGCTGAACTGGGCGCCGACCTCGACGTGGTCGGCGTCGTCGAGCCATTCGATGTCCTGCAGCTCCGTCGAGCATCGCGCGGGCAGGGTGATGTCGGTGACGTATTTCCACGCGGCGGCGACATCGCACCGAACGCGCTGCGTCACTTCTAAGGTGGGCTGATCACGGTAACGCACCGTTGCAGCATGCCAAGGATGCGCGACGAAGCGAGCGGAACGACAGGAAAGCGAGGGCCCGGTATGAGGGTCGGCGCGATGATCGAGCCCCGGATGCAAGGTGCGATCGAGTTCGCTGCGGCGGCCGAGCGGATCGGTGTCGATTCGCTGTGGCTGCCCGAAGTGTGGGGTTACGACGCGTTGACGGGACTGGCGTACGTTGCGGCCAAGACGTCGACGATCAAGCTCGGAACGTTTGTGGTGCAACTGGGTTCGCGCAGTCCCGCGCTGCTCGCCACCTCCGCGTTGAGCCTGCAGGAGCTGTCGGACGGCAGATTCCTCTTGGGTATCGGCACGTCGGGGCCGCGGGTGATGGAGGGCTGGCACGGTGTCCGGTTCCGCAAGCCGGTGGAGACGACAAGGGAAACCATCGAGATCGTCCGGATCGTCAGCCGTGGAGACCGGCTCGAGCATCCCGGTGAGATCTACCCGCTTCCGCTGCCGGACAGCAACGGCGCTGCGCTGAGACCCCAGGTGCGACCACGGCACGTGCCGGTTTATGTGGCCGCGATGGGTCCCCGCAACCTGCGGCTGACCGGCGAGCTGGCCGACGGCTGGCTCGGCAACGCGTTCATACCCGAGGCCGCCGAGGTGTTCTTCGGTCCGTTGCGAGAGGGCGCCGAGCGGTCCGGACGCGCGTTGGCGGATCTCGATCTCGTGGCGCCCGTCGCGGTCGAAATCCACGACGACGAGGCGTCGGCCGAAGCCGCAGCGCGCCGGCACGCCGACGGGTACGCGTTCACCATCGGCGCGATGGGCGCAGGCGGCCGTAACTTCTACAACGATGCGTTCACACGGCTGGGCTACGGCGAACAAGTCGGGGTCGTCGCCGAGTTATGGCGAGACGGGAAGCGCGACGAAGCTCGCCAAGCGGTGCCGCTCGATCTCGGCCGCCTGACGAATCTTGTTGGTACACCTGACGGTATCGCCGAGCGGCTGCACAGGTATCGGGCCGCGGGGATAACGACGCTGCTGGCGAAGTTGGAGGGTGATTACGCCCATCAGCTGGCGACGCTGGAACGGCTGCTCGGCATCGTCGCCGACGGATAGCGGGCCGCTACAGGTCGCCGAGGTCGTCGGGCACGTCGACGGCGTGCTCACGAAGCACGTCCAGCGGCACCACTTCGAGCGTGCGCTCGTGCGTGCAGGCCAGCACGACCGGGGCGGCGCAGCCGTCGTGATACGCCCGGAACCAGTTGGCGGCGGTGACGCACCAGCGATCACCGGGCGTGAGGCCGGGAAACCGGAACTCAGGCCGCGGCGTCGAGAGGTCGTTGCCAATGGAGCGCTGATGCTCGAGGAACTCGGCGGTGACGACGGCGCAGATGGTGTGCAGCCCGATGTCCGCGACCCCGGTCGAGCAGCAGCCGTCGCGGTAGAACCCGGTGAGCGGATCGGTGCCGCAGGATTCCAGCGGTCCACCGAGCACGTTGGTTTCGGGCATTGGGCCTAGTCGGTCCGCGTCAACTTGACGGCGACGAGATGTTCTCGTTCGGCGGCCTCTTTGAACTCATCGAGGGTGGGAATCCGCTGATCGCGAAATCCCAACCCCATCATGCGTTGTGCTCGCTTGACGCCGTAGGCCTCGGCCGCACGGTGCGCCAGCTCCGCGAAAACCGCAGGGTCTTCGATGAGTTCGCCGCGCATGGCCGTCTTCTTCCCATCGTGGAGCACTTCGGCGGCCGCGCCGTTGCGGAAATTGCGCGTCCAGGCCGCACCCGCCAGGGCGTAGAGCTGGTTGTCAATGTGGTGCGCGCTCACAGGGATTGAGTACTGATTCCCGGTCTTGCGTCCCTTGAAGCCGAGCACCATCAACTGCTTGCGTGCGGGACCCGCAAGCGGAGTGCCGAGCAGGAACTTCAAGGCCGGGTTCACGAAGCGGAGGACCGCCTCCGGCGGATGTGAGACGAAGACCGCTGGTGACTGTTCTGCCATGTCCACACGGTAGGGCTACACGCGCGAAAAGCCCAGGGTCACCGGCGTCGGTTGGTCGTGCCTCCGTCGTCGTGGACGAGGCTCGCGATATCACGATTCCATCCGGCGTAGCGTGTGCGGTTCAGACCCCATCGAACGAGTGCGACGAGCAGCGCGGCGACTGCGGTCGTTGACAGCCAGAAGCCGACCGCGGCGACGACGGCGTCGACACCTGCCTGCCACGCCGGAGGAGGCGGGCCGACCTGACTGCCACTCCGGTCCACCCAAATGTCATTGTTCGCGCTGTCTTTCACCCGGGAGTTCCACATGTAGGCCCCGGCGTTCTCGACGTCGCCGACGTGAGGCCGGGCCGAAACGACGGCGTCAGGCCCCTTCGGGCGCTGGGCGCGGTCGTCGGTCGCAGGCGCCGCGACGCGGTGGCGCTCCTGGCGTTCTACGGCGTACCTCTGGGCGTGTTCGTCGTGGATCGCGGTCCCGATCGCGCCTGCGAAAGGCACGACGGCCAGCGACGCCACGATGGCCAGCGCCACGACAGCGATCTCGATACGGTCGCTCGCGCGCACGAGCGGATTTCGCCCGCGGAGCTGCGCCAGGCGCCAGCGCCACCAGGCCACTGTGAACCACTGCATGACACCCTCCTCGGTCACTCGCGCACCGAGGTGTGGATAGACCACACAGGCAAAATCAAACCAGACCTGCAGTTGGACGCATAGTGTCGCAATTTTCTTGGCTGTGTTGTCCGCGCCGCCGCGGCGAGGCACCGACATATCCATCTTAGCGTTGGCTAAGTTCCTAAGGGCCCGTAGCCATATGAGATGCGCCACGACAACCTGGCAAACGTGATGTAGCTTCAAACGGCACAGCGGGGACAGTCGCTGCTGAGGAGTTAAACGGTGGACGCGACAAGCTTCGGGCACTATCAGCTAGAGAAGCTGATCGGCCGGGGCGGTATGGGCGACGTGTACCGGGCCTACGACACCAAAACCGATCGCATCATCGCGCTCAAGGTGCTGCCGCACCATTTGGCCGAGGATTCGACATTCCAGCAGCGGTTCCGGCGCGAATCGCAGGCCGCGGCCGGGCTCAACGACCCGCATGTGGTGCCGATCCACGGCTATGGCGAAATCGATGGCCTGCTTTATCTGGACATGCGGCTGATCGAGGGCCAAAACCTCGGCACGATGCTGGAGGACGCGGAGAAGCCGCTGGGCCCGGAGTTCGCGGTCAAGGTGGTCGAGCAGGTCGCGACGGCGCTGGACGCCGCGCACGAGGCGGGCCTGATCCACAGGGACGTCAAGCCGTCGAACATCCTGATCACCGCCAAGGACTTCGTGTACCTGATCGACTTCGGCCTGGCTCGCACGGCCGGCGAGAAGGGCTTGACCACCGCGGGCAACACGCTGGGCACGTTGGCGTACATGGCGCCGGAGCGGTTCGAGGGCGCGCAGATCGATCCGCGCGCGGACATCTACGCGCTGACGTGTGTGCTCTACGAGTGCATCACCGGGTCGCGGCCGTATCCGGCGGAAAGCTACGAGCAGCAGATCAAGGGGCACATGGTGTCGCCGCCGCCGCGCCCGTCAGCCATCGACCCGAAACTGGTGGCGTTCGACGACGTCATCGCCAAGGGCATGGCGAAGAAGCCGGCGAAGCGGTATCAAACGGCGGGCGAGTTGGCCGCAGCGGCGCGGCGCGCGCTGGAGACGCCGGTGCGCACGACGGGTCGCTCCGGGAAGCATTCGAAGCAAGGCGCCGGAGGAGTGTCGCGGCGGGCGTTGGCGATTGTGGCCGTGGTGGTGTTGGTGGCCGCGCTCGGCACGTTCGGGGTGTGGCAGTGGCTGGGCCGATCGGGCGGCGGGGATGCCCGGCCTGCGAGCGTCGCGGAGAGTACGTCGACGGCGACGCCGGTCGCGGTCCCCGGCGCGGTGCCCGAGATCGCGGCGACGGTGCCCGAGGACATCAGGAAGACGGGCCGGTTGGTGATCGGCGTCAATGTTCCCTATGCACCGAACGAATTCAAGAACTCAGCGGGTGACATCGTCGGCTTCGACGTGGACCTGATGAATGCGGTGACGAAGACCCTGGGGCTGACGCCGGATTACCGGGAGACGGCGTTCGAGAGCATCATGCCGTCGGTGTCGGGCGGCAGCTTCAACGTCGGGATGTCGTCGTTCACCGACACCAAGTCGCGCGAGGCGAATGTCGACTTCGTGACCTACTTCCAGGCGGGCACGCTGTGGGCGCAGCGGGCGGGGTCGTCGGTGGATCCGGATGCCGCGTGCGGCTTGAAGATTGGTGTGACGTACGCGTCCATTCAGGAGACGGAGGAGGTTCCGGCCAAGAGCGATCAGTGCGTGGCGGCTGGAGTTTCGGCGATCGACAAGGTGGTCTACACCCGGCAGGACGACTTGACCGCGGCATTGATAGCAGGTGACGTCGAGGCGATGGCGGCCGATTCACCGGTGACCGGGTTCGCGATCAAGCTTTCCGGCGGGCAGCTGGCGCCGGCGGGGGAGATCGCCGACACCGCGCCGTATGGCTGGCCGGTGGCCAAGGGTTCGGGACTGGCGGAGTCGCTGCGGCGGGCGCTGGAGCATCTGATGCAGACCGGCGAGTACAAGACCATCGCCACGATGTGGGGTGTCGAGAAGGGCATGATCGACAAGCCGGTGATCAACGGCGCGATCGGTTGATCGACCGCTACATCAGGAAGCGGACAGCGCCGTCGGGTCGCAGCTGTTGAGCCATGTTCGCCTGCCGGTATCCGAGGCAGATGCCGGCGGCAGTGACGAGCACCAGGCCCGCCAGGCCCGGCAGAGCTCCTGCCGCCGTCGTGGCCAGCGATCGGGTTGAAAAGTCGCTGTACCCGGTCCGATAGGGAATCTGGCCCGCCGAAGTCACGCCGAAGGTGGTGAACGACGACTCGTTCAGCAGCCGTCCATCCGTCGATGCCCGGAGTAGTTCTGGCGCCGCTTCACCGGCCGATTGGGATTCGACGGTGCGCCCGCCTGCTGTCCACCGCGGCGCAACCGACGCCCCGAGGTGAACCTGGGGAAGCGGCGCCGGTGCGACGACGACCGGCACTGTCAAGACCGGTGGCTCATTCCCGACCGGACGGTGACCGCCTTCGCCCACAACCGAGTCGACAGTGTTGGGGTCGACGGGCGTGGCGGGTATCGCGGGCGGCAGATCGGCCGGCGCCGGTGCCTCGATCGCAGGCGCGACTACAGGTGCTTCGGGGACCGGGGCCAGTTCCATCGGAGGCGGCGCTTCCGAAATAGCCGGCGCCTTGGTGACGGTCTTGCCGGGGTATTCATCAGAGCCGTTATCGTGCTCGACGGGTGGCTTCTCTTCGGTCGGCTGTTCAGCGGGCTTTTCCCGAGCGGACTCGGCCGCTTCGGTGGCGGGGCGCTCAACCGCTTTGTCGGCCTGGTCGCCGACGGTGGCGGTGGGGTGCTCGGGGCCGGAAGCCGCGCCGGCGTCGACAGAGCGGGCAGCCGGGGCGGGCCCGCTCTCGGCGGCCCCGCTGCTACTGCTGCTGGCGCTTTCGCCTCCCGCCGACTCGCCACCGGTGTCGGCAGACGCCAGTGCTCCGCCGGCACCGGCCAGAAGCAGCGCAGCGGCCATGGCGCCTGCCGCCAGGTGTGTCCCCGCCCTCACCATTCCGCCTCACCAACGCCAGGATGCACTGCCCGGCAATATTCACGATGTCGGCTGATTGTGGCATCTGATGCGCCGCCGGGTGCGCGGATCGTGAGAATCACCACAGCAGTGATATGAACGAACTACGTTGTGGCGCAAGGCTTGCAGAAAGCATCGCAATAGTACCGACATCGATCGCGCCGCAACGTACTCTAGCGCGTCCATTGCAGACGACAGCAAACACAGCAAATAGGAGCCCAGCTGAGTTGACAGCCCTCGTCCAGGTCGATGTTGCGGCGTACGGGCGTTGCCGTCAGCTGCTATGTTGCCAGCGCCGGGCACCCGGAGTCCTCAAAGGCGGCAGGCGAACACCTGCCATTACTTGCTTTCGACAAGTTGCGTCCGCAAAGTGATAATGACGCTTGCGACAAATAAGTCAGCAATCTGTTCAGCACATCTAAGCGACAGGATTTCCACGTAATAAGGGTGTCATATCGTTACTTCCGCAAATTAGCTGGAGAG
>Ga0157378_10004834_pt1 | contig 11810 bp, 8 predicted proteins | sample M65metaG_FD_115309 | JGI IMG/M metagenome (GOLD analysis project Ga0157378, IMG submission 115309) | Miscanthus rhizosphere microbial communities from Kellogg Biological Station, Michigan, USA - M6-5 metaG | ecosystem: Host-associated > Plants > Roots > Rhizosphere > Soil | place: USA: Michigan...
CGCGGTGCTCGCGCAGGCGGTCGAGGACGAGGTCTACACGCTGACCATCTGCGGGCCGGCCGGCGGCGGCAGCCTCCGCAGCGAGCGCCGGCCGCGCGTCGAGACGATTGCGGGCCTGATCGCCCGCGATCGCGTGACGCCGCGCGTCGATTGGGCGGACGCGGCGTGAGAGTGGGCGACATCGCAGCGGGGCGCGCCGGCGACAAGGCCGACGTGCTCGATCTGACGCTCGTCGCGCGCACGTCCGGCGACTACGAGCGGCTGGCTCGCGCACTGCCCGCCGACGCCGTCCGGCGCGCGCTCAACCGCGTCGCGCCGGGCGAGGTCGTCCGGTACGCATTGCCGACGCTGCGCGCGCTCAAGTACGTCGCGCCCCGCGCGCTTCCCGGCGGCGTCCACGCGTCGCTGCGCGCCGGCCTTCACTGGCAGAAGGCCGCGATCTGGCTCCTGCTCGATCTCGACATCTGACCCGACCGAACCGAAACTCCTCGACAAAAGGACGCCTCCCATGGCCACGCCACGCAAGGTCATCATCACCTGCGCCGTCACCGGCGCGATCCACACGCCGTCGATGTCGCCTTACCTGCCGGTGACTGCCGACGAGATCGCCGAGGGCGCGCTCGGTGCCGCCAGGGCGGGCGCAGCGATCGTCCACCTGCACGCGCGCGATCCCAAGGACGGGCATCCGTCGCAGGATCCCGCGCTGTTCAAGCCGTTCCTGGAGAAGATCAAGGCGTCGTCGGACGTCGTCGTCAACCTGACGACCGGCGGCGCGCCGACGATGCAGGTCGAGGAGCGCGTCCGCCCGGCGCTGACGTTCAAGCCGGAGGTCGCGTCGCTCAACATGGGCACGATGAACTTCGGCCTCTTCGAGATGCTGAAGCGCACGACCGAGTTCAAGTACGACTGGGAGAGGCCGTACCTCGAAGGCAGCTGGAAGGGCATCTTCCGCAACACGTTCGCCGACATCGCGTACATCCTGGAGTCGTGCAGCAACAACGGCACGCGCTTCGAGATCGAGTGCTACGACGTGAGCCACCTGTACACGGCGGCGCTGTTCCTCGAGCGCGGCCTCGTCAAGCCGCCGCTGTTCATCCAGACGGTGTTCGGCATCCGCGGCGGCATCGGCGCGCATCCGGAGGACGTCATGCACCTGCGACGCACGGCCGATCGCCTCTTCGGCGACCAGTACGTCTGGTCGGTGCTGGGCGCCGGCCGCAACCAGATGACGATCGCGACGCTGTCGGCGGCGCTGGGCGGGAATGTGCGCGTCGGCCTCGAGGATTCGCTGTGGGACGGGCCCGGCACGCTTGCGCGCACGAACGCAGCACAGGTCATGCGCATCCGCACGATCCTCGAGGCGCTGTCGCTCGACATCGCCACGCCCGACGACGCGCGGAAGCTCCTGCAGCTCAAGGGCGGCGGCAACGTCGCGTTCTGACGCGCAGGCGAGCGATGCGGCTCCGGTATCTCGACCACGAGAGCGTGCTCGGCGACGCGCCGACGCTCGCGCCGACGGCGGCGGTGATCGGCCGCGCACGCGTCGGCGCACGCCTCACGCTCGCCGCGTACGCGACGATCCGCGCCGACGGCGAGCGCATCGGCGTGGGCGATGACGCGTACTTCGGCGAGCGCGCGAGCGTGCACATCGTCGACAGTCGCGTCGGAACGGTGATCGGCGACGATCTCACCGCAGGTCGCTACGCGCTCATTCACGGATGCACGGTGGGGAACCGCGTCGTCGTCGGCGAGGGCGCCGCGGTGATGGATGAGGCGACGGTCGGCGACGGCGCCGTGATCGCGGCCGATGCGATCGTCGCGCCGGGTAAGAAGCTCGCGGGCGGATGGCTCTACGCCGGCGTCCCGGCACAGCCGGTGCGCGAACTCGCGCCAACCGAGGCGGCCGCTGCGGCGGCGTCGATCCGTGCCGGGCGGCCAGAGGGGATCGTGCGATCCGCCGGTCTGCCGCCGCTGACGGCGGAGGCCTATCTGCCGCCGGACGCCGACGCGGGCGCCGGACCGCTCTATACGTGGCATGGACGCTCCCCGCGAATCGCGCACCACGCGTACGTGGCGCCGACGGCCGCGCTGGTTGGCGACGTGACTGTGGGCGAGGATGCCGGCGTCTACTTCGGCTGCGTCGTGAGCGCGGGCGACGGCGTCGTCGCGATCGGCCCGCGCGCCAACGTCCAGGACAATTCGTTCCTGATCACGACGCGCGCACGGGGCGAGCTGCGGCTCGCCGCAGGCGTGACGATCGGTCACAACGTCCAGATGGGAAGCGGATCGTTCGGCCGGGACGCGCTGATCGGCATGATGTCGCGCGTGGGCGACCGCGTCGTCGTCGAGGACAACGGCTGCATCGCCGCCGGCGCGTGGGTGGCGCCGGGCACGGTCGTGGAGAGCGGCTGGATCTGGGCGGGGCGCCCGGCGCGGCGCTTCCGCGAGCTGCGACCGGCGGAGCGCGTGGAGTTCGCGCGCGGCCGCGACGTCTACATCGGCTACGGCAGCGCGTATCGCGGAGCGCTTCGATGACGCACGGTTGCCGTGACCCGCAGCGGACGCCAGAATGGCGACGACGACGGCCGGTCGTCGTCGTATGAGACGCAGTCAATTCCAAACCGGCATGAGGAGAAGGTGATGGCGCAGCAACCGGCGATTCGCGTGCTGATCGCGAAAGTGGGACTCGATGGGCACGACCGCGGCGTGAAGGTCGTCGCGCGGACGCTGCGCGACGCGGGCATGGACGTGATCTACACGGGCCTGCATCGCACGCCCGAGGAAGTGGTGGAGGCGGCGGTGCAGGAGGACGTCGACGTCATCGGCGTGTCGATCCTGTCCGGCGCGCACATGACGGTGTTCCCGCGCATCCTGAAGTCGCTCGAGGAGCGGGATGCGGCCGACATCCTCGTCGTCGGCGGAGGCGTGATCCCCGACGACGACGTCAAGGCGCTGAAGACCATGGGTGTGCGCGAGATCATGCTGCAGGACACCCCACCCGACGCGATCGTCGCGATGGTGAAGCAGGTCGTCGCCGACCGCGGACCGCGCTAGACGCCGTCCCGCGCAAGACACTATCGTCCAGGAGGCAGGATGGAGGACTGGTCATTTCCACCGCGCTACGACGCGAGCTACACGCCGTCGCCCGGTTCGCGCTACTGGTTCCCGACGCGCGAGACGATGCCCGCGGCGGACCGCGACCGGGCGATCCTCGAGCGGCTTAAGCAGGTGACGCGCTACGCGTGGGACAGCTCGCCGTTCTACCGCCGCAAGTGGGACGAGGCCGGGTTCCATCCCGATCACCTGCGCTCGCTCGAGGACTTCGAGGCGAAGGTGCCGGTGATCGCGAAGAAGGACCTGCGCGACGCGCAGTCGCGCGTGCCGCCGTTCGGCGACTACCTGTGCGTCCCGGACAGCGAGATCCACCACATCCACGGCACGTCCGGCACCACCGGCCGTCCGACGGCCTTCGCGATCGGCCGCGGCGACTGGGACGCGATCGCCAACGCGCACGCGCGCATCATGTGGGCGATGGGCCTCCGACCCGGCGACATGGTGTTCATCGGCGCGATCCTGAGCCTGTACCTGGGCTCGTGGGGCGCGCTGTCCGGCGCCGAGCGCCTGCGCTGCAAGTCGTTTCCGTTCGGCGCCGGCGCGCCGGGAATGACGGCGCGGGCCGCGATGTGGCTCGACTCGACGAAGCCGCAGGGCTTCTACGGCACGCCGTCGTTCGCGCTGCACCTGGCCGAGGTCGCGGCCAAGGAGGGCTACGACCCGCGCGATTTCGGGCTCAAGGTGCTGTTCTTCTCCGGCGAGCCCGGCGCGTCGGTGCCGGCGGTGCGCGATCGGATCGCGCAGGCGTACGGCGCGCGCGTGATCGACTGCGGCTCGATGGCCGAGATGACGCCGTTCATGAACGTGTCGGGCACGGCCGAGACCGACGGCATGCTGTGCTGGCAGGACGTCGTCTACACCGAGGTGTGTGATCCGGCGACGTTCCACCGCGTGCCGTACGGCCAGCGCGGCACGCCGGTGTACACGCACCTCGAGCGCACGTCGCAGCCGATGATCCGGCTCATGTCGGGCGACCTGACGCTCTGGGAATACGGCCCGAGTCCGTGCGGGCGCACGTACCCGCGGCTGCCGCAGGGCATCTTTGGCCGCATCGACGACATGTTCACGATCCGCGGCGAGAACGTCTACCCGAGCGAGGTGGACGCCGTCGTCAACCAGCTCGACGGCTATGGCGGCGAGCACCGGATCGTCATCACGCGCGACGGCGCGATGGACGAGCTGATGGTGCGCATCGAGGCGTCGGCCGAGCACGCGGCCAGGGGCGCGGCGGCGTCGGCGCTGCTGCGCGAGGAGGCGGTCAAGAAGCTGCAGAAGCTGCTGGGCCTGCGTGCGCGCGTCGAGATCGTCGCGCCGGGGACGTTCCCGCGCACGGACTTCAAGGCGCGCCGCGTGGTCGACGACCGCGACGTGTTCCGCGACATGAACGCGCGGCTCGCGCGACCGGGCGCCTGACTGGTGGGCTACATCCCGTCGCGGGATCTGGTGGGGGGCGCGCTGCGCGGCGAGCTGCGGGCGGTGTCGCGGCTGCTGACGCGCGCGGAGAACGGCAGCGCCGAGGCGCGTCCTGCGCTCGACGAGATCTTCCAGCACGCCGGGCGCGCGCACATCGTCGGTATAACGGGCGTGCCGGGCAGCGGCAAGTCGACGCTCGTCGCGAAGCTCGCCGCGCTGATCCGCGCGAGCGGGCGGCGGATCGGCATCGTCGCGATCGATCCGTCGAGCCCCTTTTCCGGGGGCTCGATCCTGGGCGACCGGATCCGCATGGGCGATCTGGCCGGCGATCCCGGCGTGTACGTCCGCAGCATGGCGACGCGCGGCGCGATGGGCGGCCTGGCCAGCGGAACGCTGGAAGCGGTCGACGTGCTCGACGCCGCCGGCTTCGACGTCGTGATCGTCGAGACGGTCGGCGTGGGCCAGGACGAGGTCGACGTCGTCCGCGCGACGCACACGACCGTCGTTGTCTCGGCGCCGGGTCTGGGCGACGACATCCAGGCGATCAAGGCGGGGATCCTGGAGATCGCGGACGTGCACGTCGTCAGCAAGTGCGACAAGCCGGACGCGAACCGCAGCATCGCCGATCTCAAGTCGATGCTCGCGCTGGGCCTGTCGATGGCGGCGCTTTCGGAGGGCGAGCGCTGGGTCGTGCCCGTCGTGGCCACGGCCTCCGTGCGCGACGAGGGCATCGCCGACCTGGTGGCGGCGATCGACCGCCATCGCGATTTTCTGGCGCGCAGCGGCGAGATCGCCGAGCGCCGCCGCCGCATCAACGAGCGCCGGCTGCTGCGCGCCGGCGAAGAGATCCTGCGCGACGAGTTCGTCCGGCAGCGCGACGCGAAGGTGCTTGCCCTGCTGCACGACATCGACGCGCGCCGCACGTCGCCGCACAGCGCGGCGCGCCAGCTTCTCGCCCACCTGAATTTGCATATGTCCGAAGGAGAACCCGCATGACCGACATCGCCGGGCGCGGCCACGCCGCGCTGGATCCGAAGACACTCGAGGCGCTGCGCGAGCAGGTCCAGTCGTGGGAGAGCGGAGAAGTCGCGAGCTTCGTGAAGAAGGCGCCCGAGCGCAAGGCCGAGTTCGCCACCCTCGGCGGCTTTCCGCTGAAGCGCACGTACACGGCGCTCGACATCGCCGACACGCCGCTCGAGGACATCGGCCTGCCCGGGCGCTATCCGTTCACGCGCGGTCCGTATCCGACGATGTACCGCGGCCGCTTCTGGACGATGCGCCAGATCGCCGGCTTCGGCACGGCCGAAGACACGAACAAGCGCTTCAAGTACCTGGTGGCCCAGGGCCAGACGGGCCTGTCCACCGACTTCGACATGCCGACGCTCATGGGCTACGACAGCGACCATCCGATGAGCGAAGGCGAGGTCGGCCGCGAAGGCGTGGCGATCGACACGCTCGCCGACATGGAGCACCTGTTCGACGGCATCGACCTCGAGAAGATCTCGGTGTCGCTGACGATCAATCCCAGTGCGTGGATCCTTCTCGCGATGTACGTCGCGCTCGCGCAGAAGAAGGGCTACGACCTCAACAAGCTCTCGGGAACGATCCAGGCGGACATCCTGAAGGAGTACCAGGCGCAGAAGGAGTGGGTGTTCCCGATCGCGCCGTCGGTGCGCATCGTGCGCGACTGCATCACGTACTGCGCGCGGAACATGAAGCGCTACAACCCGATCAACATCTCCGGCTATCACATCTCCGAGGCGGGCAGCTCGCCGCTGGACGAGATCGCCTTCCCGATCTGCAACCTGATCACCTACGTCGAGGAAGTGACGAAGACCGGGATGCACGTCGACGAGTTCGCGCCGCGGCTCGCGTTCTTCTTCGTCTGCCAGGCGGACTTCTTCGAGGAGATCGCCAAGTTCCGCGCGGTGCGCCGCGTGTACGCGAAGGTGATGAAGGAGCGCTTCGGCGCGAAGAACCCGGAGTCGATGCGCCTGCGCTTCCATTGCCAGACGGCGGCGGCGTCGCTGACGAAGCCGCAATACCAGATCAACGTCGTGCGCACGGGCCTGCAGGCGCTCGCCGCCGTGCTGGGCGGCGCCCAGAGCCTGCACACGAACGGCATGGACGAGGCGTTCGCGATTCCCACCGAGGAGGCGATGCGCATCGCGCTGCGCACGCAGCAGATCGTGGCCGAGGAGTCGGGCGTTGCGCAGGTGGTCGATCCGCTTGGCGGCTCGTACTTCGTGGAGAACCTCACGACGCAGTACGAGCGCGAGGTCTTCAAGATCATCGACTACGTCGACCAGAACGGCGGCACGATCAAGCTCACCGAGGAAGGCTGGTTCCAGCGGCGGATCGCCGACTTCGCCTACGAAACGGCCAAGAAGAAGGCGAGCGGCGACAAGCCGGTCATCGGCGTCAACCTTTACGTCGACAAGAACGAGACGTTCGACGAGATCGAGCTGCACCCGTACGACGTGTCCACGGCGACGCGCCAGCTCGACCGGCTGCAGCGCGTGCGCCGCGAGCGCGACAACGCGAAGGTCGCCCGGCTCCTCGACCAGCTGCTGGACGTGGCGAATGACGAGCGCGCGAACATCATGCCGGTGACGATCGAGCTGGTCGCCGCGGGCGCCACCATGGGCGACATCATCGAGAAGCTCAAGACGCTGTGGGGCACGTACCGCGAGAAGCCGGTGTTCTAGCGCACAGCCCGCGGATGACGCTTCGTCCCATGCCACGCGCCCGTACGCCGCGATGACACCGCCGCCGGTGCCGGGTCCCGACAGCGCGGCCGGCGTGATCGCGCGCTTCCTCAAGGCGCGCGGCGTCGACCGCGTGTTCGGCCTGTGCGGCGGGCACATCATGCCGATCTGGATGCGCGTGGACGCCGAGGGCGTCCGCATCGTCGACGTGCGCGACGAGCGCGCCGCGGTGTACATGGCGCATGCGCACGCGGAGCTGACCGGCGGGCTGGGCGTCGCGCTGATCACCGCCGGGCCCGGCGTGACGAACGGCATGACCGGGCTCGCGAACGCGCACGTCGCGCGGGCGCCGGTGCTCGTGCTCTCGGGGATGCCGCCGCGGCCGCAGGAGAACCGCGGCGCGCTGCAGGACATGAGCCACGTCGAGTTCGTGCGCCCGCTGACGCGCTACGCGCGCACGGTGCGCGAGCCCGCGCTGGTGCTGCAGGAGCTCGACGAAGCCGTCGCCCGCGCGTTCGGACAGGGCGGGGAGCCCGGTCCGGTCTACCTCGACTTTCCCGTCGACACGCTGCGCGCGACGGTCCCGCGGCCCTTGCAGCGCGCCGAGCATTTCGCGGCGAAGCCGCCACCACGCCTCGTGCCCGGCGAGGACGACGTGCTGCGCGCCGTCGACCTCCTGTGGTCGGCGAAGCGCCCGCTGTTCGTCAGCGGCCGCGGCGCGCGCGGCGCCGGCGCGGCGCTGCTGCGCGTGCTCGACGCGCTGGGCGCGCTGTACCTCGACACCGGCGAGAGCCGCGGACTCGTGCCCGATTCGCATCCGTCCGTCGTCGCGGCGATGCGCGGGACGGCGATGGGCGAGGCCGACCTCGTCGTCACCGTGGGACGGCGTCTCGACTTCCAGCTCGCGTACGGCTCGCCCGCCGTCTACAAGGACGCGCGCTTCCTGCGCATCGCGGACGCGCCCTCCGAGCTGCGCGACAACCGCCGCGGCGACGTCGAGCTGTTCGCGACGCCCGCGCTGGCGCTCGACGCGATCGCGCGTGCGGCGAACGGGCGCGTTCCCGCCGTGGACCGCGGGTGGGCGACGGCAATGCGCGCGCAACACGAGGCGCGCACGCGCAAGCTGCACACCGCGATGCGCGAGGCGCCGCCCGGCGCGGACGGGCGCATGCACCCGCAGCGGCTGCTCGCTGCGCTGCGCGACGTGCTGCCGAAGGACGCGATCGTCGTCGCGGACGGCGGGGACTTCCTGAGCTTCGCGCGCGTCGGCCTCGCCTGCGAAACGTATCTCGACCCGGGCGCGCTCGGGTGCATCGGCATCGGCACGCCGTTCGGCATCGCGGCCGCCCTCGCGCATCCCGAGCGCACGGTCGTCGTCGTGACCGGCGACGGCGCGTTCGGCTTCAACGCGATGGAGATCGACACGGCGGTGCGGCACGGCGCGAAGGTGCTCATCGTCGTCGCGAACAACGGCGGGTGGGCGATCGAGGTGCGCGACCAGCAGGAGACGTACGGCAAGGTCGTCGGCACGGAACTGCAGTTCGCCGACCACGCGGCGATGGCGCGTGCGTTCGGGTTGCTCGGCGAGCGCGTCGACGACGTTGCGGCGCTGCCCGCGGCCCTCGAGCGCGCGCTCGCGCGTCGTCCCGCGCTGCTCGACGTGATTGTCACGCCGGAAGCGGCGTCCTCCGACGCGAAGTCCGGCCTCGCGTGGGTGCCCGACCTCCAGGCGATCGCCGCGTGGGACGACGCCGAGCGCGCCTGGCGCGGCATTGACTAGGCTCTGTGCGGGAGCGTTTACGTTGTTCCGGGGTGTCTGACCGCCGGACGTTGCCGACCGATCAGGGGCGCGGCCGACCGCGTGACGCGGCGCGGGTCGTCGCGGAGGGCGTCTTCAGCAGGCGCTTGGCCTCCGCCACGGCGACAATCTCCACGCCCTCGAACGCGTGACATACGGGCGCGAGCAGGCGCTGCGCGCGTTCGCGTGCCCCGTTGGACGACCACAGCCGCGCGAGGTTGAGCGCAGCATGCAGCTCCCACAGACGCGCGTTCTGCCGGCGTGCGCAGGCGAGCGCACGCTCGAAGCACGCCTCGGCCGCGTCGCGGTTCGGCGACGCCGCAGCCAGCAGGATCTCGCCGTGAATGCGGTGCGCTTCGGCCTCCCACCACCGTTCGCCGGTGCGCTCCACTTCGGCAATCGCCTGCCGCGCCAGCGTCGTTGCGCGGGCACCGTCGCCGGCGCAAGCGTGCGCCTCGGCCAGGCGAGAAAGGTTGTAGGCGCGTAGGAAGTCCGCGCCCGTGGCGCGGTGCGCGGAAAGCGCCTCCTCCATCCGCGCGATTCCTTCGGCGGCGCGGCCGCTGCCCACGGCATTGACGGCGCGAAGAACGCTGGCGCGCGACACGTGATAGGGGCTGCGCTGCTCGACGGCGATCGCCATGCCCTCCTCGGTCGCGGCGACGGCGCCGGCGAGGTCGCGGGTATCGTTGCAGAAGCGCGCGCGCGCCAGCAGCGCGGAGACGAGCGTGAATGGATGCGAACGGCTGCGGGCGTCGCTCACCGCGGCGGAAATGGTCTGCGCGGCGAGGTCGAGCGAACCGGCGTACAGATAAGCGAGTCCCAGCCATGTCAGCGTGAACGACCGCAGGTGGTAACCGGCGATGAAGGAGACCGGCCGGCAAACGTCCTCCTCATAGAGGGACAGCGCCGTCTCGAGATCGCGGATCGATTGGGCGAAATTGCCGAGATGCAGGTGCGCCGTTCCCCGCAGGTAATGAAGGACCGTCGTCGTCGGTCTGTCGAGCCCTTGTTCGCGCCGGGACTGCGCCAGCGCGAGGCACGTCTTCGAGTCGGAACGGATCAAGTGATAGTTGAACAGGCCGCACAGCGCCCCGAGCGCTGGCAGCGGATCGACGTCTTCGTCCAGAAGCTCGCGCGCCCGCGATAGCGCTTCCATCACCGCCGGCGACGAGAAGCCTGTCGTCATCACGAGCGCCTCGGCACGCGCCACCTGCAGGCGTCCGTCGAGTTGCCGTCGCGCCCCGCTCGACGCAATCCCCGGGAGCACGGCGATGGCGGCTTGCACCTGGTGGTGGGCCTCGACGCCCGCCGACCGGTCGAGGGCCATGCGCGCCGCCTTGATCCGGAACTCGATCGCCTTCTCGCGGAGACCGGCCTCGGTGCAGTGAAGCGCCATCAGGTCGGGGTGATGCTCCGCGACCTCGCGGAATTCACGCTGGAGCACGTCCGCGATGCGGCGATGGATCGGCGGCCGTTCGCTTCGTGGAATCATTTCGTAGGCCGCATCCTGCACGAGCGCGTGCTTGAACGCATAGACGGCATGCGGCGGGCTGCCGCGCGCGTGGACGAGGCCGGATGCGACGAGCGCGTCCATCGACGCCGCGATCTCCGCATCCGTAAGCGCCGTCACGGCCTTCACGAGCGGATAGCTGAACTCACGACCCAGCGCGGCACTCGCCTGGATCACGGGGCGCGCAACGGCGATGCGGTCGAGTCTCGCCACCAGCGACGCCTGCAGCGACGACGGGATGACCAGCGTCGGCAGCGGCCCGTCGTGTACGTAGGCGCCGTGCTCCTCGCGCAAGAGGCCGCTTTCGAGAACGGACTTGGTCACCTCCTCGATGAACAGGGGGATGCCGTCCGTGCGCCGGATGATCTGCTCGAGCAGGAGCGGTGGAAGATCCCGTTCGCCGGCGATGCGCCGCACCAGCGCGCCGTTCTCGCGCCGCCCGAGCCGGTTCAGGGTCAATACCGTGACGTGCGACTGCCCGACCCACGATGAGATGAATTCGGGTCGATAGGTGACGATCAGCAGGATGGGAAGCTCGCGAACCCGTTCGACGATGAGGTCGAACAGCTCCCGCGTCGTCGGATCGATCCAGTGCGCATCCTCGAGAATCATCGCCACCGGCCGGCGCGAAGCCAGGCCGGCGAGCTGTGCTGCCAGGCGCTCGAGCAGCATCTCTTTCCGGCGCTGCGCGCTGAGCGCCGCGAGGGCAGATCCTGCCGCGTTCGGGATCGAGAGGAGTTCTGCAAGGAGCGCAACGTCCTGCGCGAGATCGCGTGACGACATCGCAAGCAGGTGCTCCAGCTTCGCCCGCTTCGCGTCGCCGTCGTCGCCGTCGGCGAAACCGGCGGCGTGCTCGATCTGCGTGACGACCGGATGAAGTGCCGTCTGCACGCGATGCGGCGAGCAGAAATAGCGGATTGCGACGTGCGGCTCGGCGGCGATCGCGTCGTGGAACGCTGCGACAAGGTGTGACTTGCCGATGCCGGGCTCTCCCCAGACGAGCACCACGCGACCTTCGCCGGTCTTCGCGTGCGCCCACCGGCGGAGCAGGAGCGAGAGTTCCTCGTCGCGCCCAATCAGTCCCCCGCGTGCCGGACGCAGCGCCTCGAAGCGGTCTGCGATGGCGCTCTCCCGCAGGGCCAGCGAGGCGGCCACCGGTTCCGCAACCCCGGTCAGCGTGCGGGCGTCCAGGTCGCGGTACTCGAACAGGCTGCCGACGAGGCGGCGGGTGGTCGCGTCGACGACGACGCCGTCTCCGTCGCTCATC
>Ga0157378_10004835_pt1 | contig 11810 bp, 15 predicted proteins | sample M65metaG_FD_115309 | JGI IMG/M metagenome (GOLD analysis project Ga0157378, IMG submission 115309) | Miscanthus rhizosphere microbial communities from Kellogg Biological Station, Michigan, USA - M6-5 metaG | ecosystem: Host-associated > Plants > Roots > Rhizosphere > Soil | place: USA: Michigan...
CTTCTCCAACAGCACCGAAGCCGCACGCGGCTTCCGCGATCTGGGCCGGGTTTGGGAAAAAATCGGCAAGCAGCTCAAGAACCGTGAGTTCATTGCGTGGGGCCAGCGCTTGCAGCGCGAAGCCGCCGAACTGCGCAAAGACCTGGAAGCCGCCATCGCGCGCTCCATCCTCGCCGTCGAGGGAGAAAAAATCCTGCCCGCCATCGCCGGCGTGAAGGAGCCGTTTCACATCGTGGTCCCGCGCGACAACCGCGACCCGCAGTACCGCTCCTACCGCGCCTACATGGAAATGATGTACTCCGGCAGCCTCAGCCAGGAGCAGGCGCGCATGATCCACGACTACCGTTCGAATCATCACGACATGCTTCTCGGCGTGCCCACCGCCTACGGCTACAACACCTCGGATATCGCCGGCTTTCTCTCCTACGGCCACGGCTACGGCCTGATCCAGCACGACATGATCCGCGAAGCCCTGCTCCTCACTTACAGCGTCATGGCCCACCAATACACGCGCGGCACGTGGACTGCTCCCGAAACGCGGAACCTCCTCGGCGACGGCACCGCCGCTCCCTACTGCACGCCCGCGCAGCTCGTCGTCGAACTCATGACCCGATGGCTGCTCGTCTTCGAAGATCCCGAATCCGAAACTCTCTGGCTCGGCAAAGCCATCCCTCGCGACTGGCTCGCCGACGGGAAAACCGTCAAAGTCGCCAACGCCCCCACCCGCTGGGGCCGCGTCAGCTACTCCATCACCTCATACCTCAGCGAACGGAAGATCCGAGCCCAAATCACTCTGCCGCCTGGTTTCTCGGCCGCAACCAGGCTGCGGCTCCGCGCGCCCGGCGACGCAAAAATCTCTGCCGTTCTGCTGAATGGGAGACCCTGGACTGAATTTAACGCAGGCGAAGAAACAGTGGCGGTCCCTAAAGCCATCTCATCAAAAATGGCCTTCGAAGTGAGTTACAAGTAGTCCCCACGCAATCCCAGATTCTCGCAAGCATCTGGGCTAAGTGAGGATGCTTCCGTCCTCCAGACCTGGCGTGGCCAAGAATGGCCACGAGAATTAGCGCATCCGCGCGCTGACGCGACCTTTTCCCTCACCGCCAGGAAGCAAGACCACAAGGACCTTCCTCGGAAAGGAGCAGCCATGAAAGGGATGATTGTGTTTCTGCTTTTGTGAGCGTTTGCCACGGGACTGTGGCGCCTATGGCTTGCCCCACTTGACGATAACCCACGCGAGACGCCAAGACCACAAAGGCGAGATCGTCCTTGCCGCCGCGAACGACCGCGCCTTAAAGATTCGCGGCGGCAGCGCCATGCTTCTTCACGTGCTGTAAGTGGACATGCGCGACCGAACGCCAAACCTCGATAGGCTCGGGACATACATCAACCACTCTATATCGCCGATGCTTCAGCGAATGTTATTTCGACGTTTGCAAAGGAATCACCGTGCCTGAGCATAATCTTCTTTTCAATTGCCGCAAATGCGGATGGTGGGCGATTGGTACCCACCATTCCGACGATTCGATCGGACGCGAAGAACTGAACAACGCTCCATTTGATGTGAAGTGCACTTCAGACGACTGCGGTTGGTCCGGGCAGCTCAACGGCCGTGATGCGCGACAGAACCCGCTCGGAAACCCGCCAGCAGGCTCTTCCGGCAACCGTTGACAGCGGCCAACTCACACCGCGCGCCTCAAACCACGGGCGGCGTGAGCTGGCTTTCAATTGTATTCAGCAGCTTGATGACGCCTTCTTCTTTCCCGACGACTGCCCGCACCCCGGCCAGCCGCGCCTGTGACTCCAGTTCGCTGGTCTTGTAGAGGGTGAAGATCACCACCGGGGTCTCCGGCAGTTTTTGCTTGATCTCGGAAGCGGCTTGGATGCCGTCTCCGTTTGGCATCTTGTAATCGAGCAGCACCAGATCGGGCTTCAGCGCGACGGCTGCCTCTACGGCTTGCTGCCCGTCGATGGCTTCGCCGCAAACGTCCCACTTGCTGTACAGCGTAAACAGGTTACGAAGAGTGTTTCGCATGCTGGCGCGGTCTTCTGCGATAAGAATTCGAGGCATATTTTCTACCAGAGTCCGTTTCCGGGCCGGAGCGTCGGAACACTGTAAAAATTGACAGGAGTGCCTGTAAGAGGGAATACACTTTTCCCCTGATTTTTTGCCAGTGGCGAACCCTTTCTTTTTGCGGTACAAGTGAGCCGACTTATGTCTGCCCTCAGCCCTCGGACGTAAGTGAGGAGCGCACACGGGGCTGATTTGGCTGGGAGCGTGTGCTGCTCCGCTACCTGGTTTCATTGGACGATTCAGGGGGTTACAACCGAAAAAGGGCCCAATGAAAGTCAAAGAGCTGATCGACGAGCTGCAACGGTTTCCGCCGGATACCGATGTCGAGATTTATGCGGGAAAATGCTGTGATGTCCAACCGATTCACCAGGTATATTTCCATCCCGGCGGCGCAGAGTCCCCAGTCGTTGTTCTGGTTGACGAAACCCAGCAGCCTTGCACACCCGGCCGCTGCAACTGCTTCTGACCCTTGAGTTTTTTCACGCTTGGGGTGCCGCCAGCATGCCTTTTGACATCTAGAGCAGGTTGCGATGTGAGCGCTGGCTCATCCACGAACGGTAGGTCCGAACAGCGAATAGGCGGCTCTTGCGGCGCAAATCGTCCATGAATGCCCGGCGGGTTTTCTCAGCTTCTCCGGAGTTGCCGGCCAACGGATCGCGGCGGGACAGTTCGACTCCCACGTCAGCGGCCTGCACCTGGGTTCGTCCCGCCAGAAAATCCCCGAACGCTACCGCCTTCGTTATCTTGAATTCGCTGCGCTGGTCGCGATTCAGGGCTGCGATGCGCTCCTTGAGCGTATCCATTGCGCCCGTAACGCTGGCCAGAGAAAGCTGCGGTTTCTTCGACTTTGAAATGCTTTCGCCCGCCGCCGTAGTCAGCCATTGGTTGCCTTGCTTCGCGACGTAACCCTGCATTTCCAGAATGGCAAGAAGTTGCGCTGCCGGTTTGGCGTCGAGCTTCAGGCACTGCAGCAGGTCTTTGGCGCGCCAGTTCACGGCACCACGCGTATCTTTTAGAAAACTCAACAGCGCGTCGAGCGCGATGTCGGGCAAATTCAATCCAGTAGCTTCCGTCTTTTGTCTCTTTGCCATCTGCAAAAAATCTGTCCGTGTGGCGCCCGGGAAAATCCGTAAATAGATGGAGACGCGACTAAGCCTAGTTGGAATGATGAGGAAGATTACGTTGTGTGTCTATGGAGTTCCAGCCGAGCCCGCTACGACAAAACTCTTGCAACGGTCGGCGCCGAACGTCTAAACCAGCGACTGGTGTTGATAAACGCGCAATCTCTAAGCTTCCTATCGAGTAGGTCCCCCAACCACGCCTGCACGTTCGACCCGTATTGTTGCGACTACTCTCCGATTGGCGGGTTTGAAAGGTTCGTCATAAGGGAAATAGCCCAAGGTGACGCCACAGTTCCTCACTACGCGGCTTCGACTGGTCTGGAACCACTCCATGGCTAATGCAGCCTTTCCGACATTCACTGCTTCAAATTTATTGTTTTGTACCTCTATTCTGAAACTGATTCTCGCCGTGATCCACTCTCCTGGCTTGACGGTCAGGCTGCTGCCCGGAACGAACTTGGAAGCATACAAGGGCCGAGAGGTGGTCACCAATCGATCAAAGTAATGCTTGTTGTGTTTGTCACGGACTTACATTCGGAACTCTCCGAACTCCCGGTAACGTTCATCGGGGTTCTAACCATTCATGGTTGTTCGAACGTCAGTGCTCCAGGGTATTTGGATTGGTTTGCGGCTTACGTTTTGCAACTTCGCCGTCGCCGTAACTTCAGTGCCCATCACCAATCTTGTCTTATTAATGTCCACCAGATCGACTCTGATTTTTCTTGGCACTTTGTCTTCGTTCAAAGTTACGCCATCAGCGAAGCCTACTCTCATCGTCGGACATCCATTTGGATGCTCGGCCCTTTCTTCAGCCCGAGTCAGCGCCGCATCAGCAACGGATGGGCGCAGCAGATTCCTTGAAGCAATCTGCTGCGCGTGGGCTGAAATTGTGAGCGCGAAAGTGAGTACGGTCGTTTGAGAAATTCGACGAACTGCAATTCGAGACCTAAGCCATCCTGTCTCGCCTGTATCGATCCATTTCACGGCGTGTATTCTAGCCCATTGCGGGCTAACTCCTGGTGTGTCCGCAAACTGGAGAAGTTCAAAGGTTTTCGATTTGCGCGTTTTGAGGCGCTGCGGACCAGATTATGCTATTAAAACGATTGAGAGTCTCACGGTCTGCAAGAGGTAATCCCAGGTTGAACCGAGTCACGGAGATTTCTATCTGCAGCAAGGTTGCTGTGTGAGTTGCGGTGTTCCGCCGGCAGTTGCACCGCACTCTAGTCGGCTGGGTCGATGACCAGAACTCGACAGACTGGTATTGGATTAGGCAACCCCGAAACTCGGACGAACTCTGACAAGCTATCCGGGTCATGCACGAGCAAGATCTGGATTGTCACCGATATGCCGGAACAGACTGGAAAGTCATAAGAAGGCTCCCGCCAGCCAAGTGTGACTTTCCTTCGATAGGTCTGTTCGGTAGCGTTTGGCGGCATCAACTTGATTTCCGATAAATTCCCCGTTAGACAGAAGAGTGAAGGGATTCGACCGCTTGCCCTGCTGGCAGAGCGAGTTGCCGCCATGTCACTTTCCTTCGTGAGTACGTCTAGTGCGCCACCTCAGCCTGTTATAGATTTCATGCGGAGGATTCATGGACCTACTAGCCGCAATCAAACGCGAAGAACGAAAACTCGAAAAAGAGTTGGGTAAGTTACAAGGTAAGTTGAGCGGCCTCCGGGCGGCAGCGAAAGCCCTGGGCCGAGAAACTGTTCGAGAAGTCATCCAGGTCAAGAAGCGCGTACTGTCAGCAGCTGGGAGAGCGAAAATTTCGAGGGCGGCAAAGTTGCGGTGGGCAAAGGTTAAGGCTGAGAAGAGCAAGAAGGGGTGACCCTGCTCATTAAAATCAGTGTGCCGTTCTCTAGGAATAAAGCCTCTCGATTCTTGAGGTGCTTCGCGTACCGTTTATATGGCTCACTACGAATCGCCGTGTCTTGGGCCAGTCCAGCGGCCGACAACGCGCGAAATGCGTTTCCTACGTAGGCTGACGAGAGAAGTCGAACTGGCCGTTGCGGCGTGCTTATCCCGCCTTGGGTCTGACCGCCAAACTTGGCATGAAGTTCTCGCCTTCTTATAATTTGGCCAGCACTGAGTGTGAAAGGCTTTATTTCGCTCATAGTTTCGTGCCATAAGACAGCGTGACTATTTGGGTGGTAATCGTGTCCTCGGAGGTCAATTTCGACGATAATCCGGTCGTTTCGAACGTATCGGGATGGCCTCTTCAATTAGTTCGGGCAGCAGCGAAGATTCAAATTGCAGTGTCTCTGTGCTCAACCGTCTTTGCAAAGTGCATACCAGAGCAGCTTGAAGTGGGCTAGACGTGCCGGGTGTGTATCTCTTGATTGACCCACCCGAAGGCTTGGACAGCGGGAACTCGAAACCTGAGGCCAAGTTGTATGTTGGTCAAGCCGACAGTGTGGCTGACGGGCTAGACAGTCGCCTCAAGAGTGAGAAAAAGAAATGGTGGCGAACTGCTGTCGTCTTTAGGCGAGCAGACAAGAATCCACTAAACCTCAGCCAGTGCAAGTTCCTGGAATCGAGGCTCTGCCGCATGCAGTTACTTTCTCTAGCTAGGTCTTCCGCAAGGAGTATTCAGGCCATCACACGCGGGCGCGGAATCACCTCCGATTGATTCTGGAGCAATGGTTCGGCCACGATTGCTCCTGCACCACAGCGAAATCTGAGCTGTTTGCCCGATGAGTTGCGTCACAGGACATGATTCGTTGCAATTTACGTTGCAAGTTCCGCGCCCGACCAGGGCCGGAAGAGCAGGGTTGCGACCAAATTGAATGGATGGAAAACAAACACGTCGGGGAACATTCGTCAGATTTCGTAATCGGCAGGTCGCGAGTTCAACTCTCGCCCTCGGCTCCATTTTCTTGCGTCTAAATCAGTAGCTCTCTTTGGCTGATTTTTGAAATTCGTCGCAGAGTCGCTGCATGTTAGCGCAAATTCACACTCGCCCACCACCGTGAGGTTCGTGGCACAAATCGCCCGTCGTCAGTTTATGCTTCTCAGAAGCTCCCGCTCCTCAGGCGAAAAGTGGCTGTACCGACCGGTCTCGATTTCCCTCTCCCGTGCGAACGGTGGCATCTCGCGCAAGGCTCGCATCGCACTCTGCACTTCATGGCGGACCGGCGGGTTTTGCCGCGTGGTGGAGTGTGCGACTTGGTAGTTGCTCGGCGTGGTGGTTATCCGGTCAGTTGAAAGAATCGGATCACGAGGTGTAAGGGCAGCGACATTAGTGGTCGTGTACTTCGTGTTTGGAGTGCTCACCGGCGGTCTCCAAGGCTTTGCTGGGTTGCTCCCGGATTTTGGGCTGGGATTAGGAGGCGGAGGGTCATCGTTCCCGTTGGGAGGACATGTGTATCCCGGAGGACAATAATACGGGTAAGGGTAGGGAGCGTAATTCCAAGGCCTGTAGCCGTAGCTATACGGATATCCCCAACCCCAATACGGCCACCCAAAGCCAAAACCCAATCCCCATCCGTAACCGTAGTGTGGATAGCCCCAATATCCGCCGTGCCATCCATAGCCCCGGTTCCAACCATAACCACCGCGTCCTCCGTAGTATCTACCTCCATGGTGACCGGCGTAGGAATGTCCGCCGCTGTAGCCATAGTGACCTCCGCCGCCACCATGGAAACCTCCTGCCGCGCCACCGCGGAATCCGCCTCCACCGCCGCCGTGAAATCCTCCTCCGCCGCCATGACCACCATGCTGGGCAAAAGCAGTGTGTGGCAACCCAAGCGCGCCAATGCCGACGATTGCGAAAAGAACTCTCAAGAATCCAGATTTCATCATTTCAGGACAAGGGCTCGGGACTTGTCGTCTCAGGGTATCGGCGGTTCGCCATGCGGAACACTGTCACTCTTGACAGGTATATGCGGTCGCAACTCGCCGTACTCTGGCTCGTCACGGGACGCCTTCAATCGAGAAGCAACGGAGCGTAAGTCTTGAACAAGTATATCGCTGAATTTATCGGGACCTTTTTCCTTGTCCTCACGGTTGGGTGCACAGTAATTGGCAACGGTGCAGGGGCTTTAGCCCCGTTAGCGATAGGCTCGGCGCTAATGGTAATGATTTTTGCTGGCGGGCATATTTCCGGAGGGCACTTCAATCCGGCTGTTACGCTGGGCGTTTGGCTACGAGGGAAGTGCGAGGCCAAAGATGTAGCGCCGTACATGATTTCTCAGACTGTAGGGGCTCTGGTGGCGGCCTTCGCAGTCAAGTTTTTGAAGGGAGGGGCTGCTGTTACACCGCTCCAGCCGGCGACACTCCCGGCACTTCTTGCAGAGTTTCTTTTCACCTTTGCGCTTGTTTACGTTGTGCTGAACACTGCTACGGCCAAGGGTACATCCGGCAATTCCTTTTACGGGCTGGCCATCGGCTTCACGGTTCTGGTGGGGGCGTTTTCCGTTGGCAACATTTCGGGCGGAGCGTTCAACCCAGCGGTGGCGGTGGGCATCTCCTGTATGGGGCTGTCTCCCTGGCCGAATATCTGGATTTACCTTGTAGCGGATTTTGTTGGTGGTGCCGCGGCGGCAGGTGTTTTCAAGGCAATAAACCCGACCGACGACTAATTGGCCTCGTCAAAGCACATCGAGGGCCGTTCATCGGTCAAATTCAAGTCTCAAAGATTCTATTCCAAATCGATTGACGTTCGTACGATTTGAGTCTTCTCTGGCGTCTGTCCAGGCACCGTGTCGTCAAGTCGGAAGTTCTCCAGAAAGCGTTCGGGGAATGGTACGCGAGACTGGAAGGGCAGCTCAGAAGTATGAGATATTTTAGCTGCCGAAAAACCTCCCTGTCACCGCGCTTGCAACTCACTCATTTTAGAAGACCGAAATTCACCGGTTCGCGCCGCCCAAAATCATGTTTGTGGGCAATTACTACAAATGTAAATCAGCGTGGTGCGCTGCCAAACTTCCCACAACCCCGCTTTGCCGGAAAATCTGGCAAGTTTCAGCGTTACGACCAACCAGGACTTAGGCCGCCGTTTCGGAATGTCTAGAGGATTTTCCTAATTGTTCTCGCGCTGGAATCAGCCTACTTTAGTAGCCAAAACGTAGTTCAATCGACCAAGGAGACGGAAGGGCGCTTTGGAGATGTGGACGTGGCACAACCTGTGGTACGCGACAGCATTATGAGGGCTCTCAGAGGCTTCGAACGACTCCTGCTGCTCTTGGGTTTATTGCTGGTATTTGCGTACGCCGTCGTCCGCATCTATAGCGTGGTTTACGCGCATGCGACAGTTCGGGAATTTTGGCGCAATCAGGAAGCCACCATCAACCGGCCCGGCAACCTCCTTCAGCAGAATCTCGGAATCCCGGATTTTCGGCTTTGGTCGCCCAAGCGCATCGAAGCCTATCAGACCAGCGTAACCACCAACATCCCAGCCCCTTTGGGGGTGCTAAGGATTCCCTCCCTTGAGATCGAAGTCCCTGTGCTGGAAGGTACCCACGATCTAACGTTGAACCGTGCCGTCGGCCATATTGACGGCACAGCGGCTCCGGGCGAAGAGGGGAACATTGGGATCGCCGGACACCGGGACGGATTTTTCCGCGGGCTCAAGGACGTTCACCTTGGCGAGTACTTGGATCTGTACACTGAACGGGGAAACACGCGTTACATCGTGGAGGAGATCCGCATCGTTCCACCGGAGGACGTTTCAGTACTTGCGCCACGCCCAAGGTCCTCCATCACACTCGTGACATGTTATCCCTTCTATTTCGTGGGAAGCGCCCCCTTGCGTTACATCGTTCACGCCTCAACAACGAGTGCAATCAATCTCAGGGCACCTAGGCCCCGGATCCATTCGGAAGATCGAGGAGTCCGAGACTCGTCAAGTGCTGGCCAGTCGACCGAGTTAATGTTCGGAGCAGTCGTCAGTGCCTGGTAAACGCACGGATCGGAGCGCACAGTTTCACGAAAAACTACTGCGGCTTCGCGTACCCCGGGCTGGACGCGCAGTTTACTCGGTATGTGGGGTTTTCCAGCTAAAGTCGTAACGGAAGCCGATGGCCGCGGCGTCGGATACATTCTTTCCCTGCGCATCCACGGAGTCGCCGAGCCTCGTTTCGACGAACGCGTAGCCAGACTTCGAGAAGTGCCATTCGGCACCGAGGATGGCGTACCTGGTTTTGAAGTTGGAGTTCATAAGGGGACTGAGATCGCGAGGTATATAGTCATCAAAGCCGAGGATGGCTGCGAACTTCCCGAACTTCAGTCTGGAATAGAGCTCGATTCCATTGGCGGAGAATCCCACGGCTATAGGTTCCGGGCCCCCTGCCGGGTCGGGAACGAACGCTATGTCGCCACTGTTTTGTCGCACCCAGACGGCGCCCCATTCTAGGTTGCGCCATTCGCCTTTCGCGCCAACGGTCCAGTAATCCGTGCCACTACCGTTGAAGATCACCTGCGTAAACTGCGGGTTGAAGTAGGTCTTATTGTAGGCTCCGCCAATCGTCAACCCTGGAAGCACCGTCGCCTGCAACGAAAAGCCGAAGCCGTTGAAGGCCTGCGAGGTGGCGCCCGTGCGTAACTGGCCCTGAGCGCCAAAGTCGAAGATCTTGGCGAATTTCAGGTGGTACAGAATGATTTGGTCAGCGCGTCCAGTACCGGATTGACCGCCATCCGTCCCGGCCACATAGGTTGCGGTGGACTGGCCACCGAAGACATTGAAGCGATCCGTCGTGTAATCCGTTATGTCGTAATGGGTAGAGTTCTGTTTACCGAAAGCGATGCGTCCGAACGCTCCGAAGTCCACGCCGATGAAACCAAGGCGTGCACCGAAAACGGGTTGCGTCGCCTGATTGATCACGCCGAACCCTGACGCCGTGGTGGCGCCGGCGTTGAACGTGGTCTCGCTTTGAACCAGATTCACCCCCCACTCCGCCTTGCCAAACACCTTGATGGGCCCGAAGGTGCTGAAATTGATACCCAAACGGCTGGCATTGTCCTGTACCTCTGCTCGGGTGTCCGAAATGCTGACAATGTTACGAATGCTTCCGTAAGGATTAAACATGCCGGTGTAGTGCAGTATGGGATTGGTGCCGGTTGTGACGGTAAGCATCTCCGCCTTCTGGTCCACGGGCTCGACATACGCATTCGCTTGGCCAGGTACGGCGGCTGAGCGCGATGTGCTGCCGGTGCCGAACTCGCCGCCACAGCCTTCCGACACCCAGACTCCCTGCGCGTCGTATCCCCAATTTCTGCCAAGCAGGCAATTGGTTTCGCTGCTTTGGCGCAAGATGACCACGCCGGCGCTAGTGTTTGCTGGACAGTGCTGACGCTGATCACCTGTCGAAACGCAGGTAACGACCGACGAAACGGTTACCTGTGTCGAGTTCTCCTGTGCACTTGTACTTGAGACAAAACCGAATACAAGGACCGCAAATGTGAAATAGCTTGATAGTTTCATGCCGCTTTCCTCCCGAGGCGAACGGACCACCTCTTGCGCAAGCAAGGTAAAGCTCATGTTCGTAAGAACTAGGATTATACTTAACTACATGAGTACCAGACTTGCGTATTGTCCGGCAAAGCATGGCACAGCATCCGCAAGAAACCATTGTTACTTCTAACAGATAACAGTCAGGTAGGTTACGAACAAGAGGCGAGTCAACGAAGTTAAATATAATTTATAAGTCGTTATAGGTACTGGCTGCTAATTGCCACTGCCGAGCGGAACCGTCACGGCAATCCGTGTACCTTGCCCGGGCCATGATTGAACTTTAAACGTCCCGCCACGAATCCGCGTACGTTGTCTCATGCTGCGAAGGCCGATCCCATGTGACGCGACACAGTAAGAAAGTTTGAAGCCGACATTGTTAGAGATGTCGGGTGATGCAAGGCCCTGTTACTTTTGCCAATGTTCGAGACTTCATCCACAGCACAGGCTCAGATGGGCGCGCCTTGCCAAGTCCACCGGAATCGGGTCGGTGCCTCCGACCGAAATTTCTGGTTAGTGAACGAAGGCCCTTACCTGGCCATCGCTCGGCCGGCACAGCGCGCTCCTGACCAAATCTAAATGGACGATTCCCGCGTATGCGCCATAGAGACTGGCGAATCAAACGGCGATCTTTTCCTGAGCTCCCAGAAGCTTAACGATCAGCGAAGCCCCAAGTTCTCCAACGCCTTCCGCAGACCGGCCTCGTCTACGCCCGCAGCCCTATATACGACTCGGCCTCGCTCATCCAGCAAGTAAGTGGCAGGAAAGCTCTGGACAGAGTACTTTATGAAAACGTTCGATTCGCCGTCGTCGCCCATTGCGATGGTAAAGGTGAGGCCCGTTTTCTTCACATACTCAGCTACGTCTTTCGCGGGATCATTGTAGTTGACAGCTACGATGGCCAACCCTTTGTCCTTCAGTTCGCCATAGAGTTTCTCGAAAAATGGAAACTCCTCCCGGCACGGAGGACACGCCAGATACCAAAAGTTGATCAGTATCGCCTTCTTGTCGCGCCGTATGCTGGCGAGCGATAGCATTCGATCCTCGAGAGACCACAGCGAGAATTCAGGGCCATTCATGCCAATAGCGAGCATCTTGGCATCGGCAGGTTCTTCCGGAGTCGCTGTTTTTGGCGGTGCGAACTGGAATTCAGCCAGGGCGAATGGAC
>Ga0157378_10004836_pt1 | contig 11808 bp, 11 predicted proteins | sample M65metaG_FD_115309 | JGI IMG/M metagenome (GOLD analysis project Ga0157378, IMG submission 115309) | Miscanthus rhizosphere microbial communities from Kellogg Biological Station, Michigan, USA - M6-5 metaG | ecosystem: Host-associated > Plants > Roots > Rhizosphere > Soil | place: USA: Michigan...
ATACAAAAAATATGAAAGAAGCAACACAGGCAGCGTGGAAGAAAAGGCCGCTGGTTATCTCGGGTCCATGCAGTGCCGAAACAGAAAGCCAGGTATTGGAAACCTGTCAACGGTTAGCAGCAATCGGAAAAGTAGACATGCTCAGAGCAGGAATATGGAAACCGCGTACGCGTCCAGGCAGCTTTGAGGGAATTGGGGTAAAAGGACTTCCCTGGCTATTGCAAGCGAAAAAAATTACCGGACTGCCCACCACCGTTGAAGTGGCCACCGGCAAGCAGGTAGATGATGCGTTGAGCTTTGAAGTGGACGTGTTATGGATCGGTGCAAGAACCACTGTTAATCCTTTCAGCGTTCAGGAAGTGGCGGATGCACTCAGAGGCGTTGACGTTCCGGTGCTGATCAAAAACCCCATCAATCCGGATCTGGAATTGTGGACGGGTGCTGTGGAGCGCGTTGCCAAATCGGGCATCAAGCAAATTGGTTTGATCCATCGTGGATTCAGTGCGTATGGGAATACTGAATATAGAAATGCGCCCATGTGGCATATGGCCATTGAAATGAAACGTCGTAATCCGGAGATGATGATGATCAATGATCCCTCACACATTTGCGGTCGCAGGGATATTTTGCTGGATGTAGCACAAAAAGCAATCGATCTTGATTACGATGGTTTGATGATTGAATCACACATTGATCCTGACAATGCATGGAGCGATGCGAAGCAACAGGTAACTCCTGAAAAACTTGCAGAACTGCTTTCACAAATCATCTGGAGAAAAGAAGACATCAATTCGGAAGAGTTTCACCTTGCGCTCGAAAAATTACGGCAACAAATAAATCATCTTGATGATGAATTGATGCAGATTCTTAGCCAGCGCATGAGAATTGCTGAGAAAATAGGCGAGTATAAAAAGAATAACAATATCACGATTTTGCAAACTAATCGCTGGAATGAAATTTTGGAGAGAGCATTTTTGAAAGGCGATAAGCTGGGATTGAGCAAGGACTTTATCACCAAATACTTTGACGCAGTTCACATGGAGAGCATTAGTCACCAGAACAAGATCATGAATTCCTAGTATGCGAAAACTCAGTTGCAAGTTCAGCTACGCTACAACCGATTATTATTTTGACGCAAAGTTTTCGCAGCTTCCAAAACTGGTGGACAAGAAGAATGCAGTCATCGTAACCGACGAAAAAATTCTGCTCGGCCACTCCAAGCGGTTCAATGGTTGGAATATGGTGGTGTTGAAATCTGGGGAAGAATATAAAACGCAGGAAACGGTAGATGTGCTGATTGACAACCTGATTGACATCGGCGCCGATAGGCAAACAGTGTTGGTTGGCGTAGGGGGAGGAGTGATTACTGATATTACAGGTTATGCGGCCTCGATTTATATGCGCGGCATCAGGTGCGGTTTCATTCCAACATCGCTCCTTGCAATGGTGGACGCGGCCATCGGCGGAAAAAACGGAATTGACGTTGGATTATATAAGAACATGGTGGGCACTATCAGGCAGCCATCATTTTTATTGTACGACTACAGTTTCCTCAATACGTTGCCTGAAGATGAATGGGTAAATGGATTTGCGGAAATTATAAAGCATGCTTGCATTAAGGATGCGGCCTTGTTCAAACAGCTTGAACAGAGCAGTTTCAAGAAAATCAGCGGCAGCAAAAAATTAGTTGGTGATTTAGTTGAGCGAAATGCCAGGATCAAAACAAAAGTTGTTCAACAGGATGAATTCGAAAAAGGTGATAGAAGGTTGCTGAACTTCGGCCACACGCTTGCGCACGCATTAGAAAATCTTTATCAGCTTCCACACGGACGGGCAGTATCATTAGGCATCACCGCGGCTTGCGAATTTTCACAGGCGCTTTCCACTTTTAAGGATGCACAGAAAGTTATCGATGTTCTGGATAAATATGGATTGCCAACCGATGCTGAGTTTGATAAACGCAAAGTGTTTGAAATTTTAAAAAAGGATAAAAAGAAAGAAAAAGATTCCATCAATTATGTTTTACTCCAGAAAATTGGAAAGGGAATCGTTCAGAAAATTCCAATCAAACAATTGGAACAATTCATTAATCAATTGTGATGATCGTTAGTCTTCAACCATCCCTCATACAAGGACACATTCTTGCTCCCGCATCCAAGAGTTCAATGCAACGTGCAGTGGCAGCGGCACTTTTGAAAAAAGGAAGAACAGAACTTTTCAATCCCGGTCATTCCAACGACGATCTTGCAGCACTTGGTGTGATACGTGCTCTTGGTGCAACCATCACGGAAACATCTGCCTCAACCGTATTGATATCCAGCGAAGGCGTACAGCCCATTACTGACCTCGTGAATTGTGGTGAAAGCGGATTGGGAATTCGCATGTTTGCTCCCATCATCGCACTTAGTGAACAGATGATTACGATAGAAGGAGAAGGCAGCCTCACTTCGCGGCCAATGGATTTCTTTGATGAAGTGTTGCCAAAATTAGGAGTGGAAATACATTCAAATGATGGTAAACTTCCGTTGCGAATTAAAGGACCACTACAACCGCGCAATATCAAAATTGATGGATCATTGAGCTCGCAATTTTTGACCGGTTTGCTGATGGCCTACGCTGCATCCAATGCGAGCGGAGTATCTATCAAGGTAAATAACTTAAAGAGTCGGCCTTATATCGATCTTACATTACAGGTAATGAAAGAATTCGGATTGAATACGCCGGTAAACAAAAATTATGAAGAGTTTGTTTTTCCTTCGTCGATAACGGGTATTGGAGGTCCTGTAGAAATTGAATCTCCTGTTACTAATTATTCAGTGGAAGGCGATTGGAGTGGTTCCGCATTTTTATTAGTGGCAGGCGCCATTGCAGGGGAGGTTGAAGTGAAAGGCATCCACAATATTTCTACACAAGCGGATAAGAAAATAGTCGATGCAATTCTTGATGCAGGTGCGGAAGTGCGGGTTCAGGATGATAGTGTGTCAGTGAAAAGAAAAGATCTGGAGGCATTTGAATTTAATGCGACGGACTGCCCGGATTTATTTCCTCCCCTTGTAGCACTGGCGGCACATTGTAGGGGAATCAGTAAAATAAGAGGATTGCGGAGGTTAAAACATAAAGAGAGCGACAGAGGAGCAACGCTGAAAGAAGAGTTCGACAAGTTAAGTACCCAGATTGATTTGAATGATGATGAAATGCTGGTGCACGGAAATGGTGGCGTGTTCGTAAAAAATCAAATTCTAAATTCACATCATGATCATCGCATTGCGATGGCTTGCGCGGTGGCTTGTTTGCGAAGTGATTTTGAAGTGCAGATCCGAAATGCAGAGGCAGTCGATAAATCGTACCCCGACTTTTGGCAACATATAAAACAGCTCGGCGCTAAGGTGTCCGAAATGTCAAACGTGAAGCCCTAACTTAAAACATCAAACATCAAACCTCTTGAACACATTCGGTCGCATATTTCGCATGCATATTTTCGGTGAATCACATGGTGAATCAGCCGGACTTGTTATTGACGGCTGTCCTGCCGGACTTGATTTAACAATAGAAGATTTTCTTGCAGATCTTGAAAGGAGAAAGGGTGGAACACAAAAAGGTACTACTCCGCGACAAGAAGAGGACCTGCCCATTTTCAAGAGTGGTCTTTTCAACAACAAGACTACAGGTGCACCAATAACCATCTTATTCGAGAATAAAAATATTCGATCGGGCGACTATGAAAAGCAAAGAGCAGTACCGAGACCTGGTCACGCAGATTTTGTAGCACATAAAAAGTTTGGCGGATACGAAGACTATAGGGGTAGCGGTCATTTTAGTGGTCGGCTCACTGTTGCCCTGGTTGCCGCAGGTGTGATAGCCAAGAAACTTTTAGCGCATGTGTCGAAAAAAGAGAATAAGACTTTCTCTGTTGTATCAAAAATTCTTGAGATAGGAGGTGAAGCGGATATTGAAAAAGGTCTCCAGAAAGCGATTGATGCGAAGGATTCAATTGGCGGCATTATTGAATGCAGGGCTACTGGTCTGCCAATAGGATTAGGCGAACCGTTTTTTGATTCGGCCGAGTCATTGATCAGCCACATTGTGTTTGCGATCCCGGCGGTAAGAGGAATTGAGTTTGGTACTGGATTTCCCGCTGCGAAAATGTTTGGGTCACAACATAATGACGCCATCGAAAACGCAAACGGTAAAACACGAACAAATCACGCTGGCGGAATAGTGGGTGGCATAACAAATGGAAATGAAATTGTATTTCGTATTGCTATTAAGCCGACGTCTTCTACACCCAAAGAACAAAATACACTGAACTGGGAAACCAATGTGGTGGAATCATTCTCAGTAAAAGGTAGACACGATCTATGCATCGCTCTTCGTGTTCCGCCTATCCTGGAAGCAGTTGCTGCAATCGTGCTTGCGGATTTGATGATGATAGAACAAAAAATTCCGAGAGTCTTATAGTTCCGCGTTTAGCGTTTCGCGTTTCGCGTTCTCTAGTTCGTTAGCTTATCACTAAACTGTTGCTGAAGGAAATTCGTGATGATTTTAATTAGTCATGCAGCAACTAGCTAAGGAACGCGAAACGCGAAACCCGAAACGCGATACCGCCTTAGTTATTCAACAACCAATTCATCGCTTCTTCTTCAGAATCGAAGTATTGCGCCTGGAAATTATTCTCCCTTTTTCCCTCAATAGTTTGTTCAATGCTTACCTGGCTAATGAATTGGGGTGTGCTGATGACTGCCCATTTTTGAACGCCTATGTCCTTCAATACGGAAATCACATTGTCCTGGATCCATCGCTGCATGTCCTTCAGAATAACGAAGTCAAACTTTCGGGCATCGACTAATAAGAGGGATGGGCGATACTTGTTGAGATACTCAGTAGTTCTGGACAATTCCTCCCGGTATTGTGGCCAGTCCATCGTTCTTGATTTTTCAGTAAATACTTCTTTGAACAGGTGAGTATCCGGGGAATAGAACAAATGATGGATTACAGATTGATAAATTTCAATCATAAAGGATGAGGTTTAAGCAGAATTTCTGCTTCCTGAATTTAAGATATTAGGCAGGACGAGTCAAAACAAGTTATCCTCATAGGTTCGTATGTCCATGACTGTTTTCTTTCTTACGCAGTTTGTACAAAGTCTTAAATGGAATATCCAGCACCTCAAATGAAGTTGGGTTAGGTAAACTGTAATGCCACCACTCAGTTGAGAAAGCCACAAATCCATACTTCTCCATGGTAGATTTCAGGATTTCCCTGTTGTGGAATACATTTTCAGAGAGATTTACAAAACCGTGGTGGGCGGTATCGCTAAAATTGTCAAATCCTGTTCCCATATCTAATTCCGTCCCGTCCCTGAGCCTGATTATGGTAAGGTCCACCGCTATTCCGCGGTTGTGCCCGCTGCCCTTCTTTGGGTCAGCAACGTATCGTTCATCTTTCACCAATTCCCAAAACGATTCGGTCACCGAGTACGGCCGATATGCATCCCAAATCTTCAGCCCAAGGCCTTTCTCATTTAGTTCCGTTTGAACCTGCGCAAGGGCCCGGGCCGCGGGCAGACGCATAAAAGTGAAATGGGTATTTTTGGGGTACATCCTGCGCTTCATGAAATTATTATTGGAGGCATAGCGCAAATCATATAGAATATTGGGAATAAATTGTTTCAGTTCAATCATTTCTTTTACACTGTCCCGCATAACGGAAGCATGGAATTCGTTCTTATCTAATATAACTGCCAGGCCATACTTGCTCAAGGGTGGGTTTTGGGCCGTGGAATAACAAAAATCTAAAATCAGGACTACTGTAATAAAAAATCTATAGCGTTGCATATCTTCGGATAAATTGCGACCGATATCAATCAAAGGGCCATCCACGGCAAGATAGTATTTATGGAAAAACCACTTCTCAGTTCTGGCAGATCGGTCTTACTCTCTTTTTTATATGTTCTCCTGATTGGTTTATGCCTGCTCACAATTGGCTGCCATGAAAAGGTGAAGGTGAAGCCGCCACCACCCAAGGATATTGTTCAAAAAAAGGAAGCCTGGGAAGAGCGCACGGCAAAGAATCTCAAACAATACCTTGACTTCGCCCAGGAGAATAGTGGCAAGCTGAATGACAGCATCTCCGTTCTCCATATTCGCTTATTGAATTCGTTCTACAAACAGAATAATTATAATCTCGTATGGAGCTTGCGCGGTTCATCGAAATATATTGGAACCAAGTTGTATGAGTTTGTAAAAGATTCGAAGCAGTATGGATTATTTCCGCTCGACTATGGACTGGATAAATTAGAAAGAGTTCAGCAAACAGTGGCCGTAGATACCAATGCAAAGAATGATGCTGCTCTTTGGGCAAGAAACGATTTGTTTCTAACAGATGCATTCATTTCATTGGCGAAGGATTTAAAGCAAGGCCGCCTGGCTTATGACAGCGTTACTTTGCGCAAGGATACTGTGTTACCAGATAGCCTATATCTTTCACTATTAAATGAAGTCATCACGCGAAATGAGGTGCAACAAACACTTCATCAGTTGGAGCCGAAGAACCCCGCATATGATTCCATAAAAACTTATTTATCGTCCTTCCTGGATTCTGCCAAGTTTGTCAATTATATATACTTGTCGTATCCATATTCTGACTCTATCCGATTTTTTAAATCATTGCAAAAACGATTGTTCCAGGATTCCTTAATGCCGGAATTATATACCAAGATTGATACAGTTTTATTGTCGAAGGCCATTTCAAAATACCAGCGAATGAAGGGGTGGAAGGTCACTGGAAAAGTGAATGACGCCCTGGTGAAATCGCTTAATAACACGGACATCGTAAAGTTCAAGCGCATTGCGATGAACCTGGACCGGTACAAACTTTTGCCCGACAGTTTTCCTACCACCTATATCTGGGTTAACCTTCCATCCTTTAATCTTAAAGTATGGGACAGTGGTGCCGTGGCTTTTGAATCAAAGATCATAGTCGGCGCCACCAAAACCAGAACGCCACTATTAACAAGTGAAGTGGTGAATTTTATCACTTACCCTCAATGGACGGTTCCATATAGTATCATTTTTAAGGAAATGCTGCCTTCAATAAAAAAAGATTCAAATTATTTAGCCAAACAAAACTTGATGGTGGTAGACGATAATGACAGCATTATTGACCCCAAAACCATTGAATGGCAGAAACTTAGCAAGAATCATTTCCCTTATCTCATCAAGCAAAGGCAGGGTGACGACAATTCTTTAGGGGTTATCAAATTCAATTTTCGGAATAAGTATAGCGTTTATCTACATGATACCAATGCCAGGTGGCTGTTCTCTAAATCACAAAGAGCGCTTAGCCATGGATGTGTTAGGGTGCAAGACTGGCATAAGATGGCCGATTTCTTGATTAGAAACAATCAGGATAAGTTTCCGGCCGACACTCTGAAAGCTTGGTTCGCAAGGCAGGAAAAACACGTAGTCACAGGCTTCCCGAAAATCCCGATATATATCCGGTATTTTACGTGTGAAGGTGTGAATGGAAAATTGAAATTTTTTGAAGATATTTATGGAGAGGACCAACTGCTGAATGAGAAGTTTTTCTCAAACAAAATCCTTTGATCCATGAAAAATCTGCTCTTTCTTTCCTTACTCGGGTTCTCTTTCGCATCCGGGCAGGGAACCGTGAAACGACAGGTCATCGATGCTAATATTGGTACCATCCAGTATGGCATCGCCAGCTTTTACGCCGATAAATTTGAAGGCCTCGTCACATCCACCGGCGAAAAATTCAGCCAAAAGAAATTAACCGCAGCTCATAACAGCCTACCACTTGGAACCTGGATTCGGGTTACCAATCTTCGGAACAAAAAAACAGTCATCGTGAGGGTGAATGACCGCTTACACCATCGCAACACAAGGCTCGTTGATCTTAGTCGCGAAGCAGCGAAAAGATTAGGCTACATTAGTAACGGTCTGGCCAAAGTGAAAGTTGAAGTATTGGGCCTTAAGAAGCCCGAATTCGCTGATGAACCAGACGAAGCAAGCGTTGATAAATAATTTTCCGAATTAATTTGTACCAGTTATTTTTGTGAGGTTCACTTACAAAAACTAACTATTTATGAGCAGAATCCATGGTTTATGGCTTTCCTCTATGTTTATTAGTATGTTCAGCTTTGGACAAACAGAATATAAGAAGGACCCTGCCATTGGAGTTCATTTCTTCCTGAATGATTTTAAAAGCGCTTCCAATCTTCGATCTTCTTCTCTCAACTCCGTTCTTATCAATAAGAAGTTTGGCAAAGTGAAGGAAATGACTGCTGGTCTTGCCTTGAATTACCTCCGGGGATTGAACAATCATTTTGATTTCTCGTTAACTGGTGCCGGATCATTTGTGAGTTATGAATTGCGCAATAATCCTGGAACGGCAGCAACGGATCGATTTCTGTTAGAAGTAGACGCTTCTATAATAGGCAAACTGATGCCTGATAAATATTGGGTAACACCTTATGTGCAAACAGGAGTCGGTGGTTTGATATATGGTCCTTATTACGGGGCTTTTATTCCTGCCGGTGCCGGTCTTCAAGTCAATTTTTATGACGAGGCATTTCTGTTGTTAAATGCCCAATACAGAATTCCTGTTACAGAAACTGCGAACTATCATTTCTACTACAGTCTTGGAATCGCAGGAAACATCGGTAAGAAAAAAGACGCTACTACCTTAAAGAGTACTCCGCAGTTACCAATTGTTATGAAATGATTTGAAATCCGAGGCTTAATTTTCAAATCCTGCTTTTAGTATAGTTCCTCCACTTTTCAATTAGTTGTTCCATATCATCTGGGATACGACTCTCGAAGAATACTTCCTTTTGTGTAGCAGGGTGAATAAACCCAATTGTTCTTGCATGTAACGCATGACGAGGACAAATCGCAAAACAATTCTCAACAAATTGACGGTATTTACTAAAAACAGTTCCCTTTACAATCTTATCCCCTCCGTATAACTCGTCGTTGAATAGCGGGTGGCCAAGGTGTTTCATATGCACGCGGATCTGGTGCGTCCTGCCGGTTTCCAATTCACACTGAATAAGTGTAACGTATCCGAATCGCTCAAGCACTTTATAATGCGTAATAGCCTCCTTTCCGATTTCACCGTCGGGATAGGCCTCGAACATTTTTCGGAAGCGTTGGTGGCGACCAATATGTGCATATACGGTTCCTGAATCTTTTTCGAAATCACCCCAGGCTACCGCAACGTAATGACGTTTAACTGTATGATCAAAAAACTGTTTGGCCAGACTGGTTACTGCCCTTTCCGTTTTTGCGAGGACCATTAGGCCGCTTGTATTCTTGTCGATACGATGCACCAATCCAAAACGAGGCAGCACATCTTCAGTTAATGTACTGTTTTGTTGTCGTAAATGAAAAGCTACGCCATTAATTAGTGTGCCGTCGGGATTGCCGCATGCTGGATGCACCACAAGGCCCACAGGCTTATTGATGATAAGGATCTCCTCATCCTCATGCACAATATCCAATGGTATGTTCTGAGGGATAATTTCCTCACCCTGCACCTCTTTATCGGAATACACGATGATTTCATCACCAGGTTTTATCCTATAATTCGCGGTAATATTCTTGTTGTTCACCAATACCCTTCCGCTCTCTATGGCTTTTTGCACTTTATTTCTACTCGCATTCTCTACGCGCGATACGAGGAACTTATCCAGTCGCAATGGCTCTTGACCTCTATCCACTACCAGACTCATTCGCTCATATAACTCCTCCGGACCTTCCGAGACATCATCCACTTCATTTATTATCTCGTCTTGTTTTTTCATTTCCACGTTATTGGCAAAAGTAAGTAAGAAGAAGGAAAGACGATGCAGGATGAAGGCTTCTGAATTCTGACTACTGACTTCTGACTTCATCATTCCCACTAACTTTACAGAATGAAGAAGCAGCGCATCATTGTTCAGGATATGGGGATCTTGCCTTATCAGCAGGCCTGGGATTACCAGGAAGGCCTTCTTCAAAAGAACCTGGCTATTAAATCCAGGCAACTCGAAGGAAATGGTGAGGAAACGAATAGCGTAGAGGTTGGAATGAAGTCCACTTCAAATTATTTATTATTCGTTGAACATCCTCCTGTGTATACTCTCGGAAAAAGTGGCAAGTCAGAAAATGTTTTGTTAAACGAAGGAGAAAGAAAGGAGCGCGGCATTGAGTTCTTTCATACCAACAGGGGAGGTGACATTACTTTTCACGGGCCAGGCCAGATAGTTGGATACCCCATTATTGACCTCGAAAATTTTTTTACCGATATAGGTCGATATCTGCGGTCATTAGAAGAAGTCATCATTCTAACATTGCGGGAATATAGGATAGAAGCTGGAAGATCGAAAGGTGAAACAGGAGTGTGGCTCGATCCGGATCGCGTGGGATTCGAAAGAAAAATTTGTGCAATGGGTGTGCGCTGCAGTCGTTGGATTACCATGCATGGCTTTGCCCTAAATGTAAATACTGACCTTTCGTACTTCGGCGGCATCGTTCCCTGCGGTATTCAAAATAAGCAGGTGACTTCGATCGCAAAAGAGTTAGGCTCGGAAGTAGCGATGGAAGAAGTTAAAAGAAAGCTTGTGAGAAATTTCGGAATTGTCTTCGATGCGGAAATGGGTTAAAGATCTCGCAGTCGATTTTGTTTAGAAATCTTTCGAGATATAGAATTTGTGTTTTTCTTTCAGTTGTCCATTTTCATACAGCTCAAACCTAAACCAACCCCCGTGTACAAAATTCGTTTTGTCCAGTGTTAGCGGTGATTCCTTTACTTCTTTTAATTCAAATAGCGGTGTTGAATCTTCTTCGAAGAATTTGATGTGGTATTTTTTTTCTTCTACATGTGGCAATGAAATGGTAACGTTCCCATCCTTACCTGTGAATACAAATAGCGAAGGTTTATAAACTTCCTTGGGTATAAACGGCCTAATCAAAAGTGTATCACCTGTTCTGAACACAAGTGTGTCTTTAGTTTTGGCGAGAATAGAATCGCGGAAAGATTTCAAATACGTTTCAGCGAATTCCATGATCACACTATCCCGTCTCTTTACATAGTATGTTTTAGGCGGAGGTGGTGGCGCAATCTCTTTCACACTATCCTTTTTCACGTTGGCTAGTGTGTCTGTTTTTGGTAGTTCCGTCACTATTCTATTGTTCTCTTCTTTTTTCGGAGGCGGGTTGTTCACTACCCGACTGGTGTCAAAAACTGGTCGCCTGGGTTTCGTAAATAAATACTTGCCGCTATCCAAAACAATGAAGAGCCTGTAAAACTGGTAATCCGTGGGAGCTTTTGAATCTACAAATCCATTTTGAGGAATGTGGGGATCCGGGACGGTGAGGAGCGTCTTATAATTCCGCAGACTATCATAGGATCGTTGAATACTGATTTGCGTGACCACCGGGTACGCGTTATTCCAACTGATAATTGCCTTTCCATTTCCACGCGTGGTAACGGAAAAATCAGGGAGTACTTTCTGTGCCCATGATTGAAGGCTAACCAGGGTAAAGGAAATAATCAGTATTCTTTTCATGTACTGTACAAACGTATTCGGTTGCTAAAAATTTCACCAAAACGCAAAGATAGCGGGCTTAATATAACAATCGGCCCTTTGGTAGTGAACAGTTGCCTTGAAGGCCGCCACTGTGTATGATTAGAATGGAATCCTGCTTAGCGAAATAACTTTTTTTTATAAGATCAAATATTACAAAAAATAGCTTTCCCATGTATACAAAATCCGAAGGTATTGATGTAGTGCGATACCACTCATTC
>Ga0157378_10004837_pt1 | contig 11807 bp, 2 predicted proteins | sample M65metaG_FD_115309 | JGI IMG/M metagenome (GOLD analysis project Ga0157378, IMG submission 115309) | Miscanthus rhizosphere microbial communities from Kellogg Biological Station, Michigan, USA - M6-5 metaG | ecosystem: Host-associated > Plants > Roots > Rhizosphere > Soil | place: USA: Michigan...
GGGCCGGCGGCGACGTTTGTGGGGCCTACTTGGGAGGAAGAGGGGCCGGAGGGATTGTTCTGCTCGCTGATACCGGAGTTGTTGGCAGCAGCACTGATCGAGGCCTCCGGGCAGTAGGTGATGCCGCGCAGGGAGCCCAAGAGGCCCGGCGGCATCGTGAAGCCGAGGTCCTTCAGGTACTGGTCGCCGTCTTCGCGGGTGAGATTGAGGGTGAAGTTGGAGAACTTGCCGGCCTCGGAGTTGCTCGTTCCCGCATTCAGCTTGGGGCTGAAGGGGCGGGTGCCGGCGGGGCAGGGCTTGCCGTTGGGGCCGGAGCTGACGCTGATCCCGAACTGGGAGCTCTGGTCGGCCTGACGATCGTTCCAGGGGTAGAGATGGGTATCGACCGCGTAGACGGCGCAGTTAGTGGGCGTCGCGAAGATGCCTCGGTCGGAGGCGAATACGTGCATTTCGAACTTTTCGAAGGGCAGTTGCGGCAGGTTGTCGAATTCGGCGGTCAGCCTGCCGGTGTTCGGATCGGGTAGGAGCTTGCCGATCAGCTTCAGGTGGATCCCGAAGCCGTCGGCCATTATGAAGAGCCGGTACTGATTGCCGGGCGTCGGTTCGCCCAGGTAGATCGAGCCGGTCAGATCGCCAGGCAGCGATTCCGATTTGACGGTGATGAAGCCAACTTTTGCGTTGTCGGGACAGCGGCCGGGGCCGTCGGTGCCGAAGGCTGCGTCCGCGTCGGAGCAGGCGCGCTGGCCATCGGCGGCGTCGGGGTTGATGGTCAAACCGGCGGGAAGGTTCAGCACGCCCCGGCGCAGCTGCGATGGCGACGCGGCTTGGCTTTGCGCCTGCGGGATGATGAATTCGACGTCGAGGCCGGATGGCGAGTCGGCTTCACTCGTGGTCAACCGAGCCTGAGCGACGGGTTGGAAGGTCTGTCTTTCGCAGTTGGTGATCTGGGGGTAGGACGATTCGGCGCGCACGAAGACCCCCGGCCGCTGGTACGTCTCGACGGCGAGCTTGGTTGGCATCGGGGTGCCACAGACCGACCCGTTGCTGGTGAAGGGCAGAACCGGAACGCTCGCTTTGGTCGGTTCCGGGTTGCAGCTGGCGTCGGGCAAATTCGGGCAACCGGCAGGGCTGCCGGGAATGCCGTGCGGGAAGCGGTCGGGTATGTGTACATCGTCAGCCGGGAACCCCCAGAAGGTCAGGTCGGCTTCTGAAAGCGGCACCGCCTGGGTGATTCCCGCGACCGTGAAGCGCATCCCGTAATCACTGCTCGAGCGGATCGTCACCGGGAGCGCAACCGGGATGTTCAGCACCGGGACGATGAAAGCGAAGCGGGCTGCTTCCTCCGAGCTGGCTTCGATCCCGTAGATGGGAGCGGTACCGAGCAGGTAATTGGGATTGCCTTCGTAGTCCGCGTGCACCGTTATCAGCCCAGCCTGGGCATTCGACGGGCACTGCTGTAGCGCGAAGTCGAGGGCACTGCATGGAAACAAGACTTTGGGATTGCCGAACATGCCCTGCGGTGCGTCGAAGATGACGTTCTTGGCGACTTCAGGCTGCCCAGTGCCCCCCAGCTTGATGTGGGTGTGAAGGTCCGGATGGGCACCGACTTCCGAGCTGGAGGTGGACGTTTCGAACTGTTCGACCGTGAGAGCGGCGCTTGCCGGCACCGCTCCGATCGCCAGCGCCAACAGGGTCAGCAGCGGGATCAGAGCAGCCCTACGCATTACGACCACCCCGCTTTCCGTCCGTGGAGGCAGTTCGCTTCTTCGCGCCGCCCTTCCTCTTCTTCTTGTGCTTCTCGTTGGCGTGCGCCTTCTTCTTCACGCACTTGCCGCGCTTCTTGACGCGGTTCTTGGCGCAGACGATCACGTTGCCCTGGCTCGTCTTCCCGGAGCTCTTGATGTCCGCGGGGGCAGGGGTGGGAGTGCCGGGCCCGTGACACTCGTCCGAGGCCTGGCAGGGCACCGCTGGCGGCAGCTTGAAGAAGCCCCCGCCTTCGCGGGCGTCGTAGATCCGCATCAGAGCCCCGTTGCTGTCTTCTCGGGAGGCAAGCGCGGCATGGGTGAAGAAGAAGTCGTCGGTGCCATCCGCGGAGGCGGAGAGCAGGGCCGAGTCGAAGGACCCGGTTCCGGCGCTGATCAGCTGCACCCCGCCGGCGACCCACTCGTAGACGTCCTTCTTCCCATTGGGGTCGTTGAGGACCAGCGGGAAGCGGGTCGTGAAGAAGACCCTGCCGTCTTCGAGCAAGCTGAGGCCGTTGGGCGCGAGCTCGACGTTTTCGGCGAGGCTGGTGTTGGTGGTGCCGCTGTCGTCGCAGGAGGGACAAATCAGCTGGCCGGAGCTGGCCTCGTAGCGGAAGACGTTGCGAAGGCCGAAGTAGTTGACCCCGGTGAGGGGCAGAGCGCTGGTGAACGCCGCGAAGTTTCCGCTCGGGGTGGTCTGGAAGTCACCGGTCCTGCGCGTCGCGTTGGCTTTGATCGAGTCGAGGACAAGCGGGTTGTCGGGCTCGAGGGTGGCAACGAGGGAGATCTGCCCGCTGGGCTGGGCCTGGTAGAGGTTCGGCAAGTTCGGGGTCCCCTGACCGCCGAAGCTCTCGGGGCTGAGGAAGTAGATCGCACCGGTGGATGAGGCAACGCCACCGCCGCCGGAGATCGGCACCGCCGAGCAGTCGAGCGGGGCGCAGGCGTCGGAGTTGTTGGTGGTGATCGCCTCGAGGGCGAGGTTGCCCGAGGCATCGACGTCGGCCTCGTAGAGGTCGGCGCTGGTGTCGGTGTCGGAGCCGACCAGTTTGTCGGCGCTCGTGAAGAAGACCTTGGAGCCGTCGGAGGTCATCCCGGCGTAGAGGACGCCTTTGCCGGCGAGCGGCGCGAGATCGATCGACTCGGCACGCCCGGCGATGTGCAAATAGGGGTGGACGAGTTCGTTGCCGAGGAGATCGACACCGAGTTTCTTGCCAATCACGACCCGGGACCCGTTGGCGGAGACGTCGAGCTCGGAGATGCCTTCGCCGGTCAGGGCGTTGCCCGAGGCATCGGTGGAAACGATCTCGGTCGTCCCCGCGGCGAGGTTGCGTGCGTAGACGGTGAGGCTGCCGTTGCTGTTGTTCGCGCCTGGCTCGAAGGCGTATTTGGAGGCGAAGATGAGCTTCTTGCCGTCGCCGGAGAAATACTTGGCGACCCTGCCTTCGGGTTTGGCGGTGGCGGGCACGTTGCCGGCGAGGGAGCCGCTCATGCCCTGGACCAGCTGGCCGCTGGGGAGGCGAACCGGAATGCCGGTCTGCAGGCCACCGTCGGTGAAGCAGGGACTGCAGATGTTCGGGCCGGCGAAGGCGAGGGTGCTCAACGACGAGTCGGCTTCGCCGAGAACCGAGGAGAAAGTGCCCGCGGCAGGGTTGAGATTCGACGGCAGGCCCTGGTACTGGGTCACCCAGCCATTGGCCGTGCGAGTGGCGACGTAGGGGTCGGGACCTTTGTTGGTCGCGTTCCACGGGCCCGGCACAGCCCCGGAGTGGGTGGCGTAGAGGAGCTTGTCGGTGGCCAGCGGGAAGCCGGGGAAGGGGTTCTGGCCCGGTGCCAGATAGGACTCGACGTCATAGCCGCCGGTGTCGGCCGCGCTGGCGAGCTCGTAGGCACGGCAGTCGGGCAGGCGCTGGGCGATCGTCTGCTTGCGGGCAAGGACATTGGGGCAGGTGTCGCCGCCGGGGGGCGGCAGCGGGTACGTCTTGAAGACCATGTCGGCCCCGTAGGTGGAGTCGACCGCATTGGTGGCCACCAGGCGTACGTGGTAGGTGGTATTCGGCGCCAGGCCGTTGAGCGCCCCGGCAACGAGGGAGGGGAAATTCGTCAGGGGCACGCTCGTCTCCGGCGTGCTGCTCCCGTATGAATCGGTGACCCCGTATTCGAAGTGGTAGCTGGTTGCCGAGCCGGCTGCCTGAAACCGGCCGTGCAGGAGCGCCCGGCTGGATCCGATCCCGTCGACACCGAGCAGGAGGGCGCGCGGCGCCGCATTCGGTTCGCGGTGGTAGACGCTCACCCGGGTGCCTTCCGCCACATAGAGGGTTTCCCCGCTGCCGTCGAAGGCGAACGCATCGTTGGTCGAAGTGATGCCGCTCAGCGCTTGGAACGGAGTGCTTTCTACGAGCGGATCGGAGTAGTGGATGCCGAGGATCTGGTTTCCCTGCCGGACATAGAGATCGTTGGTGGAGGGGTCGCTCGAGACCTGATCGCCTACTGGCAAGCCCGTTTCTCCGAGATCGGCGAAGTCGTCGCTGGCGTCGTACTTGCGGAACGATGGTCCCCCCGGGGCGTAGTAATCACCCAGTTCATCGAAGGCATACGGGGTAAATGAGCCGTTCGGGGCGAACGGTTTCCTCGGGCCAACCGGTAGTCCAGCGGGGTCGAGCGCGGACGAGAAGTATTCGCCGGTCGGCCCGTCGAAGCCCAGCAGGGTCAAATTGCCATCCGGCCGGACCCCCAACGCACGAATGAGGACTTCCATGGTCCCCCACGTACTGTGCGGGTTGGTTCCGATCGGACTGCCATCCTCAGCGAAAGACCAAAATTCTTCGGCGCCCTGCCCGCAGCATCCCGAGGGGTCGACAACATAAATGTTTCCCTGCGACGCCCCGCCGGTGTTGTCGACGAAGATCTGCCTGCCTGCGCCGACTGGAAGAGTCGGCGAGCCGAGTGCCGCGAAGTTGGCCCGATGTCCTTCGGCATCGAACTGATCGATCTCACCGTGCTGGAAGACGAGTACGTTGCCGGTGACGTGGTTGACCGCGATGCTCGACGGATTTTCGATTTCGCTTTCCTGAGGTGGGGGGGAAAAGTAGCCACCGAAGAAATTGCGGTCGGCTTCTGCGAGCTGTGGGCCACCGAATGAGTACTGGTACTGAAACGGATCCGTCGGCGCCGCATTGGCGCTGACCGCGCCGATGAGACAAGCCACGCTGGCGAGGCAAAGCGCCCCGATGATCTGAACGCGCCGCATCAGCGAGCCCTCCTGGTCTTGTTGGCGGCTCGCCGCTCAGCTGCGGCTCGCTTCTTCTTGTCGGCCGCCTTCTTCTTGCGGGCCTTGCCCTTGCAGGGCGCTTCGAGGACCGGGTTCTGATTGGCGGTGGCGCCGTTTTGGCCGGTCAGCTTCACCCCGACTCGGTGGGTGCCGACGCAGATGTTGGTCGAGTTGACCAGCAGGCCCTTCTTGCCGCCCTGCATGGTCAGCACGAACTTCGAGACCGGGGTGTCGGGCAGCGACTCGAAGGTGGTGCGGATGCCTTCATTGAAGGAGTCGATCTTGCCGACGACGTCGACTTCGATCGGCTGGGAGGGCGGCCCCTTCAGGGAGGCGACCAGGTCGGGCAGAAGGTTGCTCGAGGAGCGCAGGTAGACCGGGCCTTCGACCGGTTGGTCCAGGAGCGGCGTGATCGCCCGGGCGTGGCCGTATATCGAGCCGGCGGGGCAGTTGCCTGCAGCGAACTGCACGCGGGTGCAGATCGTCTTGATGTGTTCGTTGTCCAGGAACTCGGAGTGCGGCAGGGCGACGACTGCTCTGGCTGAATTGGCCTCGCCGCTGGGGTCCTGGGTCAGCGTCGCCTTCAGGGCCGGATGCCCACCGCGCTTGGTGCCGCCGGTGAGGACCGTGGTCAGCTTCGGTTCGTAGCCCAGGGTGTCGCAGTTGGCGACCTGGAAGTGGGAGCTCGGTTCTGCCTTGGCTCCCTGGTCTCCGGTGAGGATGCCGGTGACCTGGAAGGGGTTGCAGTTGGTCGGGTTGAGCGTGAAGTCCTTGCGGTCGAGGTTCAGCAGGACAGAGCGCAGCCTCAGCGGGATCCCCTCGATGATCTGCGGCAGGGGATCGCTCGTTGCCGTCACCTCCGCGGTGGTCGGATCGACCTTGACGGCGACCCGGTTGACGACGTTGCCGAGGTCATAGGGGCCAGAGACCGCCGGGGTGATCACCGCGAAGCTCAAGGGCGCGCCTTTATACGGGCCCGCGAGATAGACCCTGCCGGGGGCGTAGAAGGGCTTCGAACCCGCGCCGGCACCGGCCCAGGAAGTACCGACCTGGCTGGCGGATGGGCATTTCGGGCTGTTCAGCTCAGCGATCCCGGAATAGCTCGAGCTGGCGATTGAGTCGAGGACCCCATCGGGGCAGTAGGGAACGCCTTTCAGGGTTGCCGTGAAGCCCTTCGGGGTGTGGACGCCGATGGTGGAGAGAGTCTGGTCGCCGTCTGCACGGGTGATATTGATCGAGAGGGGGCTGTGAACGCCGGCGCCGTTGGAGGCGCCGGCGGCCCGAAAGCCGGGATCGAAGGAGCGTTTGTCGGAGGGACAGGGAGAACCGCCGGGGCCCGAGGTGACCTTGAAGAACTGGATCGAGGTCTGGTTGGGCAGGAGCGAGTCCCACGGTTCGAATTCGCTTTCGACCGGATAGGTGCCGCACTGGGTCGGCGTCGCGAAAAGGCCTCGCTCCGAGCCGAAGAAGTGCAGCGAGAATTCGGTCAGCGGCGACTGCGGCAGGTTTTCGAACCTGGCGGTGAGCTGGCCCGTCTGCGGGTCCGCGAAGGTGGAACCCGCCAGCTTCACGTGCGTGCCATAGCCATCGGCGGCGAGAAAGATCCGGTAGCGGTCGCCCGGCAGCGGCTCGCCAAGGTAGATCGCGCCCGGGATCGGTCCCGGCAGCGCCCAGGAGTCGATCGAGAGGGTGCCCACCTTGGAGAACTCAGGGCACTGAGCTTCTGCGGTGGTGCCGAAACGAGCCTCCGTGGCCGAGCAGGAGATCTTCCCGTCGGCGGCGCTCGAGTTGATCGCGAAGCCGGCCGGGAACTTGACCGTCGTTCCCTTGATCTCCGAGTCGGACGGCGTGCTGGGGCTGTCGGACTGCGGCACCTTGAGGACGACGTCGAGGCCGGAGGCGGAATCCGCCGCATCGGTCGTAGGCGTCGCCGATTGCGAGGGGTTGAAGTTCAGCCGCTCGCAACCGGTCGTGGCCGGCCAGGGAGCGGATGCCTTGAAAGTGAAGAGGTCGTAGGTGTCCTCAACGAACGAAGAGGTGATTGGGCCGACGCAGTTGGTGGGCATCGACAGGTACGGTTCTTCCGGCCACGTCGATTTCGCCGGCGGCCTCCCGATGAACTGGGCAATCGGGCCACCATGGGTAAAGCGTTCGTAGTCGTGGGCCGGAGAAGCGGGAACACCCCAGGTGATCTGTTTGTACCTGCCGAGACTGGTCCCCTTGGGAATGCCTTTGACTTCGACATTAAGGCCGTAGTCGCTGTCGGTGCGGCCGCTGATCACGTTGTAGATCGGGAAGGCGAGCAAATACGGCTTCCAACCCTGCAGGCCCGCTTGCCCCGGCTGCGGCGTCAGGTTGTAGACGGGGGCTGGGCCCACCGGGTTGCAGCAGGCGGCTCCGACTATGACCGCCGGTTCGGCAACGCCAACCTGAGAATCGGGCGAGCATTCGTCGAACGCGAACTGGGAAAGAGTGCATACGGCTGCGGCATGCGGGTTGCCGATGAATCCCTCGGGAAGTTCGACGCGCCCGTTTTTGATCCCGTTACACCCACAGTCCAAGACCGGTTCGAGCCTGCTGTTAACGGCGAACTCGACCCAGAGATCTGGGTGCCCTCCGGCCTGGGTGTCAGAGGGGTAGGCGGTGTAGCTTTTGATCCTGTTTTCCGCCGAGGCCGGGGCGGTGCCCAAGCAGAGGATCAGAAGCATCACGAGGCCCGTGACCACCGGCAGCAGTCGCAGGACGAGGCGTCGGTTCGAGCTGCTCTCAACCACGGTGCGACCCCCCCTGCTTGCCGTTATCCCTGGACTTCTTGCCCTTTGCCCCCCGACCGCCATCCTTCTTGCCGCCCTTCTTGCGGTGAGCCTTCTTCTTGCGGTGCTTCTTCGCCTTATGCGCCTTGTGCTTCGCAGGCTTGCCCAGGCCGGCGCTGGTTCGGTCAGGAGGCAGAACGGGCTGGGGATTGCCGGCGCCGTGGCACTCATCGGCCGCCGTGCATTTTTCCGGCGTGCGTTCGGCCGGGAAGCCGCCGCCGGTGCGCGCGTCGTAGATCTTCAGGACGGCGCCGTTGTGATCCTGGGTCACCAGGCTGTCAACGGTCCCGAAATAGACGTCCGTGCCGTTGGCGCTGACGCTGATCAAACCGGGATAGAGCGCGAAACCGCTGAGGCCGGTGACTTTGATTCCCATGCCAAGTCCCGCGGAGATCAGCTGCGCCCTGCCCTCGCTGAACTCATAGATGTCGTCGGCCCCATTCGTGTCCCTGGGCACCAGCGAATCGGCGGTCGAGAAGAAGACACGGCCGTCATAGGCCTGGAAGAGACCGTTCTGGCTGGCGAACACGTCGCTGACGGGCGGCTGTCCGTCGGGCCGGCACGACGCGCAGGTGATCCGGCCGGTTTCCGGTGCGTAGGTGTACATCTCCGGGTGCCCGGCGGGGTCATACCCGGTGATGTTCGAGTTCGACATGAAGGCCATGTGATCGCCGTTCGGCGTGACCTGCATGCGAACCACCGGTCCTGCGCTGCAGGACCCGATCCCGAATTCGCCGAAGGTGCAGACTTTTTCGGGTTTCATCGTGGCGACGTACCTCAGGGTCTGCTTCCGATAGAGATAGAGGTTTGCCTGTCCTGCTTCACCTTTCCCTTCCAGCAGCTGCTCCGGGGAGATGAAGTAGATGTCGCCACTGCTAGATGCGATCGCGGTATCGGTCGCTCCATTGCCTCCCTGGCCCGTCCCGTAGCCGAACGCGTAGGTCAGCATCGAGATGCCTTCGATACTGCAGTCCCCTCGAGGCCAGGTCGGCGGGCAGGCGTCGGTGTTGCCGGCGTTCCCATGGTCGCCCACGGAAACGAGTTCGAGCGCTTCGGGGTCGGCTTCCCGCCAGACGTAGAGGTCGATGCTTTGGTCCTGATCGGCAGCCGTCAGCTGATCGCTGGACTCGAGGTAGAGCGTTTGACCATCGCTGCTGCTGCCGACATAGGTGATTTTGTGACCAGCAGCTATTTCATAGGTTCGTTCGGCGTTGACCCTGACGTAGAGGGGCCCTTTGATGCTCCTCAGTTGGTGCACGTTCGGAGGCGGGATAACAGCGCTTTCGTCGGGACGTTCTTCGGACATGACGATGTGTGACCCGTCTTCGGAGATGTTGAGGACGAAGCCTTCGAACGAACCTTTGTTTTCGCCTTTGACTGAGGCGAGCACGACATTGCCGGTCCTGAGGTCGTTGTCATAAATCGAGGCCGGCGGAATCGGAGGCACATTTTCACCGAACCGAACGTCGCAGCAGGTGATCGAACGAGTGACTTCCGTGCCGCCTTCGGCAAAGATCAGGTTGGACTGGAAGACGAAGTGACTGAAGTCAGGCGACGCTTCCGGAATTCCAACGAAGTCTTCGCCGTTCGTCACCTGCGAAAGGTTCGACGGCCAGCGATCCAGCTGTTCCCCCGTCGAGGTGTTCCAGACGTACGGCGCGTTGGAGGGGGTGCTGCGCTGTTCGAATAGCTCCGCCAGCCCATGGTCGTAGTTGGCCAGCCGGTCCAGCGATGGAGTTGCCTGGGTGCCAAGGCTGTAGCGACCAGGGGGGGCCGATTGGAAGTAGTTCTCCGTATGGTCCAGCGGCGGCGCCCCCATCGAGGCGACCTTCGTCCCCGGCAGGCCAATGTACTTCTGGTACCAGCCGGTATCGGAACGAGTCGAGACATATGGATCGGCGAAGAGGTTGGTCGGTTCCCCTGCCTCGTCTGGGAAGGTCCCGAAACCCGCCGAGTAGGCGATCTTGGATGGAGTGGTCGCCAGCGGCGCCGGAGGGCCACCCAGCGGGAAGATCGACGCACCCTGAGCGAAGCTCGGGGTGACGAGCTCGTAGGCTCGACAGTCCGGCAGGCTGTTGGAGCGGGTTTCCTGCCTCACTTGGGCGTTGGGGCAGTTGGGTGGATAGAACCCAAAGGTCTGGTCAGGCGACGCGGTAGTCCCGAACTCGTTGGAGGCAACCAGGCGAAAGTGGTAGGTCACTCCGGGAGTGAGGCCCGTTAGCTGCGTCGACACGGGCACATATGCGTTGGCCGAGCCGATGTCGGCGTCTGGGACCGGGCTAGAGTTGCCGTAGGTCAAGGTCGGACCCCACTCGAACCGGTAAGTCGTATGTCCGTTCCGGGGGTTGACTTCGCCGACGAGTTCGGCCGAGGTCTCCTGCAGATTTCTCGAATTGATGTTTCCGAGCACCGGCGCTTCAGCCGTTTTGAAGGACGCGTCGGCGCTGACGCTCGTCCCGGTCGGGTTGGTGGCAACCAGCCGGTAGTGGTAGGTAACGCCGAGTTTGAGGCCGGCGATCGGCGTTGGCGAAAGGATCGCTTTTCCAGAGCCCGGCGCAACCGATCCTCCCGGCAGGGCCGGAGTTACGTTGCCGTAATCGGTGCCGACCCCCCATTCGAAGTAGTAGTGATTGGCGTACGTAGCGTCTCTGTCGAGGGATCCGTTCAGCTCGGCACTCGTGTCGGTGATCGCCGAGGCCGGTTCGGCGGTCACGTTCGCCACAGGGGCGGCCGTCGAGAAGTTTTCGTCGGCGCTGCGGCTGATCCCATCGGGATCGCTGACGACCAACCGGTAGTGGTACGTCGTCTGGCCCTGCAGTCCGCTGATCTGGATCGGAGCGACGGTCTGCGATCCAGTCCCGCTCCCGGCGCTCGCTCCGGGAGGGGTCGGCGTGGTGTGCCCGTAGGCACTGGTCGCCCCCCATTCGAAGAAGTAGTGCGCTTCCTGGCCGTCGCCGGTGTAGGAGCCATGGAGTACAGCCGCATCGTTCTCGACTGCGGTTGCCTGCCCAGCGCTGACGCCTTCCACCGCGACCGGGGTGGTGAAGGTCTGGTCCGAAGTGGCCATCTGGGTCCCGTTGGCATTGGTGACGAAGACCCGATAGCGATAGGTGGTGCCGGAGACGAGTCCGGTCAGGGTCGCGCTGACCGCGGAGGGGCTCGAGATCGACCCGCCCGGGGTACACGGCACCGAGCCGTCCGCGTAGCCGCTGTCCTCGCCGTAGCGAATCTCACAGCTGGTGATCGGGCCGGCGCCGTCGGGATCGACGTTGCCTTCGACTTTGGCGGACTGGGTGGTGACGCTACTGGCGCCACCCGTGGTCGCGGTCGGCAACTGGACCTCGGCGGGGCCGTAGACGAAGACGCCGCCATTCGTATCGGTGGCGAAGACCTTGCCGTTGCCGTCAACGGTGAGCCCGTGCGAGTTGCTGAGGTGTCCAAACGCGACGCCCTGTGGGGTGCCCGCACCGGTGACCTCGGTGACCTGCGTGCCGTTGCCCAGGTAGAGGTCGTCACCGGGCCCGGACGTCATTGCCACCGTCCCGGGGGCGCTGAATTCGCTCGCCGGGGTCGGCGGTTCGAGGCCGAACTGGTTGCTCGGAAACTTGAGGACCGCTTCACCGCTAACCATGTAGACGGCGCCCGTAGAGTCGACGGCGATCGGATTGCCGAAGCTGCTCAGGTTCGTCGGTTTGCTGACCCCCACCGCGAAGCGTTTCACCGAGAAGATGTTCGAGAGGTAGGCAGCCCCATCCGCTTCGTTCAGATCGAGGTCGCTTCCGCCGGTCTGGCCCAGAACGGTCTTGCCTTCACCCGACGAGTCGAAGACGAAGAGGCCGGCGGTTTCCCTGTGCGTGAAATAGATCTGGCCGTCGCTGGGCCCCCCTGAGCGGTCCACGGCCACCGCCAGTTCGTCGTAGGACGTAATCCCGAACGGCCCGGCTTTACTGCCGGTCAACGCGGTTTCGGCGATGTATGGCGCGA
>Ga0157378_10004840_pt1 | contig 11806 bp, 11 predicted proteins | sample M65metaG_FD_115309 | JGI IMG/M metagenome (GOLD analysis project Ga0157378, IMG submission 115309) | Miscanthus rhizosphere microbial communities from Kellogg Biological Station, Michigan, USA - M6-5 metaG | ecosystem: Host-associated > Plants > Roots > Rhizosphere > Soil | place: USA: Michigan...
TCCGACATCGCGGCGTCGTAGTGCTGGCCGGTGTGCAGGACCATATGCATCAGCTCCGGCCCAACCTGCATCCTGTACCGTTCCACCGCCCGCTCGAAGGGAGCGAGCTTTACGAACTGAGGACGCGCGCCAACTATACTGAGAAGCTTCACAGCCCTACCGATAGAAGGCAGCGATCGCGTCGACGACGCGTCGCTGCCCTTCGCGATCCAATTCCGGATACACCGGAATTGCAATCGATTCGCGCGTTGCGCGGCTCGACTCGGGGCAGTCTGTCTCTACATAACCCAGATAAGCGAAGCACTGCTGCGCATGCAGCGACACCGGGTAGTACACCTCATTTCCGATTCCTGCGTCCGTTAGATACTTTTTCAAGCCGTCGCGGTTGGCTACGCGAATCACGTATTGGTTGTAGATATGCCGGTATCCCTCGATTACCATCGGCACGGACACTTGACGGGACAGCTCGGAACCTCGGAACTCGTCGTCGTAAAACGCCGCGTTTCGCTGCCGCCCCATGGTCCAATCATCCAGATGCTTCAACTTCACCAGCAATATCGCCGCCTGCATTTCGTCCAGACGGAAATTGCCACCGATTACCGAGTGGTGATACTTGGGCTTCGCGCCATGGGAACGCAGAATCCTCATTCGCTCGGCCAGGACCGGATCGTTCGTGGTGCACATGCCCCCGTCACCGAATGCCCCGAGGTTTTTGCTGGGGAAGAACGAGAAGCAGCCGATGTCTCCAATGCTTCCTGCGCGCCCGCCTCCGGCACATTCCGAGCCGATCGCCTGGGCGGCATCCTCGATGACCCTGAGCCGGTACCTCTTCGCAATGCTCATCAATTGATCCATATCGGCGACATGACCGAAAAGATGGACCGGCAGCAGCGCCCTGATCCGGCCTCCCGTATTCCGATTGATCAACTCTCCATCGCGTAATTGCCCGATGTTGCCGATCATATTTTCGACCGCGGCCGGGGAGATGTTGTAGGTCCCGGCATCGATGTCGCAGAACAGCGGCCGCGCACCGAGCCGCGCGACCGCGCCCGCGGTGGCGAAGAAGGAATAGGGACTAGTGATGACCTCGTCACCGGGACCGATATCGAGAGCCATCAGAGCGACCAGTAAGGCGTCCGTACCGGACGACACGCCGATCCCGAACCGGCAATGGGAGTACGCTGCCACACGCTTTTCGAGTTCGGCCACATGCGCGCCGAGGATGAATTGCTGGCTCGCGCATACCTCGCGAAGAACAGCGATCACCTCGTGTTCGATGGACGCGTACTGCGCCTTCAGATCGAGCAGCGGTACCTTTCGGACCTGCTCGTTGCCGACGACTCGGAAAGCATGCATGGGGAACACCCTCTCTCTAGACGAGTTCCTGCAGCGCCTGGTCGGCACGGCGGTAGCGACAACCGCACGCGGCGCATCGTACAACCTCGGCCGCGCGTGCCGACGCATCAAGATCAAGCTTGGCTCCGCAGTTGCAAACCCACCCGCGCATTCGTGCCGGGCTGCCGTAGACGAGGGCGTAGTCGGGCACATCATGCGTGACGACCGATCCCGCTCCGACGAAACAGTAACGTCCCAGCGTCACGCCGCAGAGCACCGTGGTGTTGGCGCCGATGCTGGCGCCTCGTTTGACCAGCGTGGCCCTGTACTCGTCTTTCCGCGGGACGTGCGACCGGGGATTGATGACGTTGGTGAACACCATCGACGGACCACAAAAGACGTCGTCTTCCAGGATTACGCCCGTGTAAACCGACACGTTATTCTGGATCTTCACGTTGTTGCCGATTCGGCAGCCAGGCGAGATCACGACGTTCTGTCCGATGTTGCAGCGCTCACCGATAACGCTGCCTGTCATGACGTGCGAAAAATGCCAGATTTTCGTGCCTTTGCCGATCTCGCACGGCTGATCGACATAGCTCGATTCGTGGACGAAGTATCCGGTCTCCGAGCTCATATCACGCCGCCTTCCACGTGCGCGCGGAGAACCTCTCCTGGCCACTGTTCGACGCGAAACCTGATCCCGCGGCAAAGCCTTCGCCGACCGTTTTCATGAAGCGGTCCACGGCGCCAATCACCTCGTTGTTGTTCAGGGTCATGTGCTTGAACTGGTCGGTGGTGAGTACGAAGAAAATCCGGGTGCGCGGATTCCACCTGCGGTACCAGACTCGAGTAATCGAGCACCTGCAACGGCTGCACTTTGGCCGCACGATTGATATGGATTGACTCGATGCCCCGGTCCTTGATGTCCGGAAACATCAACCTCACGCCGGAGAGGAACTCGTTCTCCAGCTCGGCATCGGGCCGCTGCAGCATCGCACTGTTGGAGTCGACGTACTTGGGAAGAAACGTGATGTGCAAGCCCGCGGTTTCCTCCGAATTCACCAGATTGCTCATTCCGATGATTCCGGTGAACGGAATCCGGCCGTCGGCAATGTTGACGATGTAATACGGGGTCAGAGGCTTGCGCGTAATCAGCACCATGCATATCACACCGAGATAGTCGACCTGGCGGTCGCGTTCCTCCAGACGAAATAGTGCCGGGTCGGCGACATGCCGCAGCACGCTGGTGGGACTGGTAAAGATGACCTTGTCGAAAGAATCCTCATGACTGTCGTACAGGATCGAAATGCCGCCGTTCGTACGCGCTCCTATACGAGTGACCGTCACGCCGGTTCGGATGCGTCCCCCAGTCTCGTCGATAACTCGTTGCAGGCGCTCGAAAACGGTTTTGTAGCCCCCGGCGACATGCCCAAGCTGCTCTTTCTGACCCGACCCCGATCGTGCCGAGAACATGCGCTTGATATACGACCAGATGAACACTGCGGAGACACGCTGGTAGTTGTCGCCGAGCTTGGCCAGCAGCAATGGCTTCCAGATCTTTTCGTACGTCGCGCTGCCGCCGAGCCGCTCGAGCCATTTGGTTACGGGAATGCGCTCGAGGCGGCGCCAGTCGTTGATCCTCGCGCAGTAGAGGATCGTCAATGCCAGCCTGGCCTTTCCGACCAAGCTCACCGGGGGAAATCGGAGGAATTCCAGCGCACTGCTCATCGAGTACAACTGCCGATCAACGTAAAAGCCCGTGAGCGTCCGGCTCCAGCGCAACCGATCGCCAAGACCGATGTCGTCGATGAAACGAATCAGGTGCCCGTCCGTCGGCAGAATTACATGGTAGAACTTGTCCCAGTAGAATCGACCGTAGTCGTACCAGGTAGTCAGGCCGCCGACTTGGCGTTCGCGTTCGAATACCGTCACGGCATGACCCTGCCGCGTCAACCGTTGGGCGAGCGCGAGCCCCATCAGTCCACCCCCGACGACGCCGATCTTCACAATCAGGCCCTTCCAGGATGGGTCACGCCTGCTCCTTGAGCAGGGTGAAGTTTCGTTGCCATTCGATCGTCCGCTTCAAGCCCTCTTCAAGGCCGATCGTTGCCGTAACGCCAAGAAGGCGTTCACACAAGCTGACATCCGGAACGCGGCGCCGAACATCCTCGTAGCGCTTTCCGGTAAACGATTCATAAGGCACGAACTCGAGTTTCGCGTCCCCCGGAGATCCGGTGAGGCGATGAATCATCTTTGCAAGATCGAGAATCGTGATTTCGTGAGCACTGCCGATATTGAGGATCTCCCCGTTGGCAGCTGCACTTTCCGTTGCCGCGCGAATACCCTCGACCGTGTCGGCGACGAAAGTGAAGCTTCGCGTCTGCAGCCCATCACCATGAATTGGCATCGGACGCCGGTTCAGCGTGGCGTCTATAAACACGGATTGCGGGCCGCCCCACCACGTGAGGTGCTGCCGCGGCCCGTACGAGCCAAAAAAGCGAAGCAATGTAACGGGAATGCCGAAGCTTTCCTGGTAGGCAAACGCCAGATGTTCGTCGAACAGCTTGGATACCGCATACGCCCAGCGAGCCACCTTCGATGAACCGATGATTGATTCGCTCTCCTCGCTGAATGGAACCCGTGGATTACGGCCATAGACATCCGAGGTCGAGGCCAACACGCACTTGCACCCGAGCCGCACGGCCAACTGCAGCACTTGATCCGTACCCTGATAGTTGATGCGCAGCGTGTCGATCGCCTTTCCATAACGGGGGATCTTGAACGCCGCAAGATGCACGATGGACCCGAAGTCACCGCGGATGTCGGCAAACGTTTCCGACCGAGTGATGTCCCGATTAAGAAAACGGAACCGTTCGTTGGGCAGGTTATGTTCGATGTTCGACAATCGTCCCATCGAAAGATTGTCGATCCCCACCACGGTGTGCCCGGCTTCGAGGAGTCGATCCAGCAAATGCGAGCCGAGAAAGCCTGCTACGCCAGTGACCAGAATCGTCTGAGGTGCGGCGGAGGTCATCAAACACCCCGACGCCAAAGTGAAGTCAGCCTGAATGTGCTCCCCGACCGTCGAATCGCTTCACCGGGGAACCATATCGTCCCGCCCCTGCTCCGCCGCATCCCTTGCTTCATTGTTCGCCCGGTAGATTGCGCTTGCAAGATGAAATACCTCCTCGAAATAACTTCTGCTCTGCAGCGCCAGCACACCGAGACTGATTAATTGAATCGAAAGCATCAGCGCTGACACTCCGACAATGAACGTATGCGGCGACGCAGTGTACGCAGCGGCTACTGCCGCCGATGCACGTTCAAAAAACAATGAATAATGCGTGAGCTGTCCAAACTGCTCCAGAAAGTGGACTACCAGCCAGCCGTTCACGTAGGCCGCGAACAGCAGCATGAGGAGTCCCGGCAAAATGAAAAAGATGACGGGCCGAAACAGGAAACCGGAAAGAATCACGCGGATCGTGTGGCGCCAGAGCCGGGTGCTGGATCTGCGCCGCGGTGTTTGCTTCAGAACACCCCAGTCGAGGTGCGCCGGGATCTCCTGGATGCGAGCACCGAGGAGTTTTGCCTTGTAGATGATTTCCGGCATTATTTCCATACCGCGCGCGCGCAGGTTCAGCGAACGCAGAAACCGCCCGTCGTAAACACGCACCATGCTGGTGAGCGTAGACAACTCGCTCTCCGACGTTGCGGCGAGGAAACGGTTGGCACCCACGCTCAGTGTCCGACGCAGCCAAGGCACTCCGGAGATCCGACCGCCAGGCATATACGGTGAAGCAACAACGATCTTGGCGCGCGTTTCAACGATCGTCGCGAGCAGCCGGCGGATATGTTCAACGTCATAAGTGAGGTCGGCGTCCAGCGTCAGCACGAATTCTCCACGACATTGTCGAAATGCGAACTTGAAGGCTTGCCCCAGCCCGAAGTTCGTAATGTGGTGAAACACCCGTACGTTACGGTTGCCACGAGCGAATGACTCGACGATGTCGCCCGTGCAATCGGTGCTGCCGTCGTTGATCAGCACGATCTCCCACTCGTAATCCGCTTCAAGTCCCTGCATGTAATCGCAAAGCTTCTGCAGGTTGGTCTCAATCATCATTGCTTCGTTGTATGCGGGGACGACCAGCGACACGAGGGGCTTACTCCGTCTCCCTGACAATGCACTAATCGGTCGACGCTCCGAGGCCGGATCGCCGGCCGCGACGCTTAATTCTTTACTGTCCATAACCGATTCGAACATGCTCTGCCTCATGGGAGTCATGTGCAGCATAGCGCCAGCTGCATCGAAAATAAACGCCGTTCATCATCGATTGCGAAGGCAATAGGCGCTCGCTCGTACCGCCGCGCCTTGACAACCTAAACGCCGGATCCCCACAGTCAATCCATCTAACTCGATTGTAGTAGCAATCGGCACGGGCCGCGGGTTATTGAAGAGGCTCGCCAATGGACACTGCGCCGGCAGGTATTTGGCACTCGAGAATCATCGATCGTTCGCTGATGCTGGCTTGCCGCCTAACGTTCGCATGGCGCCCGCCACCCAGGTCGTACCGATATATCACTCGATATAGGAACGTATACCTCTCGCTCTATTCCGCGACGAGCAGGTGCCTCTCATACTCGGCCGTAATGCGCGCCAATGGCTCTGACGGTAATTCGTGAACATCCTCGGCAACCCCAAGCGCAGCCTTTTACGCCTGCACGGTATATCTGTCGCTCTGTCGATGGCGCGAAGTGCCGTGAGCGAGGAACACCGAGGAGAAAGGCGGTTGGCTCTTTCCAGCCCAGGCTGCAAACAGGAAATTGCGGACCAGCGGCAGCACGTCGCCGTGCCTGGCGAACATACCATCGAACTGCGGCATCGAGACAAGGGGGCCACCTTGTTTCGGGTGGCCGAATGGACGAATCCGCCCGAAATCATTGAGTGGAATGGAAAGCGGTTCGTGAGACAGACGAACAGCCAGTACTCGGAAGCAGTGACCTTGGCGTTATACGCCGGCTACAACGCTGAATTGATGCAGACGACCTCGCCTAGTTGACTCAACCTCACTCACGTATCCGGCCACCCGCACGGAACCGCCCACATCGTCGGCACGAAGAGTGCGCATCGGTAGTGAACGGGTTGTAACCACGACTGAACGGAGCGCCGTGTGGATTTCGAATCAGAACGCCGAGCCGGAAGCCGACATTGGATCGCCTCACACCGCAACTCCTCGTCGGTGATTTCACCTCCTGTTGCTGTTGATACTGACACAAGGTAGCGGGCGATGCATATCTGGATCGAACTCGTCTTTTGGATCTCGCTGGGCATCGTCACATTGGTGACACTTGGTTATCCTGTCTTTCTTGCAGTGGCCGCGCCGCTGATGCGCCGACCGTGGCTGATTACAGACGCCGAGCCGTTCGTAAGTCTGATCATCGCCGCGCATAATGAAGAACGCACCATTGGCCAGAAGCTCGACAATGTTCTAGCGCTTGACTATCCGCGCGACCGGCTCGAGATCATTGTCGCCTCCGACGGTTCAACTGACCTAACCGACGAGATCTGTGAATCCTTCCGCGACCGCGGCGTGCTTCTCAGGAGGTTCCCCAGAACTGGGAAGACGGGGATGCAAAACACAGTCGCACGCACCGCGCGTGGTGAAATTCTTGTGTTCTCCGACGCAAACGCCATGTACCAGCCAGACGCGATCCGCATGCTCGTGCGGAATTTTTCGGACCCTGCGGTCGGCTGCGTATGTGGGCAGCTCGTCTACCGTGTTCATCGCGAGGGTGCCGGCAACTGCGAGCGTCGATACTGGAATTACGAAAAGTTCATCAAGCGGCGCGAAAGCGAACTTTCGTCGCTGATCGGAGCAAACGGATCTATCTACGCGGTACGGCATGCGGACTACGTGGAAATTCCCAACGATCTGATCAGCGATTTCGTCGAGCCCCTGACGCTTGTGGCGTGTGGGCGGCGGGTAGTGTATGAACCTGAGGCGATCTCCGTGGAAGACGCTTCGACGAGCTATGCTGACGAATTTCGACGCAAGGTGCGGATCCTGACGCGAAGCATTCAGGGGTTGCTGCACATGCGCGCGCTTCTCAATCCGTTTGTCTATGGAATATTCTCGTTTCAGCTGCTGATGCATAAGCTCATGCGTTACCTGGTGCCGGTCTTCCTGGTTACTGCCGCCGCTTCCCTAGCGGCGCTGGCCGCGCTCGGGCTGTATGGCATCCTTTTCCTGATCGTCACAATTGCAGCGGCGACGGCGGCGATTACTGAACCGCACGCCGGAGTAACCAGGGCGAATCCGTTTGTTCGGGTTTGCCACATCTTGCGTTACTACATGATGGTTAACTATGCGCTCGTGTTAGCGTGGTTCAACATCTTTCGGGGGAAGCGCGTGACGCTCTGGACTCCGGAACGGAAGAGTGCGTAACGCTTCCAGCCTTCGGCTTAGAGTTTTATCGGCACCGGATTATCGTGGTCGCCCAGTCTTATTCCAAACGAGCATGCTCCGTGTTCCTCGGTTTGGCCAAGACCGACCGCCAGCCGCTGGGAACCGCATTGACGTCGGTCCGATGCTACGACATCCTAAAGGCTTGGGGAGCAGCGGACGGGTTCCATGAAAATATTGCATGTGCTGGAAACGTCGGCTCCCCACACCGTGGGTTACACCGTTCGCGCCAAGGCCATCATCGATCATCAGAGGCAACTGGGACTGGATCCTGTCGTTGTCACGTCGCCGCTGTTCGCCGCCAGCGACAAACGAGCGGCGCTCGAAGAAATTGATGGCACTCGGTATTACCGCACTAATCACATTTCCCCCCCCGCTGCTGCACGATCAAAGATGTCGTCCTATGCGCGCCGGTTGGCGATGATTGCTCGATATAGGCACGCGGTCTCGGACATTGCGCGCAAGGAACGCCCAGACGTCATTCACGCGCACTCGTCCTACATGAACGCCTACGCCTCTGTCCCGGCGGTGCGACAGCTTGGCGTACCGCTTGTGTACGAGGTCAGGACGCTTTGGGGCGAAGCTGCAGTAATCGAAGACGGTTGGGATCTCGACTCCTGGAAATACAAACTCATCTGGCGATTGGAGCTCGGCGCAATGCGGCGCGCCAACATGGTAATTCCGATCTCCACAGGCATCCGGGAGGAGCTAATTCAGAGAGGCATTGCTCCCCAAAAACTGAAGGTGGTGCCGAACGGCGTCGATAGTATTAAATTCGTGCCAAGAGCGCGCGACGAAGCCCGTGCACAGTCGACCGGACTCGCGGGGCGCTTCGTCATCGGATTTGTAGGCTCGATTCGCCGGTTGGAAGGTTTGTCGACATTGCTAAATGCATATTCAATGTGCAAAGCGCAACGTCCGGAATTAGCTCTCGTCATTGTTGGCGATGGACCAGAGCGCAAAGCGCTTGAAGTACAGGCCATGCGACTGAGAGCGCGCGATGTCGTATTCGCTGGTAACGTGCCACATGCCGACGTCTCGTCGTGGTATTCGATATCAGACTTGCTCGTGTATCCGCGAATTCGTGCTTTAATCAACGAGCGTGTCACCCCGCTCAAACCGCTTGAAGCGATGGCTTTGGGCAAAGTGTGTATCGGAAGCGACGTGGGAGGCCTCACTGAGCTTATTCGTGATGATAAAACAGGGGTGATCTTCCACGCCGGCGACGCCGAGCACCTCGCTTCCTGCATCATAGGGCTAATCGACGACCGAGGTAGAATGGATCGTCTCCGGCAAGCTGCTCTTGCTTTTGTCAAGCGGGAGCGCGAGTGGAGCACAATCGTGCGGCACTATGTCGAAATCTATCAGGAGCTGCTCAGCGAGAAGAAACCAGCGGTTCATGCTCCTTTGCAGACCATTACCTGACCGCACAGTTACGCGACTATGAATGGTCTCGATGACACGGTACTTCACGTGTTTGATCACTCGTTTCCTATCGCTGATGGTTACTCGTTCCGTTCGCGGGAGATCATCAGTTTCTTGCGCAAGGTGGGCTGGCGCACGATTCACGTTACTTCAGCGAAGCAAGGGTCGTCCATGTCGGCCCACGAAACGCTCGACGGCATTGAGTTCCATCGGACCTCCGTCACTCCGCGACTCTTCCAGAGTAGCGTTCCAATAATCGGCCAGCTGCAAGTAGTGACCACGTTGCGGAGGCGCCTCGCGCAATTGGTTCGTGACCACCGGCCAGCACTTCTGCACGTTCACTCTCCTTGCTTGAATGGTTTGGCCGCCCTGCCTGTGGCGCGCCAGTTCGGGGTACCCGTGATCTACGAGGTTCGGGCACTCTGGGAGGACGGGGCGGTTGAGAGCGGAGCTTGCCGCGAAGGCGATTTGCGGTATCGCATTTCTCGGCTGCTGGAAAAATACGTCTGCCGCAACGTCGACCACGTCGTCACCATATGCGAAGGACTGCGCCAAGAGCTGCTTACCAGGGGGCTTGATTCGGCGCGCATAACGGTAGTCCCAAATGCGGTGGATATTGAACGCTTCGATCGCACTGGTACGCGAGCCACGACGGACGCGGCGCGACTGGGGTTGACGTCGGGAAAGACCTTCGGTTTCGTCGGCACATTCTTTCCGTTTGAGGGCCTTGATGTACTGATGCGATCCGTGCGAGCGATACGCTCCCGATGCCCGCAAGCGCGCTTCGTGCTGGTCGGCGATGGTCCCGACGGCGGGCGCATTCGGTCGATGGCGCGCGAACTGCAGATCGAGGACGCGATAATTTTCGCAGGTCGCGTTCCCCACGCGGAAGTCGAACGCTATTACGACCTTATCGATGTATTGATCTATCCGCGCCACTCCAATCGAGTAACTGAGCTTGTAACGCCGCTCAAGCCGTTGGAAGCGATGGCTCAGGGCAAGCTAGTCATTGCTTCCGATGTCGGCGGTCATCTGGAGATGGTGACTCCAGGTCAGAATGGAATGCTGTTCAAATCCGGCGATCCTGATTCGTTGGCAGCGGCCTGCCTTAAGCTGCTCGACCGCCCTCAGGATTGGCACGCTCTACGCCAGAACGCGCGCGGTTACGTTCGTGCGGTCCGCAGCTGGGAGCGCAACGCGCAAATCTATGGCCAACTATACCGGGGACTCCTGGGTCGTCGACCCGGACGATCTATCAGCGCGAAGGGGGTTGCATACCGGAAGTTTGGAGCACGTCCATGACACGGCCCAATTTGAAGTCTGCGGTCGCCCAATTCTTCGATTCTGACTCAACGCAGTACCTGAAATACCAATACTTGTCGGATAGCCACTCCATCATGCGATTGAGAAAGGACCTCGCGAAGAATCTCTTTCGCCGGCATGTAGCGCCAGGGCTCCACGATGGCTTTCAATTGCTGGACTGCGGCTGTGGCCCAGGGATTTTGCAAGATGCGCTCGCCGAGTATCCAATCCATTACTGGGGTGTCGACATTTCTGAAAAAATGTTGCGGCTTGCCACCGAGAACGTTGGGTCGTCGAGTTGGAGTGGCCGCAATTTGGTGAGGGCGGATGTTGAAAGCCTGCCATTTGGACCTAACAGCTTTGACGCTGCCGTAAGCCTCGGTGTCATAGAGTACTTGGACAACGACGAGGCCCTTCTCACGGAAATGGCGCGAACAATCAAGCCTGGGGGGCTTCTCCTAATCGCAGTGACGAACAGGCATTCCTACAACCTTTTGTTTGACAAGTTCATGCAATGGCTCAGAACCAAGCGACTGGCAGTAGCAATCTTGACCAGGATAAAGCAGACAATGGGACGCGGTAAATTCAGGCAGGCTACGTTTGCAAAACGGCGGCATTCACCCCATGAGTTCAGCACGAAACTTGGTCGCTTCAATTTTGAGCCCATAGAGATGCATTTCTGCGGGCTGAATGCGCTACCCTATCCTCTCGATCACTTGTGCGGCAGGAAGTTGAACACAGTGGTTAATGCCCTGTACGCTAAGAGCAGACTCAGACTCGTTCATATGCTTGGAGAAAGCTACATGGTGCTTTGTAGGAGCGCTAAGGTCGAACCAGCGCCCTCCTTTCACGTCGAACGGCGGCACGAGCGTCGCTTCGCGAGTTCGGCCTCCTCAGAATCGTTTGGTACTACGGGTGCTGAAAGCGATCTTCATCTTGATCTCGGCACACGCAGTCCTGCGCAAGAGTTTGCTCTCGGCAAATGAAAATCGCGGCAACCTAGCTTTACGGTGTTGGCAGCAACGCTTCGGTCTTGCCGGTCAAATAATAGGCCACAAGGCCGAGCCACTCGCGCACCGCGAGATCGAACTGGTGCAGCCCACCACTGGCGGTCAATGCAGGCTTCAGTTTGGTCCACCTACCTTCCGTACGATAATCAACGGGGAAAGGGATGACCGGAAAGCCCGCCTTGCGAAACAGCCCGATTGATCTCGGCATGTGATAGGCAGACGTCACAAGCAGCCAGCGATCTCCGGGCTTCGGTTTTACAAGATCGCGAGTAA
>Ga0157378_10004842_pt1 | contig 11805 bp, 10 predicted proteins | sample M65metaG_FD_115309 | JGI IMG/M metagenome (GOLD analysis project Ga0157378, IMG submission 115309) | Miscanthus rhizosphere microbial communities from Kellogg Biological Station, Michigan, USA - M6-5 metaG | ecosystem: Host-associated > Plants > Roots > Rhizosphere > Soil | place: USA: Michigan...
ATTTTGAGCGCAACGATCGTGTCCAGATAACAGTGACGCGCCTGATACGTTCGCCCAAATGTGCCTTTGCCTAACAACAGCGGACGGCCCTCGGGTTCATTGATGATCTCGAAGTTGCCAAAGCGCACCTTTTCGGTCGCTTTTTCCCCGGGGGAGCGGAGCGGTTCAGCGCCCATTAGAACCTTCTGTTTACCATGGCGCGGCTGGTTAGCCAAGCTATTTGTCCACGCCCACTGGGTTGGAAGCGCAGCAGCTTGGATTGCGACTCGCGCGAGAAGCTTCCAGATCGCCCACAGAACCTTTCGAAAACGTTGCGACCGTGATTGTTGATCCGTACCGAGCCATGCATCATTGGAGCAGCACGAAGTGATCGAGTGGTGTAGCTACCCGACCTGCTGGAACGCCGCGTCGGGGAAGTTTTTCAGCAACCATCTCATCCCAGATTCGAAAAAAGCTTGCAAAATTAGCCGCCGGTCGATGCATTGATGAAGAGCGACCCGAACTAATCAGACTCCGTCAACAGCGGGCTGATCTGGCAAATAAAGTTTGGCACTGAAATTGAGACACAGGTAGTATGCACGGCGATTCCAGCCCATTTGAAGTCAGACAATACGCATTCCGGCCACCGTTCCCGACCTGCCAAGGTAAAAGACGAATTTGTGTTGGAGCGGCCGGTCAAAGGGCATGGCTCCGCTCAAGACCGCGGAATTTCGGATCGCAGCCCGGATTTAATATTCATCAAGCAAGTGCTGGATGGCGACGAAAGGGCTGCACGTGCCTTACGAGCTTGTTATGGCGCTCAACTAAAGGCCAGCCTTTGTAAGCGAGGTGCAAGCAGGACGGAAGCGGACGATTTGCTCGCTGACTTATGGGCCGATTGTTTCGGCAGCTCCGGCGAGCCGCTTCTGCTCAAGTACGAGGGCCGTTGCCCGCTGAGTTCATGGTTAATCGCTGTAGTTACAAATCGACTGATCGATTTTAAACGCCGCGAAGCTTTTCGCAGAAAATTGCCCTGTGAAGAATCCATTAAGGGTCAGGCGAATGATCTCGAAAGGAACGGTTATTTTCTGGCACGTCAGCCAGATAACACGCTACTAGCGCTATTGCGCCAGGCTATCCTCAACGCCTTCGCGGCGGTACCGGGAGAGATCTTGCTAATGCTGAGGCTTGTTCACATCTATGAGATCACCCAGCGCGAGATCGGCCAGATGTGGAATTGGCACGAGTCTAAAGTAAGCCGCACGCTCAAGTCTACCCGCACCAAAATCAGAACCGCTATTCTGGCCGAATTACATCGAGCCGACCCATGGTTGACTTTGGAGTGGGACGATTTTGTCGAGCTGGCAAGATGCGCGGCGGAGCTTATATCACGCAGTAGATCAGAAAATTGGGATGCAAGATAGTCTGATTCACGAGTCTTAAGAGTAGAGACAACCTCCTTCGTTTTTTTCGGAGCAGCGTTCCATGCCATCAACCGTGAATGACCTTGACGACGCATCCGGCCAAACCCACCAACCTACAGCCGTGACCGACGAACTCTCACTGCTCTTCGGCCTGACAGCGCAGTCCGCCGAGGAGGTAGTTGGCCGCGCCGGTGTGACGATCTCTCCCGTCATCCAAAAACTGCTTGCAAAACTAGCCGCCGGTCGGTGCACTGACGAAGAGCGCCGCGAACTAGTCAGGCTTCTTGAACACCAGCCTGACCTGATTCCTGTGCTCGTAAGGGAAATTAGAATCTTAAGAGAATCACCACAATGACTGTTTCGGTTCGCGCGAACTTTCTTCCAGAGCAGCGATTCATTCCACTGCGACCCGTTCTGCAGGAACATCTCGCAAAAATCGGCAACGCCATTTCGCCCGCTAACTTCCTGAGCATCTGTGACGAAATGTTGCTGAAGTTCTTAACCGACACTCTTGAGCGAGTATCTGCCGATGAAGGCAGCATCTGGCTGCTCGACGAAGGGAAGCAAAATCTTGTTGTTGCCTACAACAGCGGCCCGAATTCCGACAAGATCGTTGGATTTAAACAATCGCTTAATAAAGGTATCATCAGCTTGGTTGTCGCTAGTGAGCGCGCGTTCATCGAGAGCAACGTGTACAAAAATGCGAGATACAGCGCTGCCCTGGACGAGAAACTGCACAATACCACCTATGCGATGATCGCCGTACCGCTGTATTTTCTTAACCAAGTGCGCGGAGTTATTTCCTGTGTGCAGCTTTTTGACGTCCTAATGCAGCAGGGAGAGCCCCTGCCGGTGGGAAAAATTCCGGACGGTTTTAAGCCGCAACACCTCGTCGCAATCCAAAGGGCCGCCGCCGTAATCAGAGATCTAATCGATTATCGACTGCTCGGGACTGCTGTTGGGTGGAATCGGCGCTGAGATGGATTCATCTCCGCTAAAACTCAAGGAAGCCAGCCAGGCCTTGACCAACGGAACGGGTAAAGGCGTGCGAATCGCCGTTCTGGATTCGGGGATCGAAATTGATCACCCGGAGTTAGGCGGTCTACAGCTAGCCGACGATTTGCACGTCGTCGACCGCGGAATTCAGATCGAGGTGAAGCAAGGGGACGGTACCGACATCTTTGGTCACGGCACTGCGATCGCGGGAGTGATTCGTCGTATCGCACCCGACGCAGAAATCGGCAGCATTCGCGTTCTTGGTGAAAGCCTGGCCTCGCGCACTGTGATTATCCGGGAAGGAATTCGGCAAGCGATTGACCGAGGCTACCGCATTTTAAATTGCAGTTTCGGCTGCGGATTAGCAGAACACATCTTTCAATATAAGGAATGGATTGACGAAGCGTATCTTAAGGGGATCCATATCGTTTCCGCCTGCAACAATTTTGATTTCCGCCAACCGGAGTGGCCAGGCTATTTCCCAAGCGTGGTTACTGTCAATATGGCTCGGCTTGATGATGACGGCACTTTCTTCTACAAACCGGGTCACTTGGTAGAGTTCGTCGCTCGGGGTGTGAACGTAGAACTTCCTTGGAACAACCATTCCGTTAGAGAAGTCACAGGAAGCAGTTTCGCGGCGCCGGTTATGAGTGGCTTGCTTGCACGGGTCATCTCTGTCATGCCGAGCATTAGTCCTTTGGAAGCAAAAGCGATCCTGCACCGGCTTGCCACGCCATGGCGACGAGATCTAACCGCACCGAACGTAACGACCTGACGCTGCTTCGATCTTCAGGTTTACGGCGCTATTGCTTCGTCAATCTCGACGACGCATTTCACAAGCAGGCTCAGATTGGAGACTCTTGACATTGCAAGTGCCCAAAGCGCAACATGCCTCGCGGTGTGGAAAAGAGTGCGTGACGGCCTACGGGAATAAAATATGAACAGTCGGCAACCCCCGCCGCTTGCTTCGGCAAAAGCCGCTCCGCAGCCTACATCTAAGGTCCCAAACGTTCCCATCGCCAGCGGACGAGCCGCAGACAATGCGCAGCGGATATCTACCGAGCCTCTTTCCCATTTAAAATGGAAAACCCTTTTCAGTTTTGGCTGGAAGCTGATCGGCATCTGCCGGGGCTTGGTATTGTTATATGCGATCTTGACCCTGACCCATGAGGCAATTGATCGAAGCGTAGTCCAACTCTTCGGCTATCTCACCAATCAGGTTAGTATTAGCAGCCCGATCGATGTCACTACGCCACCGGCGGGAGATGTCGGCCCCAGAGCCACGCAACAAGGGTCCGTTCCGGCGCGCGCAGAACGTCCCTCGCCTGAAATCAAATCTACAGGTCGCCGCGTCGTCGGAACTTATCTCGGCTGGGTGGTCCTTGCGGTTTGCGGTGTTGGCTTTTCCATTCCATTGAAATGGTTGACGACGAAGATGGACGTACTGCTTTCAAACCGGTTGCGGACAAATCTATTCGATCGCGTTCTCAAACAGTCGCCTGAGTTTTTTCATAACCACGATCCCGGTCAACTAAATGCAATCATTAACCAAATGACGATAGAGACCGAGATGACCCTTCGTCAGATCATTGTCGATCCATTACTGCAACTCATTGTCCTCGGCGGGACGACAGCTCTGGTAAGTTACAATTTCATCCAGCTCCACAAAGAACCTCTTACTGTTTTCGGTGCGCAGCTTCCCTCGGGCGTAATCCCGCCGATCATCGTTACGCTGGCGCTGTTCTCGCCTTATCTCATCAGTAAGATTGGCGCCCGTATTCGCGAAACATCGATGGCAGTTCAGACCTCTATGTTGGCTTTGTACAGTCTTATCACGGGCGCCACACAGTCCCCGGAAGAAATCCAAGCCATGGAAGCGGAACGCATTTTTAGCGACAAGCATAATGCAAGTTTGGACAAGTCGCTGAAGGCGACCTTGCAGCAAACGGTCACGATTGAGACTGTTAACCTTGTTAATCGATTGCCTACGCTGCTGGTCGAGATCGCGTTGTTGGGATTCGCGGTGTGGCTGGTGCTTAAGCCGGGCGGCAACGCGCGACCGGGTGACGTAGTGGCAGTCCTTTTACTTGCGCCAATGCTGATGTCGCCCATTCAAGCGCTCTCCGCCTATTTGGTAATGGCTACAAAGGCATGGCCGGACATCGAGAAGGTCTTCGATATCTTGGAATCCCGTGGCCAAACGGAGGGACAACCCGGCGCTGTGGACACTCAACTGGTGGCACCCACAATCGAGGCGCGAAATGTTAGGTTTTCGTATCGGCTCGGCTCGCGGCAAATTTTTACTGACCTTTCCTTTACTATTCCGCCAGAAAAAACAACAGGCTTCGTGGCAAAAATGGGCCAGGGCAAAACGACTTTTTTCAAGCTGGCCCTGCGATTTTATGATCCGCAGCAGGGCCAAATCATGGTCGGCGGTCGACCGACAACCGACTATGCACCGGATACGCTGCGGCACCGCATTGCGATGATGTCGCAATTCCCAGCATTCTTTTTTGACACTGTGCGGGAAAATCTGCGGATGGCCAAACCGAGTGCGACCGACGAGGAACTTCAAGGCATCTGCGAGCGTACGGGAATTTGGAAAATTCTGAGCCAAAAGCTTCCGCCTTCGGAGACGGACTCGATTTTGGACGCGAACCTGGCGGCGGGTAAAACACTATCAGGCGGTGAGCGAAAACTACTGGCTCTCACGCGCTGTTTGCTGCGGGACCCTAGTTTGCTCTTTCTCGACGAACCAACCGTCGGCATGGATAACGAGGAGAAATTCGAGATTCGCAAAATGCTCCGCGAGGGCACACGCGGTAAGACTGTCATGGTAGTCGATCACGATGTTAACTGGCTGCTCCAGTTTTGCGATTACTTCGTCGTTCTAGACGAAGGTACGGTTGTCGAGCAAGGGACTGCTAAAGAACTGCTCTCGCACGACGGCTTGCTTTATCAACTTTATATGGCCGCAATGGGGCCGAAGACAAAGGAAATTGCAACCTATATTGCACGGGTCTGATCAAAGAAAGATTGCAAGTACGGGCGTTAAAATCGTATTTGTCATAGAAGGAAGGCGATTATGAACAGTTTTCAGCAGACCAAAGCAAACGATTTTGCCCGGCGGAGCAGCCGGGAAAACAACAACAAAAAGAAGAAAGGATAGTATATGGCAGAAGAAAAGACAGGTAAGAAGTGGGAGGGTACAGGTGAGCCGCCAGGAACAGGCGGAACTGCGGAAAAAGAAAAGAAGGAAGCGGAAGTCGGTGGCAGAGCCTATGTCATGGCGATCCGCGGAGCGTGTGGCCACGTCTACTACGTTAGTTCAGGTTGGGGCTGGGCCCGGTGTCCGATCGATGGAGTTATTACCTACGCGTGGTAGTTACCCTTTGGCTCGATAACACAGCAGCACAGGGCGATTTCGCCCTGTGCTGTTTCATTCACGGTGTTTCTAAACTGTAGTAAAATCTGTACAAGTTTTCTTAAACGCGCGGAACCAATGTGACCAGTGCCTGCAATGAGGCCGGCGAATTGACAAGTTCGATCGGTTCTGTACCTGGGAGGACCGAGGACTGCCGGAGGAAATTCCGTTCAAAATCTCCGTCACGGCAACAACGATAAGACATCCGCGAAATAGGGCTACGTGTTTAGGCGATACGAGTCCTATCCAACACGAATCCGCTTCGTTGTTGCCACCGCCAGCATCGCGAGTGCTCGGGTAGGATGAAAGGGCTGGAATTAGCAACTTACTAGCTCGGTTTTTCTTTCCTCGATCCCTGTCGCGAATCTGGGGACCGATTCCCACCGGCTGGCGATTTGCTGTAACAAAGCTTTGGCAACAGGTCGCTTCAAATTTGGGTATTGCGAGAGAGAGAAACGCCAAGACACCAGCGACATGGGAGCCGCGAAGCTGCTTCTGGTCTTATTATTGCACGGAGCTGATCAAAAAGAACTTGCAAGTACGCGCCCTGAAATCGTATCCCTCATTGAACGAAGGCGATTATCAACAGTTTTCAACAGATCAAAGCAAACAACAAGAAGAAGAAAGGATAAAATATGGCAGAAACAATACAGATTGAAGCGATCGTGGCAGAAAAAGGGCGTAAAGAAGGCGAAGGTGGAAAAGACGCCGCTGCGCCGCCAAAGGAAGGCGAAGTGGGTGGCCGTTATCGGCGAGGGCGATTTGTCATTTGCCCGAACTGTGGGGCTCTTCGTCATGTCGTCGAAGAAACGAGGTACCGTCAATGGTACACATGCGGCAACTGCGGCTTCGATTATAACTTCTAATCCGGAAATTTGCGACCAAGCGCCACTAACGCCGTTTGAAAGCAATGGACCCGATCGCGCAGGCGTTAAACCTGCGCGGTCAAGTTCCTCAGATACCGGACCTGCCCATCACCACCAATGAGCAAAAAGACAAAATTTATTGAAGTAGTTACCGGCGAAAAAATCGAAGGCGACTTCGATCCGACGCGAGCAATCAAAGGAACGATTACTCCACCCGCTGGCACTGCCCAGGTCACCGGCCGTTCGTCAGAAGCCCCATTCATATTCGAGTGTGCATGGTGCGGAGCCATAAACCATAGCGAGCGGCCGGCCTCCGCTCTCTATGTTTGCTTTGCCTGTGGCAGGCCGATGACACTCACGCTTGCATAAGGATTGCACAGGAAATCTAAACTGCCCGTTGAAGCACTACGGTTCCTGATCTCCGCGGACGCGCTGCCGGCTGAGGATGACGCGCCGCTAAAGATTGAGAGCGGCCGCCTTGCGGATTTGTTCGCCTGTGCTAACCGGCTAGTGACCGAACCGTTGCTCACCTACCGGTTCACGAAGTCTGATCCGTCTCAGTTTCAAATGTCCATAAACGAGTCGGAGTCTACTCTGGAGTCGGTGCTTTTGTATCCCGACCCCAAAGACGGAACTTCGGTTGTTATTGATGAATCGTCGGAATTTGCCTGGTGGAACGGAACTGGGATTGACGAGCAATTACGCAAACGGTTAAGCGCGTTGGGAAATATCTCGGTTGATACCGTCGTCGCTACGCTCGCCGTCGAGATAACTCGTCTGCGGCGATTTCAAGTATCAGAGCAATTCGATGCTCAAGAAGACGCCGTTCTAATCCCGATGCTTCGATGGTCCCAGGGGGTCGGCGAGATTTCAGGCGCGCTCGTTGGCTTTTGGCTCCGCCCTGCGACTGAGCTTGTTCGGTATGGGATCGACGGTGACCGGCTTCAAACGTGCAGGATGATTGGGATCGCAGCCCAGGACGAAGTTTCCGGGCGAGGCATGCGCGAATTGGTGGCGTCGCTCGCATTGCTAAGCATCACATCCGCACCTTTCGCCGCCACAGTTGCGTGCGCTGGTACTGAGAGCGTTGGGCCTCCTCAAGAAGAAAGCATCGCGAAACAACAAACATCGGCTTTGCAGAATCTGCGTGGTGCAAAACAGCGAAAAGTTCAGGCACGGCAGCAGGAATCAGGCAAAATTTATCAGGACGTGCTCGACAGAGCCACGGTACAAAATATTCGTGTAGTGGTCAGCATCTCCAAACAGCGCGTCTATCTCATGGTCGGGGATGATATAGCCGTTGACTCACCCATTTCGTCGGGGCGATCAGGAAGATCAACACCCACGGGAAATTTTACAGTCAGCGAGAAAGACAAGAACCACATATCGAGCATCTATCATTGTCCAATGAAGTATTTCCTTAGGTTAAGCGGTATGTCGTTTGGACTTCACGTTGGTCAACTCCCTGGCTATCCCGCATCACACGGATGCGTTCGGTTACCGGAGGAAATTGCGAAGCTCCTCTTCGAGAGGGCGACCGTTGGCACAAGCGTCACTATCGAGACCTAGAAATATAATAGTCTGACTCGGTTGCTCGTTTCGGCTCTAACTAGTCTGCAAAGCACCCGTCGTAATAAACTGTACCAAAGTGGGTTCCTAGAACCGCTTGGATATAAACATCGCACGGGAGGAACAAACCCCGCGCGATCCAAACTTCATATTTCACATAACGTATCGCCCCAATGATCACAAGCCGACGGACGAAACGGTGGATGAAATTCCACGGAGAGTTGCGAGTGCGTATGCGGTCGTTGGCTGGCCGCTATTTCAAATCGCGACCGCCTACCCCTTTGGATTGGTGCGGCTGTTAATCATCTTCTCAGCATCGATCAAGTTGCCAGCCGCATCGTAAACGCGAATGCAGCATCATGTAAGCGCCTGCAAAATTTTGTTTAGCAGACTGCACGACGGGGTGTCGCTGCCGTTTGACTCTGACGTTGTCTATCGTAGACTTCGCGGCTTGCCTGCTCGGTAAGCCTCCCGTCAATGAATAAGATTCGTAACATCGCCATTATTGCGCACGTCGATCACGGCAAGACGACGCTTGTGGATCAATTGCTGCGCCAATCGGGGACGTTTCGTTCCAATCAGCAGATCGAAGAGCGCGTGATGGATTCGATGGATCTCGAGCGTGAAAAAGGAATCACGATTCGCGCCAAGAATGCGGCTTTTCAGTGGAACGACCATCGCATCAACATCGTCGATACACCCGGCCACGCCGATTTCGGCGGCGAAGTCGAGCGCATCATGAAAATGGTGGACGGCGTACTTCTGGTTTGCGACGCCAACGATGGGCCACAGGCGCAGACGCGTTTTGTTTTGCGCAAGGCGCTTGAAAACAAACTCAAGGCAATCGTCGTAATTAACAAGATCGACAGAGAAAACGCACGGCCTCATCAAGTCGTCGACATGGTTTTCGATCTTTTCGTTGAACTCAAAGCCACCGATGAGCAGCTCGATTTTCCAATCATTTACACTAGCGCGAAGAACGGTGTTGCCATGCGTGAGCTGCACGAAAAAGGCGAAGATATGACGCCCCTGTTTGAGGCAATCGTACAACATGTGCCGCCGCCAACGGTTTCAAGCGAGCCGTTTTTCCAAATGCTCGTGTCGAACCTGGATTATAGCGATTATGTTGGTCGGATCGCGCTCGGCCGTATCGTGAGTGGTCGCGTTACCGTCGGCGATTCGATCGTGTGTATTCACCGCGACGGACGCGCTGAACGAACGACCGTCACTACTCTGTTCAGCTATGCAGGATTAGAGCAAGTCGAGATAAAGGAGGCGGCAGCCGGTGATATTGTTGGGCTAACTGGCTTTGAGAACGTTTACATCGGCGAAACGCTGACCGATCGCGAGGATCGCGCGCCGCTTCAATTCGTGGATATCGATCCGCCAACAATTCGCATGCATATCCTGGTTAACGACTCGCCATTCGCGGGACGAGAAGGAAAATTCGTGACTGCACGACATGTTCGCGAGCGACTGGTTCGCGAAACGCGGGGCAATGTTTCACTTCAATTCAACGACACCGAAACCGCAGGCGCATTTGAGATCAATGCGCGCGGCGAAATGCAAATCGCTATCCTGGTGGAGCAGATGCGGCGCGAAGGCTATGAACTAATGATCTCGCGGCCCGAAGTGATTTTTCGCCGAACTGAAGACGGCGTGCTGCTCGAGCCGATAGAAAATCTTTATGTCGATCTACCGAATGAAAATCTCGGCGACGTCATGCAATCCATCGCCGATCGCAAGGGCGAAATTCTCGCAGTACATCATCACGCGTCGCGCGTATCAATCGAGGCGATTGTCCCGACGCGCGGCTTAATCGGATTCGAGACTGATTTCGTGAACCAAACCCGCGGTGAGGGAATAATGAGTCATCTTTTTCGCGAATACGCGCCATTCAAAGGCGACATGGGTGGTCGCGGTCGCGGTGTGATGGTTTCGATGGAGCCCGGGGTCAGCACTGCTTACGCACTCAACAACATTCAAGAGCGGGGTCGTCTTTTCATTGGTCCACAGGAGGACGTTTACGAAGGGATGATCGTCGGCGAAAACAGGCGTCCCGAAGATTTGCCAGTCAATCCATGCAAGGAAAAGCATCTCACGAACATGCGCAGCCAGGGCGACGGCAAAGGAATTCAACTCGAAGGCGTCCTCCGAATGAGTTTGGAGCGCGCCATCGAATACATCGACATGGATGAGTACGTGGAAGCAACACCGAAGTCGCTTCGCTTGCGCAAGCGCATTCTGGATGCGACCGCACGCAAACGAGCCGCTGCATAGCGCGCGCTGCGCAAGACGAGATGTTTGGCAGATTCAACCAATCGTCGACCGAGATTAGCGCGACGTTTACCGATGCCGCAAGCAGTCCCTGGCCAGCCCACCGCTGATGTAACCGCTGCCGCCGCTGTCGATTCCTGAGACACCGATCACGGGAGTGCGCCGATCGCCTGTGCCCGATTACGTGCCCCAATAATCCGGCCCATTAGCGGAGCCAGCCGCCTGTCGCTTGAATGGGCGTCCCGTTTTCCGTGATCCACGCTGCGAGCGCCGTCGGTTTGTCACCGCCGGTTCTCATTGGGAGGACAGCGGACCCAGTCCAGGCATTCGATTCATTGGCCATATCGATGTTGATAAGATCGAGAACGACGAAATCGTGGCGCAATTTGCGGCCGCTGTTTTCGCCGCGTTTCACATCAGATTCGAGATTATTCCCTAGCAGTGCGACGTCCAATGCCAATTCGCGAGGTTGCTTTGTCTCCGGAACATAGCGAGCGCTGAGTTTTCCACTCCCGCCTAACGACAAGCGGAACACGCCAACTTTGGTCGAACTTGCCGGGGTCACATTGCCAACGAACCAGCTGCGCCATTCCTTGCCGTTAACGACAAAGCCCGGTGTATAAACCGAATCGCCGCTCCAGGCCGCAGCGTAACGTTGTTGTCTCGAAGTGAATTGGGGCTTGGCGAAGCGATCGCGCCACCCGAGACGGTCCCAATAATCAACGTGAAACGCCACCGGAACGATCTTCTTCCACAGGTCTTGGTTTGATTGGAGTGCGCTAAGCCATTTTTCGGCCGGTGGACAACTGCTACATCCCTCCGAAGTGAAGAGTTCGATGAGCATGCTTTGCGTCTCGCCGCTCTCAAACGTTGTGACCGGGAGCGTTGACCCCGCTTGCTGAGCCGACACATGCGACGTCGTTATGCCGAACGCGAGCGCAGCCAGTGCAGCGGATGTTTTCATATTGTCGAATTTACGTTAGCCGAGGTCACCGCCCCCGGCTACAAGCGCGCTCAGCAGCAGTGGCACATTGACGTTCAGCCAAACGAATCGCAAGCTACACGCGTGAGTTACTCGAATATGTCGGTGCAACCATATCTGTTTTTCAACGGTCGCTGCGAAGAAGCGCTGGAATTTTACCGGAGAGCTGTCGGCGCGGAGGTGGAGATGCTCAGCCGTTTCAAGGACGCGCCCGAACCAGGCATGACGCAGCCTGGAATGGAAAACAAAGTGATGCATGCCAGCTTCCGTGTCGGCGAAACGACCCTG
>Ga0157378_10004845_pt1 | contig 11800 bp, 12 predicted proteins | sample M65metaG_FD_115309 | JGI IMG/M metagenome (GOLD analysis project Ga0157378, IMG submission 115309) | Miscanthus rhizosphere microbial communities from Kellogg Biological Station, Michigan, USA - M6-5 metaG | ecosystem: Host-associated > Plants > Roots > Rhizosphere > Soil | place: USA: Michigan...
AACCGCGAAGGCACAGGTCGCGGGGGTGGGGCCCCGCGACAAACTAAAAAAAGAGAGACCATGGCAACCGAGAACGTGCAGACTTTTACGGATTCGAATTTCGAAGAAACGGTGATCAAGGCCGGCGGACCGGTGTTGGTGGATTTCTGGGCGGAATGGTGCGGGCCCTGCAAGCGGCTGGGACCGACGATCGACGCGCTGGCGACCGATTACAAGGGCAAGGTGACGATTGGCAAGCTGAACGTGGACGACAACCCGAACACGGCGTTCAAGTTCCAGATCCGCGGCATCCCGGCGATGCTCGTGTTCAAGGGCGGGCTGGTCGTCGAGTCGATTGTCGGCCTCACGCCGAAGGAAGAGCTCCAGAAAGTCCTCGACAAGCACATCTGAATGCCCACCCGTCACGTCATCATCATCGGGTCGGGCCCGGCCGGCCTGACCGCCGCTCTCTATTCGGCTCGTGCGAACCTGCAGCCCCTTCTGATTGAGGGGGTCGAGGCCGGTGGTCAGCTGATGCTGACGACGCTCGTCGAGAACTACCCGGGACATCGCGACGGCATCATGGGCCCGGATCTCATGACGGAGATGCGTGCGCAGGCGGAGAGGTTCGGCACGGAAATCATCCAGGGCAACGTGACTCGGGTGGACTTCCGGACGAAGCCGTTCATGGTCACGACATCGGAGGCCGAATACACGGCCGGCGCGGTGATCATCGCCACCGGCGCCTCGGCGCGGCTGCTGGGACTCCCGTCCGAGCGCAGGCTGATGGGCCACGGCGTCTCGACGTGCGCGACGTGCGACGGATATTTTTTTCGCGGCCACGAAATCGCGGTCGTCGGCGGCGGCGACTCGGCGATGGAAGAGGCCGTCTTCCTCACCAAGTTCGCCACGAAGGTGACGATCGTCCATCGGCGCGAGGAACTGCGCGCGTCGAAGATCATGCAGGACAAGGCCCGCGCCAACTCGAAGATCGAATGGCTGCTCGGCTACGAGATCGACGAGATCAAGGACACCGGCAAGGGGGAGGTCACCGGCATGGTCGTGCGGCACAAGAGCGGCGCGAAGAAGGAAATCCCGCTCACGGGCGTCTTCGTCGCGATCGGCCATACGCCGAACACGTCGCTCTTTACCGGCCAGCTCGAGATGGACAAGAACGGCTACCTCGTCACGCACGACGGCGCGAAGACGAGCGTGCCCGGCGTGTTTGCCTGCGGCGACGTGCAGGATCACGTGTATCGACAGGCGATTACGGCCGCCGGCTCAGGCTGTATGGCCGCGCTCGATGCCGAGCGCTACATCGAAGGCGTTCCCGAGCATGAAGGGGCTGCTTTGGGAGTAGACTCTCGCTCATGAAAACCGCAAATACGGCGGCCCTGAAAGCGTCCCTCTACGGCCTCGTCTTTGTTGCCGCGCTGTGGTCCGCGCCTGCGGCGAACGCGCAACGCGGTCGCGGCAACGCGGCCCCTGCCGCTCCCGCGGGTCCGGCGCCGCGCCTGCCGAACGGCAAGCCGGATCTGGCCGGACACTGGACCAATCCCTACACCCCGAACATGGCGCAGCGCGTCGTCGATCCGATGACGAAGCAGCCGATGACGTTCGCGCGGCAGGGCGAGGTGTTGAAGGACGCCGTCGATCCGAAGCGCACGTTCGATCTGCCGTACACCGACTGGGGCCTGAAGAAGTGGAAGGAATACGACCCGGTCGGCAAGGGCGACTACACGGGCAACTGCCTGCCGTTCGGCATGTCGCGCAACATCAACTCGCCGCACGGCACGCAGATTCTGCAGACGCCGGACGCGGTCGCGCTGCTGTTCGAGCAGAACACCTGGTTCCACTGGATTCCGACCAACGACAAGTTCAAGTGGCCCGCGGATCTGCCCGAGTCCTGGAACGGCGTCTCGGTCGGCCACTGGGAAGGCGACACGCTCGTCGTCGTGACGAAGGGCTTCAACGGCTACACGAAGCTCGACACCAACGGCCATCCGCACAGCAAGCAGATGGTGCTGACGAACACGTTCACGCGGACCGATTCGAACACGATCGAGCACACCGTCACCGTGCACGACCCGAAGGCCTTTACGCGCGACTGGATGAACGTCCGCACGTGGCGCATCAAGCCGGCCGGCGACGTGATCATGGAATACTCGTGCGAGGAGAACAACCTCGCCAACATCCTCAACGGCGCGATCAAAGTCTGGCACGCGCCGGAAGACGACGACGAATAGCTGCAGGAGGTCGAATGAAGAAGGCGCTTTTCACGACGGCGTTGCTCGCGTTCGCGCTGCCCGCGTTCGCGCATCACTCCATCGTCGCGGAGTTCGATCCGAACGCGCCCATCACGTTCAAGGGCGCGGTGAAGAAGGTCGAGTGGACCAACCCGCACATCTACACCAGCATTGAAACCAGGGACGCGGACGGGAAGACGATCGTCTACCGCGTCGAAGGCGGGCCGCCGAACGCGCTGTTCCGTCAGGGCTGGAGGAAAGACACGCTGAAGGTCGGCGACGTCGTCACCGTCAGCGGCATCCGCGCCAAGAGCGCCTCGTCGATGAACGTCGGTCAGGCGACGATCACGATGGCCGATGGCCGCAGGATTTTCGGCACCGGCGGCAACCGCGCGGCGTCGGCCGAGACAACGCCCCAGCAGTAGCGGCGCGATCGCCGTCGTCTTCCGTTATCCCAGGTGTAGGCCCGACCTTGAGGTCGGGCGCAATCGCTAGTCGATCCAGCCACCGCCGAGGACCGTGTCGCCGTCGTAAAACACGGCGGCCTGTCCCGGCGTAATCGCAATCTGGGGCGCGTCGAACGTGACTTCCACCACGGCGGCGCGCCCGTCTCCCACCGAACGAACCGTCGCCGCAGCCGCCGGATGTCGATGGCGGATCTGCACCTGTGCGCGCACCGGCCCCGCGGGCACGCCCTCAATCCAGTTCACGCCTGACGCCGTCAGCGTGTCCCGCTCGAGCGACGCCTTCGGCCCGACGATCACCAGGCTGTCGGCGGGCTTGAGCGCGAGCACGTACATCCGTGCACCGGTGGGCGAGGTTCGCAGTCCCAGACCCTTGCGCTGGCCGATCGTGAATCGATGGATGCCGCCGTGCTGCGCGAGCACCTCGCCCGACTCGTCGACGACGTCGCCCCTGCGGGAGACGTCGGCCAGGTCGGGGGAGTGCTTCGTGAGGAAGCCGGCGTAGTCGTGGTCGGGGATGAAGCAGATCTCCTGGCTGTCCGGCTTGTCGGCCACCGGCAGCTGCCGCTGGTGCGCGTACTCGCGGACCGCGTCCTTCGGCCGATCGCCGACGGGAAAGATCGCGCGCGCCAGCTGGTCCTGCGTCAGCGAAAACAGGAAGTACGACTGGTCCTTCGAGGCGTCCACGCCGCGCTTGAGCTGATGCGTGCCGCGCGCGGACTTCTCGACGCGCGCGTAATGACCGGTGGCGACCGCGTCGGCGCCGAACGCCTTGGCGCGCTCGAGGAGCTCGGTGAACTTCAGGTCGCTGTTGCAGTGCGCGCAGGGCAGCGGGGTCCGTCCGCTCGCGTACTCGCCGACAAAGTTGCTGACGACGTGCTGGTTGAACTGCTTTTCGAAGTTCAGGATGTAGTGCGGGATGTTGATCGCCGTCGCCACGCGCCGCGCGTCGTACAGATCCTCGAGCGAGCAGCAGCTGCCGAACTGGTGCTCGCCGCTCTGGTCATACAGCTGCATCGACAGGCCGATGACGTCGTGACCCTGCTCGGCGAGCAGCGCCGCGGCGACCGACGAGTCGACGCCTCCCGACATGGCGACTACTATCCGCACGTTCTCGCTATCTCCGCCTTCTGTTTATCACGAAGGCACGAAGGACACACGAAGGACACGAAGTCTTCAATGAAAGATCCCCCAAAGCACGGCAACGAATAGCGCGACTGCACCGACGACGCAGATGACCTGTGCGAGCCGTTGCCGGCTAGGCGACATCGGTGTCACCTGGCGGCGGAAGCCGAGCGGCGGTGGATTTGGAGCGGTGCTGTCGGAATAGGGCCAGAGGTTGTTCCAGCTGCGCTCGTACCACCGCCAACACTCGCGAAGGTCCCCGTGACGGTGCCTGTGTTTCTTTGGCTTCGCGCTCTTCGTGATCACTTCGTGCCTTCGTGATATGCAAGCGTCGGTACTAGCTCGTTGCTCCGAGAGCCTGAGGCTTTCGCGTCAAGCCTCGAAGTTTCTCTACAAGCCGCGGCAGGATCTCGACGACGCGATCGACTTCCTCCTGCGTCGAAAACACGCCCAGGCTGAAACGCAGGGAGTTCTGCGTGCGGTGCGGCGGGTACCCCATCGCGCGCAACACGTGCGACGGCTCGAGCGTCCCCGACGAACAGGCCGAGCCGGTCGAGACGGCAACGCCTTCGAGATCGAGCGCGATCAGCAGGCTCTCGGCCTCGACGCGGTCGAAGCTGATGTTCGAGGTGTTCGGCACGCGACTCAGGGGATCGCCGTTGACGGCCGTGCCGCTGACGGTGCGCAGGATGCCTGCCTCGAGCCGGTCGCGCAGCGTCCCGACGCGCGACGCCTCCGCGGACAGCTTCTCTCCGGCCAGACGGGCGGCGACACCCAGGCCGACGATGCCGGCGACGTTTTCGGTGCCGGCGCGGCGCCCGCGCTCGTGCTTGCCGCCGGTTTGAATCGTCTGCAGCCTCGTGCCGCGCTTGATCCAGAGCGCCCCGACGCCCTTCGGTCCGTTGAACTTGTGCGCGGAGAGCGACAGGAGGTCGACGCCGAGCGTTCGCACGTTGACGGGAAGTTTGCCGGACGACTGCACCGCGTCGGTGTGCATCAGCGCGCCGCGTTCGTGCGCGATGGCCGCCAGCTCGGCAATCGGCTGAATCGTGCCGATCTCGTTGTTCGCGTGCATCACCGACACGAGCGCCGTGTCGTCCGTGATCGCGGCCTTCAGACGATCAGGGGACAAGATGCCTGACTGATCAACTTCAAGAAGCGTGGTCTTCCATCCGCGGCGAGCCAGCGCCTTGAACGTGTTGAGGACGGCTTCGTGTTCGATAGCGCTGGCGATGAGGTGACGCCGCTTGGCCGGCTCGAGCGCCTCGGCGGCGCCGCGGATCGCGAAGTTGTCCGACTCGGTGCCGCCACCCGTGAAGACGAGCTCGGTCGGATCGCCACCGATGAGCGAAGACACTGAGGACCGCGCGGTGTCGATCGCGGCCTTCGCCTGCTGGCCGAAGTAGTGCACGCTCGACGCGTTGCCGAACAGCTCAACCGACGCCGTCGACATCGCCTCGGCGACTGCGGGCAGGAGCGGGGTCGTGGCGTTGTAGTCAAAATAGATACGCACGCTGATCCTTGAATTCTAGCACTCGCCGTAAACCTCAGCATTAAAAGGACCTAGACAACGGTTCTAGGGCCCCCTATACTGACCCACACAGCCACCGATAAACTGAGAAATTAAGGAACACGTGATGTGGAAACGTGATGAAGCGGTCCGGCCCACGACCGGCCAACCAGTAGCCCCCCCGCCAACCTCAGCGCCGACCGTGGCGGCGACACCTCAACGCGAAGCGGGGAACCCAATGGAGAAAGACATCGTGAACATCGGCAAGTCCGTCGTCATCAAGGGTGAGCTGAACGGCAGCGAGGACCTGACCATCGAAGGTCACGTCGAGGGCACCATCCAGCTCCGCGACCACGTGCTGACGATCGGACCCAACGGTCGGATCAAGGCGCAGGTCTTCGCCAAGATGGTCATCGTCCTCGGCGAAGTCAACGGCAACATCACGGCGACCGACAAGGTCGACATCCGCGACAACGGATCCGTTGAAGGGGATCTCATCGCGCCGCGTATTGCGATTGCCGAAGGGGCGCACTTCAAGGGCAGCATCGACATGCAGCGCAAGGGCGCGCCGCAGGCGCAGGCCAAGCCGGCGGCCCAGCCGCAGGCCGCCGCTCCGCCGCAGGCTTCGGCCCCGGCCGGCGCCCCGCAGACGCAGCAGCGCGTCGGCGTGTAGACGTTGGGTCTGCTCGACAGAATCTCGACTCGCAAGAGCGACTCCGAGCCGGCGGCCTTCCAGCCGCCGGTGCCGGACGTCGATCCTCTTTTCTCCACCAAAGCACTCCGCAAGTTTCTCGGCTGCCTGACGTCGCGTGAGGGCCCGGTCCTCATCGATCTCGGCCCGGTCGTCGGCAGCAACGTCGCGTATTTCGGCGAACAGCTCGGCTGCAAGATCTTCGTGACGGACGTCTTCGCCGATCTCGACCGCCACGCGCGCGAAGGGCGCCTGGATCAGTTCGGCGATTTTCTCGCGTCGAAGTTCACGCAGGAGTCCGCGTCGGTCGACGGCGTGCTCTGCTGGGACTTCATCGATTACCTCGACAAGCCGACGGCGCAGAAACTGGCCGATCAGCTGACGCGCGTGCTTCGTCCGGACGGCGCGCTGCTCGGGTTCTTCGGCACCGCGCCGCAGGGCGGCGACACCTACTACAACAAGTTCATCGTGTCCGACGAGGGCGTGAACCTCCGCGCGCGCGCGTATCCGGCGCTGCGCAGCCGCCAGTCGACGCTGCTCAATCGCGACATCATCAGGCTGTTCTCGGGGCTGCGGGTTTCCGACTCGTTCCTGCTCAAGAACAACCAGCGCGAGATCCTCTTCCGCAAACCCTCGGCATGATCGACTTCGACCTCTCCGACGAGCACCGTCTGCTCGAGCAGACGGTCCGGGAGTGGGGCGCCCGCGACGTCACGCCGTACATCCGCGAACACGACCGCACGCACCACTTCGATCGCGAGCGCATCGTGTCCGGGCTGAAGGCCCTGGGTCTGCTGGGCGTCTGCGTGCCGCAGGAGCACGGCGGCGCCGGCATGGACTACGTGTCCCTCGGGATTGCGAGCGAGGAGCTCGAGTACCTCGACACGTCGCTGCGCGTGATCATGTCCGTGCACGTCGGCCTGAACTGCCTGACGCTGCTCGCCTGGGGCACTGACGATCAGAAGAAGCGGTACCTCGTGCCGCAGGCCAAGGGCGACAAGCTCGCGGGCTACGGCCTGACCGAGCCGGGCGCGGGCAGCGACGCGCGCGCGATCCAGACGACGGCCGTCAAGAAGGGCGACCGGTACGTCCTGAACGGCGAGAAGACGTGGATCTCGCTGGCGGATGTCGCCGACAACTTCCTCGTCATCGCCTGGACCGACCTGCAGAAGAAGCAGCAGCGCGACCCGTCCGGGATGAGCGCGTTCATCGTCGAGCGCACGTTCAAGGGCTTCTCGAGCGGCCCGCTGAAAGAGAAGTGGGGCATCCTCGCCGGGAACACCGGGTATTTCGTCATGGACGGGGTCGAAGTTCCCGCAGAGAATATGGTCGGGCGTCCCGGCGAAGGGTTCAAGATCGCGATGTTCGCGCTCGATCAGGGCCGCTACACGGTGGCGGCGGGCGCCACGGGCCTGATACGCGCGTGCCGCGACGCGAGCGTGCGCTACGCGAAGGAGCGGCACACCTTCGGCGTCGAGATCGCGCAGCACCAGCTCGTGAAGCAGATGATCGCGCACATGGAATCGGACTACCAGGCGTCGCGGCTGTTCTGGCTGAGGTCGGGCTGGCTCAAGAACGAGGGCCGCCGAAACACCAGGGAGACCGGGCTTGCCAAGTGGTTTGCCACGGTTGCGTCCGAACGCGCTGCAGGTGACGCGGTCCAGATACACGGCGCCAATGGATACTCGGACGAGTACCCCGTCGGCCGTTACTATCGCAACTGCAAGGGCGCGGTCATCTACGAGGGCACGCGCGAGATTCACACGCTGATGCAGGCCGACTATCTGCTCGGCTATCGACAGGACAAGCCGTCGCGCTGCGAGCTTCCTCCTTACCGGACTTAACTCATGGATTCAGATCTTTCTCTCGAGTTCCTGCGGGTCGTCGAGCAGGCGGCTATCGCCTGCGCGCACACGATGGGCCAGGGCGACCGTCACGCCTCCGACCAGGTGGCCGTCGAAGCCATGCGCAAGGTCATGGACAGCGTGCCCATCAACGGCACGATCGTCATCGGCGAAGGCGAGCGCGACGAAGCGCCGATGCTGTACATCGGCGAGAAGGTCGGCAAGGGCGGCGATGAGGTGGATATCGCCGTCGATCCCCTCGAGGGAACGAATCTCTGCGCGCTCGGCACGCCGGGCGCCATCGCCGTCATGGCCGCGTCGGACAAGGGCGGCCTGCTGCACGCGCCCGATCTCTACATGGAGAAGCTCGTCGTCGGCCCGACGTCGAAGCACGCCGTCCATCTCGACGCGAGCCCGGCCGACAACCTGAACGCCATCGCGAAGTGCCTCGACCGCGACATCGACGATCTCGTCGTCATCGTGCTCGATCGGCCGCGCCACGAGAAGCTGATTGCGGAAATCCGCGCGACGGGCGCGCGCATCCGTCTCATCGGCGACGGCGACCTGTCGGCCGGCATCACGGCGGCGGCGCGCGGCACGGGCGTCCACGCGCTCATGGGCACGGGCGGCGCGCCCGAAGGCGTGCTGACGGCGGCGGCGATGCGGTGTCTCAACGGCGAGATTTTCGCGAGGCTGGTCATCAGCAAGCCCGAGCACGAAGAGCGGTGCCGCGCGATGGGCATCAAGGATCTGAAGAAGATCTACAAGTCGAAGGACCTCGCGCCGGGCAACGACATCATCTTCGCGGCCACAGGCGTCACCGAGGGGTCGCTCATGAAGGGCGTCCGTTTCTTCGGCGACGGCGTTCGCACGAGCTCGGTCATCATGCAGAACAACCCGCACCGCATCCGGTTCATCGACAGCATTCATGTCACGTCGAAGAAGGACGTAAAAATCCGCTTCTGACGCGGTCATGCGACGCGTCCCGTCACTGACGTCACTTCAGGCCGCGGCCGACATCATCCGCCGCGGCGGTGTCGTCGCCATTCCCACCGACACGCTGTACGGCCTTGCCGTGGATCCACGTTCGTCCGAGGCGATCGCGCGTCTGTTCGCGGTCAAAGGACGGACGGCGGAGCGTGCCGTCGCGCTGATTGCGGCCGACGTTGCGCAGGTCCTCGCGCACATCGGCCCGTTGCCCGCATCCGCCGGGCGGCTGGCGTCTGAATACTGGCCGGGGCCGCTGACGCTGCTGCTGCAGCGACCGTCGACGATTCCCGCGGAGCTGACCGGCGGGAGCGACCGGATCGGCGTGCGCGTCCCCGATCACGACGTCGCGCGCGCTCTCTGCCGCGCGTGCGGCCATCCGCTGACGGCGACGAGCGCGAACCTGAGCGGACAGCCGCCGTCGGATGATCCCAATCACATCGAGAAGGTCCTGGCGTCGAGCGGTGTCGATCTGCTTCTCGATGCGGGCCGGACCCCGGGCGGCCCGCCGTCGACGATTGTCGATGTCCTCGCCGACGGCGCACTCCACCTGATTCGCCCCGGCGCGATCGACTTCGACGAGGTCCAGGCATGCGCGAGCGCGCGGCGCTAGTCGGGCTCATCACCAGCGGCATCCGGCGGCACGGCGCCGAGCGGTCGATGGACGAGCTGGCGGGCCTGGCCGATGCGGCCGGCGCGGACGTCGTCCTGCGCGTCCTGCAGGAGCGCCCGAAGCCCGACTCGTCCACCTTCCTGGGCGCGGGGAAGATCAAGACGCTCGCGGCGTCCTGCTCCGAGATGCGCGTCGACGTCGTCGTCTTCGACAACGAGCTGACGCCGGCGCAGCTGCGGCAGATCGAAGAAGAAGTCGGACGCAAGATCGTCGATCGCACGCAGCTGATTCTCGACATCTTCGCGCGCCGCGCGAAGACACGCGAAGGCAAGCTGCAGGTGGAGCTGGCGCAGCTGAAGTACCTGCTCCCGCGCCTCGTCGGCGCCGGCGCCGCGCTGTCTCGGCTCGGCGGCGGCATCGGCACGAGAGGCCCCGGCGAAACCAAGCTCGAAACCGATCGCCGCCGCATCCGCACGCGTATTCACGCGGTGAGTGAGGACATCGAGCAGGTGCGCCGCCGTCGATCGCAGCTCCGCGAGCGGCGGCAGAAGGCGTCCGTGCCGACCGTCGCGCTCGTCGGCTACACCAACGCCGGCAAGACGACGCTGTTCAACAAGCTGACGGGCGCGGACGCCGTCGCGTCGAACGCGCTGTTTGTGACGCTCGACCCGCTCGTGCGACAGGTCAGGCTGCCCGACAACAGAGAGCTGCTCGTGTCGGACACGGTCGGATTCATCGACCGGCTGCCGCATGCGCTCGTCGCGGCGTTCCGCGCGACGCTCGAGGAAGTCGCGGACGCCGACCTCATCCTCCACGTGATCGACGCCTCGGCTCCCGATCGCGAGCGCCGCATGGACGCCGTCCGCCGTGTGCTGGAGGAAGTCGACGCGCTCGACGTGCCGATGCTCGAGGTCTACAACAAGGTCGATGCGCTCACGCCAGACGAGCGGCGGCGGCTGGCGGAGCAGGACCCCTCGGCGGTGCTGATCTCGGCGCTGGCCGGCGACGGAGTCGAGGATCTCGTCGAGACCGTCACGTCACGGCTCGCGCTCGACGTCGTTCGCCTGACGCTGACGTTCGATCCAGACGATGAGGCCGATCGCGAGCGGATCGCCCGCGTCTACCGCCATGGCCGGGTGACATCCCACGAATCGCGCGATGATCGCATCCTTATCGTTGCCGACGTGCCGCGGCGTCTCATCGACCGCGTGGTCAAGTCGTAACGTAGAATGTTGGGCTGTGAAACGACTGATTGTGGCGCTGGCGGTCGTCGCCGGCGCATGCGCCCAGAAAACCGTTCCGCTCGCCAATGAGAGCGCCACCCGCTTCCGGGAGTTCGTCGAGCCGTTCATCCCGGAGGCCTTCGGCGGCTACCCGGCGGCCGTCGCCAGCCAGACTCGCGGCTGGCGTTTCCTTCAGCTCGGCAACCTGCGTGACGCCGAGCGGGAGTTCACCCTTGCGCTGAAAAGCGCTCCAGAGTTTTATCCGGCGGAAGCCGGCTTCGGTTATCTCGAGCTCGCCCGCAAGGACGCGAAGTCCGCGCTCGCGCACTTCGAGAAGGCGCTGCTCCAGAACGGCCGGTACGTGCCCGCGCTGGTCGGCGGCGGGCAGGCGTTTCTCGCGCTCGGCCGCGATCGTGACGCGTTGTTTGCGTTTCAGTCCGCCGTGGCGGTGGATCCGTCGCTCAACGACATCCGCCGCCGCGTGGACGTCCTGCAGTTCCGCGGCGTCGAACAGCAGTTGGCGTCCGCGCGGCAGGCGGTCAAGGACGGCCGGTTCGACGCAGCGGCCGCGGCGTATGAAAGCGCCATTGCCGCGTCGCCCGACAGCGCGTTCCTGTATCGCGAGCTCGCCGACGTCGAAGTGAAGCGCGGCGCGCAGGACGCCGCGCTGACCGATCTCCAGAAGGCCGTCGCGCTCGACGCCGGCGATACCGTTGCGATGGTCCAGATCGGCGACGTGCTCGCCGCCCGCGGCGACTTCGACGGCGCCGCCCGCTGGTACGGCGAGGCCGTCGTCATCGAGCCGAGCGAGGCGGTGGAGGCGAAGCTCGACGCCGCGAGAGCGCGGGCGGACGCCGCGCATCTGCCGGCGGAGTATCAGGCGATCGAAACGACGGCGCAGCTCACGCGCGGCGATCTCGCCGCGCTGATCGGCGTCAGGCTCCCGGGGCTCGTCCTGTCGGCGCGCAAGAAGGACGCGGTGGTCGTGAGCGACGTCCGTTCCCACTGGGCCGCCACGTGGATCGTGGCGGTGGCCCGCGCGGCCATCATCGAGCCGTTCGACAACCATACGTTCCAGCCGCGCGCCGTCGTGCGTCGATCGGATCTCGCCGTCGCCA
>Ga0157378_10004848_pt1 | contig 11798 bp, 14 predicted proteins | sample M65metaG_FD_115309 | JGI IMG/M metagenome (GOLD analysis project Ga0157378, IMG submission 115309) | Miscanthus rhizosphere microbial communities from Kellogg Biological Station, Michigan, USA - M6-5 metaG | ecosystem: Host-associated > Plants > Roots > Rhizosphere > Soil | place: USA: Michigan...
GTACCGCCGTCGCGTCGGTCGAGCCGTCGTCGACGACGATCACGTCGATGCCGGCCGATGCCACTACGGCGAGGAGCGGCCCGATGCGTTCGGCCTCGTTTCGCGCCGGCACGATCACGGTCACCGAGACGGCGTCTGCGCGGTCCGACGCCGGAAGGCGCTTCGACCAACCGATCAACCAACCGATCAACCAACCGGCCGCGCACATCAGCGCAACCCAGCCGGTCACGGTCGCCGCTCCCGATAGCGCAGCGATTCCCAGCGCACCAACACGAGCGTCACCAGGGCGAAGCCGAACAGGAAGTCCTCGACCGGGACATCCCACGGGAACCGCCACTGGCTGGTGGCGGAGGGCCGGTAGAGCACGATCGGGGCGCTGAGCTTCGTCAGCCAACCGTCGACGAGGACCTGGAAGAAGGCGACGATCGCGATCGTCAGCCAGAAGCTGCGGCGGCGCAGCAGGCCGGTTCGGAACCACCACCGCTCGGCGGCCAGCACTGCGGCAACCGCGGCGATCGACCAGATCGTGTACTCACCCATGGCGACGGCCTTCGAGCCATTCGACCGCTTCGAACGTCAGCAGGGCACAGATCGGGATCACGATGAAGAAGATCAGTTCCTCCAACGGAACGTGGAGGGGCAGCAGCCAGCCGGTGGTGTATCGCTCGGCGAACGACCACACGTTGCGGTGGATCGCGATCGCGTCCCACGCGTAGAAGAGCACGACCGGCACGGCGAGCGTGCGTGCCAGGCGAAGCGGTTTGCGGTAGACGTGTGCGTGGAACAGCAGCTCGAGCGGCGCGGTAATGGCCAGACAGCCGACCAACAGCACGACGTATTGGAATCGGCCCACGTGGCATATTTTACTGCTAAGTTGCTCGATCGAGCGCAACGGGAGCATCTGTGGCCGAACGAAAGACGCAGCGGGTCACCTTGCAGGAAGCCGCTGATCGGTTGGGTATCCACTACATGACCGCGTACCGGCACATGCGCCTCGGCACGCTGCCCGCCGAGCGTGCCGACGGGCGGTGGTGGGTATTGGTGTCCGATCTGCAGGCGCTGCGCGACCAGCCCGCAGGATCGGCACGAGGCAAGCGCGGCAAGCCGGACTGGACAACCCATCGCGAGCGGCTCGACCGGATGCTGCTCGCGGGCGACAACGCCGGAGCGTGGGCGGTAGTGGAGAGCGCGCTGCGCGGCGGGGCCGAGCCGCTTTCGCTGTATGTCGACCTGATCGCTCCGGTGCTTCGCAGCATCGGTCGCAGGTGGTCCGACGGCGAACTGACCGTCGCCGACGAGCATCGGGCCACGGCGACCGCGCGGACGGTCGTCGGTCGACTCGGGCCGCGCTTCAACCATGTCGGTCGACCTCGGGCCGCCGTGCTGCTCGGCGGCGCGGCGGGTGATCACCACCAGCTGCCACTCACGATGCTGTCCGACGTCGTGCGCGGCGCCGGCTACAACGTGATCGACCTCGGCCCAAATACTCCCGCGGAGTCGTTCCTCGAGGCGGCGCAGCAGACCGATGTTTCGGCCATCGGAATCTCGGTCGCGACGGACCGTGCCGTTCGAGAAGCTCGAGCCACGGTGAAGGCGTTGCGCGCCGCAGGAGCACACGAGCCGATCCTGGTCGGTGGGCCAGCGGTCGATCAGTCGGTCGCGCGGTCGATCGGCGCCGACGGCTGGGCCGCAGATGCCCGTGACGCTCTGCAACAACTCGACCGTATCGTCGGGTCCTCGCCGACCGCTTAGTGAATTCAGCGTCCTCTGGTACGGTCAACGACCCGAGCGTCCGACAGTCGGATTTCAACGTCCAGCACGAGCGAGAACGCGATGCCACCCACCGCCGTCACAGTGACCGACATCGACCATCTGGTCCTCGAGTGCGCCGACGTGGAAACGACGCTCGGCTGGTACCACGAGCGACTTGGGCTGGCCCCCGTTCGTGTCGACGAGTGGCGTGCGGGCACGGTGCCGTTCCCGTCCGTTCGCGTCAACGAACACATCATCATCGACCTGATCGCCGGCCACCCCACGTCTGGACGTCTCGACCATTTCTGCCTCGTGGTCGCCCCGACAGATCTCGACGAGGTCGCTGCGAGCGGGGAGTTCGACGTGGTCGAGGGGCCGTCCCCGAGGTTCGGTGCCCGCGGCATGGGAACCTCGCTCTATGTCCGCGATCCTGACGGAACGGTCGTCGAACTCCGCTACTACGTATAGCCCGACAGATTTCTCTGCCGGAAGTGATCAGCTTCGGCTTGTCTGGTTGAGGGCCTGCCGTGCGGCAACGAGTGCGGCTGGAAGGAGCTCGAGGATCTTGCCGAGCGAGAGTGACTGATCGGCACTCACCGCGACGAAGGCGCCGTCGACCGCCGCGAGAGCGAGCCGCGCCACCCTGTCGACTGCGACGCTGCGCGGATTGTCGTCGCACGCGATGGCGATCTGTCGCCGCAGTCGCATGAGGGCGAGTTGGCGGACGTGGTGCACGACGTCGCTGATCTCACCGTCTCCGGACTGCGGCGGCTGCAGGGAGAAGGCGATGATCAGTCGGAGGAAGTTGGGGTTGCGCTCGAGCGCGCCGACGGCATTCGAGATGACCAGTCGAAGGTGCTCGACGGGTGTTCCCGACCGCCGGTCATAGTCGGGCACGTCGGCGAAGAACCGCTCGACACCGCGTTGCATCACGGCCAGGAGCACGCCGTCCTTGGAGCCGTAGTAGTGGTAGACGGAGCTCAGCGGTACGCCGGACTCCTCCACGAGTCTGTTGATCGTCGCCGCCTCGAATCCCTCGGTGGCCATCACCCGCTCGGCGGCGTCGAGCACGAGCTCGCGCGATTTCACTCCTCGTCGGTTCGGCGTCACCGGTTCACGCTCATTGCTCATGCCGCACAGGCTAGTCGGCCGATTCACTGTTTTGTAGTTGACATTCCAATTCATGTATTGTAATCTACACTACAAAACTACTGAATGGAGCAAACCATGAAGCCACTGTCCCAATCCCTCCAAGAGCTCGCCGCCCGCGTCAAGGTGCTCGAGGATTCCGCCACCGCCACCTTCCAGGCGGACCGCGCGGAGCTCGAGAAGCGCCGCCACGAGATCGACGACGCCATCAAGACCGAAGTCGGCGAGTTCGACTCCGCAGTGCGTGACGCCGCGCAAGCCGGTCGCACGTGGTGGAACGACACCAAGACCTCGATGAGGCGCCCCGTCGACGAGGTGCGTGCCCGCGTCGAGAACCGCAAGTCGGAGCACGAGCTCCACCGGGCGCTGCGAGCCGCGTAAGCAGCTGAGCAAGACGCTGCTGCGGCCATCGAAGTCGCTGACTACTTCCTCGACGACGCCGAGTACGCGATCATCGATGCCGCCCTTGCCCGCATGGCCGCCGACGACCTCGCCATCGAGCCGGCCCTGACCGTGGGAGCGCCGTCATGATGCGGCCGTACATCGGAAGCTGGAAGCGGCTCGCCGTGCACGGTGCCGCCGCCATGGTCTTCGGCCTCGCCACGCTGGTGTGGCCGGAGATCTCACTGTGGAGTCTCGTGCTCCTGTGGGGTGCGTTTGCGTTCGTCGACGGTGTCACCGCCGTGTCAGCCGCACTCGCCGACCGCATGCTGATCCATCGTGGGTGGGTCGCCGTCCGGGGCGTCGCCGGCATCGTCGCCGTCATCTTTACCCTCTTTTGGCCGTCGATGACGGCCGTGGCCCTGCTCGCCGTGATTGCAACGTGGTCGCTGATCATCGGCGGCTCCCGGATCGCCTTCGCCATCTCTGCCCGCAAGCAATTGTCGGGCGCGGGTGTCGTCGGTATCGGCGGAGCCCTACTCGTGCTGCTCGGCGTGCTGCTGCTCGCCGATCCAGGCGCCGGAGCAATCGGCATCACCTGGGCAATCGGCTGGGCTGCATTCGTGTCGGGTTGTCTCGAGCTGTGGCTGGCCGCCAGCGTGCGGCGCGAGACCCGTGACGTCGCCAATGCGGTGCCCCCCTCTCCGAGGCCGGTGGCGGTGTGATGCGGCGGGCCGGCCTCATCATGGCCGGCCCGCCGGCACCCGAACGCGCAGGGCCCGAGGATCGGTCTCGAACAGCAGCGGTGGTGACACGGCGACGCTCTCACCGTCGATGCCGGCGGCCACCGCTGCCGCCGAATCGACACGGAAGGTCGCACTGGTCCACTCCTGGAGGCCGTGCGGCGGAGGACCGGCGAGGGCGATGATCCCCAGCACGCCATCGTCGAGCGTTCCCCGGGTCGGTGACTGCGGCCGCGGGTCGAAGGTGTACGGATTGTTCGAGACGAGGATCAGCGGAGCGTTGTCGTAGATGGTGCCGTTTCTCCCTTCGAAGCGGAGGTCGAAGCGCTCGGCGCGAGGCCCGATCAGTTGGGGGAGCATCTCGACCACGGTTCGCATCTTGTGGTCGCGGTACTCCGGCGATTCCACCACTGCGCCATACACACCCATCGCCACGTTGTTGACGAACACCCGCCCGTTGACGCGACCGAGGTCGATGCGACGTTCCGTGCCACCGTCGAAGAGGTCGAGCGCGGCGACGACGTCGTTACGGTCGATCCCGAGATCGAACGCGAAGTGGTTCCGCGTGCCGGCGGGAACGCACACGAACGGAACGTCGTGTTCGGCCGCGATTGCCGCAACCGTGGCCTGCGAGCCGTCGCCCCCGGCCATGCCGATGACGTCGGCGCCGTCGCGAATGGCGGTGTTTGCCAGTTCGGCGAGGTCATCGCCCGGGTTGAGGACGATCGCTTCGATACCGCGTTGCGCGCACTGCGCGATCAGGTCGAACCGGGTGGCCTTGCCGCCACCCGAGCGCGGATTGACGATCAGTGCAGACATGACCGTACGACCCCGCAGTCTCCGTCGATCTCCGCATCGAGACGATGTCGGGCCGTGTTCATCCACCCTGGCACCGACACATCCTCCCTCATTCGAGACGAAGGTCGGCGATGAGCGCGGCGTGATCGGACGGCCGCTCGGCGCCGCGCTCGACGTGATCGATCCACGTCGTCTCCAATCCGGCGGCGAGGTCGGGGTCGGCGGCGAGAAGGTCGATGCGCATGCCGAGATTTCGTGAGTAGTTGAGACCGTGGTTCCACCACGTGAATCGACGCTCGTGCGCACCCCACTGAGCGACGTCCAGATCGACCAGTCCTGCGCCGAGCAGCGCAGAGAGAGCCTCGCGCTCCGGCGCAGTGACGTGGGTGAGGCCGACGAACGCATCGGGATGGAAGATGTCGCTGTCGGTGGGTGCGACGTTCATGTCGCCACCGATGACGACGTGCCCCTCCTCGAGCCACGCAGTGACTCGCTGGCGCAACGCACCGAGGAAGGCCAACTTGTAGTCGTAGTGCCAGTGACCGACCTCGCGACCGTGCGGCACGTAAACGCTGACGAACCGGATCGGGCCGTGGGTGCTGTCGATGACGGCGGAGATCACGCGAGGTTCCTTGTCGAGTACGTCGTCGCCGAACTCACCGGACCGCATGACATCGCGAAGTGGAGTGAGCGCGGCGATCGCCACGCCGTTGTACTGGCCGCTGCCGACATGAGCGATGTGGTAACCGGCGATATCGAGGACAGCTTGCGCCGTGGGATGAACGTCGGTCGCCTTCGTTTCTTGGAGCAGCAGCACGTCCGGTCGGGCGCGTTCGATCAATCGCCCGATCGCCGCCGAGCGGGACTTGAGCGAGTTGACGTTCCACGTCGCGACGCGCAGCACGCCGGGCGCCGGCGCCGTCGGCGACATCGAGGCCCGCAATGCGAGCGCGGCCTCACGACGGAGTCGACTTGCCTCCTTCTTGGCAGCCGTTGCGGACACGTCCTTGTCGTACCACGATCTCGCGTCACGAAATCTCCGCTCCGATCGGAGAATTCGTGACTTGCCTCGAAGGTCGTTGGGTGTCCCAATCTGCGACGCGTTGCGTGTCTTCGTAGTCTTCCCAGCGCACCAGCCGACCCCAGCGGATCTCCAAGAACGCCACGACTCGGTTGTTGTAGACGTCGTCGCCACCATCGCGAGCCGGAACGAAGTCGTGGACGCGCATCGCGATCCGAATCTTCCAAGGTCCGCCGTTGACGAGGATGTCCTCGATGTGGAACTGGATGCCTTCGCTGACGAAGCGCTCGGCGAACGCGGTTGCCTCGTCGAGCCCGCGATGGGTGACGTGCGGAGCCCGGCTTCGCTGCACCGGCCGGAAGGCCGTGGCCCACGAATTGTCGCCGGGGAAGGCGAGCTCGAAGTGGGGACTCGCCATCTTGAGCAACATCGAATAGTCGCCGGCGTTCAGCTTCTTGACGCTGTGTCGGAGCAACGCCCGAATTGTGGCCTTGTACATGGCATCCTCCTGGTCAGAGTCCTAGAACGATCACTCTAGTCACCTAGTGCCACGTTGTCTAGAACGAACCTTCTAGAGTTGCTGACGTGGCTGACGACACCCGTACGCGAATCCTCACGGCGACCGGCGAGCTCTTCAGGCGGCAGGGCTACAACGGCACGTCGTTGAGCCAGGTGTCCACGGCTGCACCGGCCACCATCGGTTCGATCTACCACTTCTTCCCGGGCGGCAAGGAGGCCCTCGCCGCTGCCGTGATCGACAGCACCGGTTCGGTGTATCGGGAACTGTTCGAGGCGATCGTCGCCGAGTCAGATGATGTCGTGTCGGCCTTCGTCAACTTCTTCGAAGGTGCCGCGCTCGTGCTGACAGAATCGGACTACATCGATCCATGTCCGATCGGCACCGTCGCCCGCGAAGTGGCAAGCACGAGCGAACCGTTGCGGCAGGCGGCGGACGCAGTGTTCGACAGCTGGGTCAGATCGGCGACAGAGGTTCTCGTCGGCGCCGGCATCGATCCACCACACGCAGCCGACCTCGCCAACCTGTTCGTCGCCATGACGGAGGGTTGCTTCGTGCTCAGCCGCACCAAGCGCTCACCCGAACCGCTTCGCGCTGCCGCACGACTCGTGGGCCCTCTCATCGCCTCTGCCCTCGAAGAAGGTGGAGCAAGAACGTCGAGAACTAGCGAGAGAGGCGCGCGGCGGGTGCGCGGAATCCGCTGAGAAGCGTTTCGAAGGCGGAGCGCCACGCGCCTTCGGGGTCGGGGCCGAGCTGGGAGGCATTCAACAGCTCGGTGACCGCCATGCCGAAGCACAGCGCATTGAATTGTCGCGTCGCCTCCTGCACGTCGCGTCCACCGAGCAAACCGGCGTCCGCAAGGCGCTGGATGCGTTCGGTCAACAACTCGTAGCCGGAGCGTGCGGCGTCGGACACCTCCGGGCCGAGCTCGACGTGGGGCGCGGCGCGCAGGAACGCAATGCTGAAGAGCGACGGGTGTTCGACCGCCATGGGTCGAAAGACGGTGAGCGCGGCATCGACGACGTCGCCCGAAGGGTCCGCCGTATGGGGGAGTCGGCCGATGTCGTCGCGCAGCATCTCGAAGCAGCGCTGGGCGAGCGCCTCCAACATCCCCTCCTTCGACCCGAACGTGCTGTAGACCGAGCGTGTCGAAGCGCCGATCTCGTCGGCGACCGCTCGCACCGAGAGTGCGCCGATCCCAGCCCCCTCGAGCAGCCGCTCGGCGGCCTCGAGCAGCGCCTCGCGCGTCGTTTCGTCGTGTTGCTTGGGCCTACCCATCGCTTGACACATTACTGTGACGGTGTTACGTTACGTTGTAACGAAACAATGTAACGAAAGGTTGCACATGACGATCACTGGCTTTGAAACTCCGCAGCTCTTCGGCGAGCTCACGGGGGACTTGATTCCCGGCAGCTACGACGACCGCGCCCCGCTCGTCTTCCTGCCTGGCCTCACCTTCGATCGGACGATGTGGTTGCCCGCGCTCCGCTCGATCCACGAAATGGATCCGGGTCGAACGACTCTCGCGCTCGACATGCCCGGCGAAGGGGAGAGCGTCGGCACGTTCCGCAGCATCGAGGCCGCGATCGAACAACTCCACGCTGCGATCACCGCGGCCGGCATCGAGGATCCGGTACTCGTCGCTCACTCCGGCGCCGCGATCGGGGCGATGTTCTACGCCATGCAGCACCCGGTCCGCGGCATCATCAACGTCGACGCCGTACTCGACAATCGCGAATTCTCGGCCCGGTTGCGAGCGCTCGAGCCGCAACTGCGCAACGGTGGCATCCCTGCGCTGTGGAACGACCTGTTCGCGAGCCTGCACGCCGAACGCTGCGGGCCGGCCGGCGAGGCAATGCTGCGGGCGACGTCGCGGCCGCGTCCCGACGTCATCCTCGGATATTGGGCGCCAGTGCTCGCGCCGCCGCCCACCGCGGAGAACGCGATCGCCGCGGCAATCGCTGCCATCCGCGCACAGTCGATTCCATACACCCTCGTGTTCGGCGAAGAGCCGGATGCTACGACTCGGTTGTGGATGAAGGAGAACTTTCCGGAAGCGAACGTGATCGCACTCCCGAACAGCGGGCACTTCCCTCATGTCGCCCATCCCGACGAGTTCGCTCGCGTCGTCTTGATGTCCGCCGAGGTCAGCTCGCTACGGCACTCCCATGCGTGATTGGCAGTGTCGCCGTCAGGAGGTCTCGTGACGGCTCGGGGTTGAGCCGAGCGCCTTGGCGCGGTCTTCGGCGTTCCGATCGGCGAGGGCTTGGAGTGTTCCCTCGGGGGCCTGCTCGACTGAGATCAACGTGTCGTCGGCGGTGTGGGTAGCTCGGATCAGCTCGTCGAGCTTGCGTTGCGTCGCAAACGTCTGCCGTGACTGCGTGTGTTGGATGACGAACACCATGACGAACGTGATCGACGCCGTCACCGCGTACAGCACGGTGAGCCACCATTGGGGAAAGCCGATGATCGCACCGACGATCGTCCACACCGCGATCATGGTTGCGGCGGCGACTCCGGCCGTCGAGTTGGCAACCGCGTCGCCAACGCGGTGCAGCGCACGACTCGTCCAATGCAGCGCATCGGGGTCGCCGCTTGCCGGGTTCAGTCCATTCATTCAAGCCGAGTACCCAATGTCCGACGATCCGACACAAAAGCGCGACCGCGTTGGCCGATCTCAGCTAGGAGGTGGAGGCCAGGATCGCTGGCGGTTCAGCGCCGCCCACTCGGAATCGACGTTGGCAAAGGCTTGATCGATGGTGCGCCTACCGTCGACCCAGTTCTTCATGGCCCGGTAGAACGCGCCGGGCTGGCCGTCGGCGGTGGTTCCACCGATGTCGGGAGGCATCCCGTCAGAAGCATCGAATCGGAACGAGTTGGATTGCACCGCAGACCGTGCGGCTTCTGCGAGCCTCACTCGAACGCCGGCGTGGGGATCCTTGTTCACGTCGCCGTAGTTCGAGTAGTCGAAGCGGGCGTTGGGGGCGATGAACTGATTGTCAGGTTCGACGGCCCACCGTTCGCCCCATTGGGGGCTGGCGAGGAACTTCATGAACTCCCGTACCTCCGGCCGGTCGTTGAGACCCGCCGCGAAAGCGGTACCGCCAGTGGTAGGGACCGGCTTGGTCGAGTCGATAGGTGGGAGCATGAAGAAGTCGAGATCGGTGCCGATTTGCGCGTTCGCAGCCGCAGGATCTGCCTTCAGCATGAAGTCGGCCTGGTGGAAGAGCCAGCACTGCGGCTCCGGGTCGCCTGTCTGGCTGTTGCGGGACAACATGTGTTCGAGTTGGCCGTTCCATACCTCAGTGTTGATTGCCGCCGGACCACCTCGGACATAACCCGGGCTGAAAACGAGCTGGTCGGCGTAGTGGCCGGCCGCTGTCACCTCCGAGCTGGTGAAGCTGAGTCCCCCACGCGTCCACGCGTCGTATGCCTCGACTCCGCCGACTCGCAGCACCAAGCTCTCGATGAGGTCGGTGCCGGGCCATCCGGTGCCGACACCGGATTCGAACCCGAAGCACCACGGTGTGCGTCCGTCCGCCACCATCCGATCGGAGAGCGCAATCAGCTCATCCCACGTCGTTGGAACTTGGTAGCCGGCCTTCTCGAATTCACGTTTCGGGTAGTACACGAGGCTCTTGATGCTGATGAGAAACGGGATCGCCCGAACGCCCGCTTCACCCTTGGACGTGCCGAAACTCAGTAGGAAGTCGCCGAAGTCGGCGTGCAGGGTCTCGGGGTCGACGAACCGGCCGACGTCGAGCGCGCGCTGCTGTGCCCACTCGGGCATGTCCCTACCGAAGATATAAATGTCCGGACGGTGAGAAGGTTCCGCAGGGGTGGTGGCCAGTTCGTCTTCGAAGTCGACCGGGTTCACGACGACGTTGATGCCCGTGCGCTTCTTGAACTCCGCCAATTCGCGCGAGAAGCCGCTGTCGATATCGATGCCTCGGTACACCGAAACGGTCGTCCCCTCCAATGGACGCGCCGACGCGGTCTCGCCGTAGCGGTCGAGGCCGCCGCGCAAAGAAAAGTTGGCCGGGATCTCGACTGCTTGCGGACACCTGCTCGACAGGGCTGCCTGGCATTCGCTGTCCGTGAGTGTGCGGTGGACGGAGGATTCAGCCAGGTCCATCAGCTGTTTCGGCGCTATGACGTACACGCCCACCGGACCCTGCAATCCGGGTCGGGTCGTTAGCCGCACGTTCGCGTCGACGTCGTATTGCACTCCCAGCGCTTGCAGGGCGAAGTGCATTGCGTCGACCGCCTCTGCGGTGGCGTAGCCGAGGCCGACCGTCTGTCGCAGGGATTGCATCGCCAGCAGCACGGCGAGTTCTGGGTCCTTGTCGAGCTGTGCCCTCGAGGCCGTGACGAGACGGTTCACAGTGAGAAGGTCGTCGACGTCGCGGTTGGCGTTGACCGCCGAGCGCCATTGCACGGTGCCGAACACTCCGACCGCTGCCACGAGCAATGCCACCAGCCCGACGCCGAGGAGTTGTCGACCGCGTTGCTTCTGACGACGCTCTGCCACAGCGACCCGCGTTTCGCGCTGCAGCGATTCCTGCACTTCGCGATCGCGCTCGGCGACACTGGCATCGAGGAACGCCCGTTCAGGAGTCGAGAGTTGCAGCGACGTAGAAGTGGCCCATCCTTCTACTTGTTCGAGGAGGCCGCCGCGCAGGAGGTACGCCTCGGAGCGGTCTGCGGCAACCCACTCTCGTAGAGCCTCCGCCAGCCGTCGTTGCAGGCGGACGTCGTCGTGCGCGCCGTCGATCCAATCGCGCAGGCGGGTCCATTCGGTGAGCAACGCCTCGTGCGAGATCTCGACGGTGGGGCTTCTGGTGACCGGGTCGCGATCGAAGCTCAGCAAGCGGTGACGACCGAACGTGTCGAGCACCGAGCGCAAGAGCTGCCGATCGACGGCCAACGCCTCGAACTCGCTTTGGAGCACACGTCGCCGGGTCGCCTCGCCGCCATCGTTGAGAGTGATGAGGCGGAGGAACACCTGCCGTGTCACCTCGTCGGCGTCGCGCCCGAGGCTCGCCAGAAGCCCTTCGGCGCGCTTCACCAGCGCGCCGGACACGCCGCCGAGCTCCTCGTACGCGGTGTAGGTGATTCGGTCGCCGCGTCGAGCGTCGAACAGCTCGGTCAGCGTGTACTGGAGGAGCGGCAGGGCGCCCGGTCGGTCCGACACCTCGCGCAGGAGCTCGCTCACCAGCACGGGCTCGAACGACACGCCGCGCTGCTCCGCCGGAACCGTGATCGCCCGCTCGAGCTCGTGCGGCGTCATCGGAGTGATGATCTCGGTGCCGTCGCGCAGCAGCTCGCCGAGGTCGCGATGCTGCAATGGGCGGTCGTAGAAGTCGGCTCGCAGGGTGACGACGACGCGGAGTCGACTTCGTTGGTCGGTGATGGCTCCCACCAGATTGCGCACGAA
>Ga0157378_10004850_pt1 | contig 11796 bp, 11 predicted proteins | sample M65metaG_FD_115309 | JGI IMG/M metagenome (GOLD analysis project Ga0157378, IMG submission 115309) | Miscanthus rhizosphere microbial communities from Kellogg Biological Station, Michigan, USA - M6-5 metaG | ecosystem: Host-associated > Plants > Roots > Rhizosphere > Soil | place: USA: Michigan...
AGCTGTCGCGCTCGATCCGCGACGGGAGAAAGGCACCGCGCGCGGCTTTGGCGTGCTCTAGTGGTATAATGTTATGTGCGATTTCCACCGGTGCCCCGCCACACACATGGCATGACACAAGGTGGGCGAAATTTTGATGCGTTGACTATCAACGCATGGGGGAGCAGGTCCGCTTTGCCATTAGCAGATCAGACATTCGAGGCAGGTCCGCGTGTCGGTTGCCAAAGAACTTTAGCGCGATCCCAATCGACAACCACGTGACCTTGGTCACACACAGATCTCGGGCGAAGTCCTAGTGTGAGTGCCGGACACTCCGCATTGGAGTCACGAACATGAACAAGCACGTACCTTTTATTTGGCGTCACACACGAAAAAGCTCGCCAAATCTCGCAGAAGAATCTGCCGGCTCGACAGTGACCATGAGGAGGTTGCTTGGCGTGGCAATTGCCACCGGGCTATTGCTCGCGATTTCGGGAACAAGTTCTGGAGCGCGTCCGCGGCACCTGTCCGGTACACATGCCCAAGCTTCGGTGAAGGAAGACCGTGGTGTCGTGCCCTATCCATCGCGCGTGCCAGCATATGATCCCAGGGGCACTTCGGCGTATCCGTTTGGCCCGGGGATCAACTTCCCTTATCCGGACCGCCCCTATGGCGATCCCGACAAATGGTAGGCAAGCGGGATTTGTCCCGACGTCGGGATGATTGCGCCACTGATCGTGTGGTTTGGCGAGGGCCGGGCGCGACGCGCGGATTTGCCGACGCTCTTGTAGTGCCTGGGACCAAGGCGAAGACAGCTACTTAGTTGGCTTCCACTCGCGTGCCATTTTCTGCGCCTCGGAAATTTGCACAGGCGTCATAAGCCGAGCAACGAGGTCTCGAATAGTTGCCGCGCTTTCCCTCCCCTGCATAGCAGCCAAATTGAGCCACATATATGCCCTGACACGATCCTGCGGGACGCCTAAGCCATTGTCATACAAGACTCCGAGATTGTACTGGGCGTTGGCGTCGCCGCGTTCGGCCAGAGGACGAATAAGTCGCACGGCGGTCGCGTAGTCGCGCCTCTTAATCGCAGCGTTAGCATCTTCGAGCGGGCCTGCCAGCACGGGTATAACAAAGCTCAGGCTCAGAAGAACGGTGGCAAGAGCGCGCTTGAGAGGCATGAGAGTCATTGGTTTGCGGAGAGAGCTCTCCTCCAGTTGATACGCTTAAGCACTGATTGTAATTTGAACCTAACCGGGGGGAGGTTGAAAATGGATGGCTTCTTCATTTTCCTGCTGTTTCTTGTATTTGCAACAGTAGTCACACTCGCCGCGGGCGTTAAGACAGTTCCTCAAGGGTTTCAGTGGACGGTCGAGCGGTTTGGCCGGTACCACACTACGCTCTTGCCTGGGCTCAATTTGATTTTTCCTTTCATCGATCGCATAGGAAGAAAAATCAACGTTCAGGAAACGGTGTTAGCAATACCGAGTCAGCCAGTTATCACTAAAGACAATGCGTCTGTCACCGTTGACGGCGTCGTATTTTTTCAGATCTTAGATGCTGCCAAGGCAGCATACGAGGTTCAAAGTCTTGATGCGGCGATCACCAATATCACCATGACGAACATCCGAACTGCGATAGGCTCATTAGATCTGGACGAAACCCTGTCCAAGCGTGACGAAATAAACACTCGCTTGCTTCATGTTTTAGATGCCGCATCACACCCCTGGGGTACAAAAGTTACGCGTGTGGAGTTAAAGGACATTCGTCCACCCGACGATGTTGTTGCCTCTATGGCCAAACAGCTGACGGCGGAGCGAGAAAAACGCGCGACCGTTCTGGAAGCGGAAGGCGTGAAACAATCCGCGATTTTGAAGGCAGAAGGCGAAAAACAGTCGCAGATTTTAGCCGCCGAAGGTCGATTGGCCGCAGCGAATAGAGACGCAGAAGCGAGAGAGCGATTGGCTGAAGCGGAGGCTACTGCGACGAAAGTGGTTTCGACTGCAGTTCAACAGGGCACAGCCCAGGCACTAAATTATTTTGTGGCACTAAAATACGTGGATGCTCTGGCGTTAATCGGAAAATCGGGAAACTCCAAGTTGGTTCTTATGCCCGTGGAAGCCAGTGCTTTGGTGGGCTCAATTGCGGGGATCGCCGAACTCGCAAAAAGTGCGGCAAGGCCGACAGATGGCTCGAACACCCCGGGCGGACGATGAACCCCTGGATTTTGGCCATAGGTTCGGTTGTTGTCGCAGTCGCCGAACTACAATGCCCTGGATATTATTTAATTTGGATCGCAGCAGGCGGCGCGATAACTGCACTCGCGTCCTTCGCATTTGACCTATCTTTGTCGGCGCAAATAAGCATTTTCATCGTCTCTTGCTCTCTTTCCTGTATCTGGGGTTACTTTGTCTACCAAAGGATGATCCGCTCGAGTGAAGGCAATCCTCCTCTGAACCAACGCAATTTGGAAATGGTAGGGGCCAAGGGCGTGGTGACGCAGGCTCTCGAGAACGGCCAAGGAAAGGTCAAACTGGGCGATAGCGTTTGGCTTGCTGAAGGTCCAAATTTGAAGACTGGAACACCGGTTATTGTAAAAGAAGTACGTGGAACGGTCGTCTTGGTTGCAAAACACTAGCTGGGTGCGGCAGACGCGCTTTAGCGCACGCATCCCGCCGATCCTAAATTTGTCGAACTCCGCGGCTACATCACCGAAGCTTTGACGGCCTTGACCGGCCGAGCCCTGACGATCTTTCGGGCCGGCTTGGCTTTGAATATCATGGGCTCTTTGGTGAATGGATTGATGCCACTGCGTTCCTTGGTGGCTGGCTTCTTAATGACAACGAATTTGGCAAATCCAGGTACAACAAAAGCTCCTGATTTACTGAGTTCCTTATAACCTATCGCCGCGAGCGACTCGATAACGGCTTTGACGTCCTTGCGTGCCATCTTCGAATGCTGCGCGACAATTTTTTGAATGAGTTCTGATTTCGACATCAACTTGGCCATAAGTTGTCTCCGGAAAATTCGAATCATGTGCGAATAGGTTAGGCTCAAGGCTTCGGTCCAGGGAAGCGTGTTGGACTGTTGGCACGCAGCAATTACACGGGAGAGGTCGTAGGTTCAATCCCTACAGCGCCCACCATGATATCAGCGCGACGGTTTTATTCGACAGCACCGAATAACTCATACGCGTTTCAATTGCAGCCCGTGCAGCGCATTTCGACAATTCCGCTTCGGCAAAACTTTACCAACTCATGAACTAGAATTTTTTTTTCTTGCAACTATTAGTATCGACCTCTATGACGCTCCTGTAAGTAAGCAAACCAGTCGGGGGCTTTCGCGCAATGAACACCAAGATTTTGACTACGCTCGCTATCCTGCTTGGCACCGTTTCGGGTGCGTTCGCTCAATACGGCAGCTACGGCATCGGATCGAACCCGAATGCGCACGTAGTGCGCCCATACGTTACGCAGCAAGGAACGTATGTGCAGCCGCACGTGCAGACCAACCCGAATAGGACGCAGCTCGACAACTATTCGACCCGAGGCAACATCAATCCTTACACGGGTCAGATCGGCACCAGAACACCGCGCTGGTGAAATCGGCCCTCACGCTCATTGCGATCAAGGCTACGCTTGCGCGCGGATATGCAGGTAGCCAATAGAGTAGAAAGCCCCGGCTAACAGTCGGGGCTTTTGTTCTCGATCAATTAGCCGAATGTTGCCGTCGTTCATTACTATTGGCCCGCGCCGCCATGTCACCGTATTTAGAAAATCGGACTCATGACCCTAAAAATCAAATTGGTGGCGAACACCAACAAGACGATGACCAAAGACCGGGTTAGGTGGTACTTCAATCGCTCACTTGTGGCTGAGGCTTGCTGCTCTTTATGACCGCTCTAGATTGCCCGTTTTGCTCTATCGCCGCCGAGCGCGTTGTTTTTTCGGGTGACCAGGGACAAGGGATCTGGGATGCCTTCCCCGTCAATCCCGGCCATCTTCTCCTCATTCCGCGCCGTCACGTCAGGGTTTGGGATGAACTGACCGAAATCGAGAAGGCCTGGGTTTGGTCTGCAATCGGCCAAGCAATCGCCGCCATTCGAAGTCGCTATTCGCCCGATGGTTTTAACGTTGGTTTCAATGCCGGCTCGGTAGCCGGACAAACGGTTCAACATTTTCATGTTCATGTAATCCCGCGCTATGCAGGCGATGTCCCTGACCCCCGTGGTGGAATTCGGCATGTCATTCCGGCGAGAGCAAATTATCTCACTCAAGATTTGGCGACGGCCGCCGTTCAGCAACGACTGATTAAGGGAAACGATGATCCCTTCCTGCCGCATCTCATCCAGCAAATGGATCAAGCGAACACATGCGACATCGCCGTCGCGTTTCTCCTTGACAGCGGCGCACGCTGCATCGTCGAGCATCTCAAAGATTTTCTGAACCGCGGCGGTAGGGCACGCATTCTTGTTGGCGACTATCTTGACGTGACTGAACCGATCGCGCTTCGCCGACTCGCCGACCTTGAGGGAAATCTCTGCCTAAAGATCTACGAAACACTCGGGAAAGGTTTTCATCTCAAATCTTATATCTTCTTAAATGGCTCTGAAGAAGGAGTTGCCTTTGTTGGTAGTTCGAACCTCTCTGAACCTGCTCTAACAACGTCTATCGAGTGGAACTACAAGGTAGTGCGCAGCAACGACACGAGTGGCTTCCATGAGATCCGCAATGGCTTCGACGCCTTGTTTGATAACAAAGCGTCTGTGCCGGTGACCGCAAATTGGATCGAGGCTTATGAAAAGCGCCGAATAGTACCGACCCGCGGAGAGTCTGAAGTAGCCCAAGAAGAAGAAGAGCCGAAGCCTGACGCACACGCCATTCAGCGCGAGGCGCTGGTAGAACTCCAGCGAACACGTGATGAAGGATTTACCGCTGGCCTTGTCGTTCTAGCGACCGGCCTTGGCAAAACTTGGCTCGCTGCGTTCGATAGCGACCGACCTGAATTCCGTCGCGTGCTTTTCGTGGCACACCGCGAGGAAATTTTAGATCAGGCGGTAAAAGTTTTTCGCAGAATTCGGCCTACGTCTCGAATTGGTCGTCTCGCTAGCGAACAGCGCGAGACGGACGCTGATCTTGTTTTTGCGTCCATTCAAACCCTTGGCCGCATACCTCATCTTTCGCGGTTCCAACCGCATGATTTTGACTATATCGTGGTAGACGAATTTCATCATGCGGCCGCAAGCACTTATCGGCGCGTCATTGACCATTTCCGTCCTAAATTTTTACTTGGACTAACTGCAACTCCTGACCGCACCGATGGCGCTGACCTCTTGACACTCTGTCAAGAAAACTTGGTGTTCGAGGCAAATATACGTGATGGAATTGACGCCCAACGGCTCTGCCCTTTTCACTATTTTGGTATTGCTGATGATGTCGATTACAGCAGCATTCCGTGGCGGAATTCGCAATTCGACATAACCGAACTCACGGCAGCAATCGCAACCGAGACGCGAGCGCGGAACGCGCTTGAACAATTCCGCAAGCATGGTGGTCACCGCTGCATCGCTTTCTGCTGCTCGCAGCGCCATGCGGACTTCATGGCCGACTTTTTTACCCACGAAGGTGTAAAGGCCGTAGCTGTTCACTCCGGCACGAATAGCGCGCCACGCGCAACGTCCCTGCAAAGGCTAAGGGACGGCGAACTAGAAGTAATTTTCGCTGTCGACATGTTCAACGAGGGAGTGGACGTTCCATCTATCGATACAGTCCTAATGCTTCGGCCAACTGAGTCTACGATCATCTGGTTGCAGCAACTGGGTCGCGGCTTACGAATTTTTGACGGCAAGGAGCGGCTGATCGTAATCGACTATATTGGCAATCACCGTGCATTTTTGATGAAACTCCAAGGTATGGCTGTTGTTGTCGGACGTGACGTCGGGAGCAGCGCACGACAGCGAGAAATGCTTGAGGCGATACGCGACAATGAGATCATTCTACCACCTGGTTGTGACATCACTTATGAAATGACAGCCATTAACATACTGGACCAACTCCTGAGGCCAGCTCGGACTGAAGAGTTTCTAGAGTCCTTCTATCGGGATTTCGAGGAAAGGCACGGCATCCGCCCGACAGCTGTTGAGGTTTTCCACGCCGGACTTAATCCACGAACAAGAGGCGACCGATCGTGGTTTGATTTCGTCGATCGTATGGGTGGGTTGAGTATCGATGAGAAAGCGGCCTGGTCTGCCGCACGCGATTTCTTCGAAAATTTGGAGAAGACCGAAATGTCTCGGTCTTACAAAATCGTTTTGCTATTGGCGATGCTCGACCGCGAAACCCTTTTTGCAAGTCTTGGAATAGAGGAAATCACGCGCAGGGTCGTAGCCATAGCTCAACGAATACATCGGTTGGCAGAGGATTTCTCGGTCGACCTAGCCAACACAAAAGCCGTCCAAAGGCTTCTTGTTGACAATCCCATCGACGCCTTTGTTAGCGCTCGCGGGATGAACGGGGTACCGTACTTCACATTCGAGGGTGGGACGTTTGGCTTCGCCTTCAACATTACCGATTTGATAAGTTTTGCCACTCTACTCCGTGAAACTGTAGATTGGCGCCTTTCACAGTATCTTTCTCGCGGCGAAGTTGCTGCAACAATTTGTCGCGTATCTCGCAATGAAAGCGGTCAACCGATCCTATTCTTGCCGTCCAACGACCGAAGCCTTCCTAAAGGAAGGCTCGAGGTCGAGGTAGACGGCCGGCCCATGGAAGCAACTGTCGGCAAAATTGCGATCAACGTCGTTCGTGTCCAAAACAGTCCCACAAATGAACTTCCCACCATCCTTCGGACTTGGTTTGGCAACGACGCTGGTTTGCCCGGTCGCGGCGATCGCGTTCGGCTTCGGAAAGAAATAGAAACTACTGTTATGGAGCCTTTGAACACCCCCGGTGGATCCGTGTCCGGGCCAAGACTTTGGGAACGTTATCTACGCGAGACAATTCCGCCAACCTTTGGGCTTACTTTTAATCCAGCCAATTGGAATTCTGGCTTCGTCGTAAAACCTCCGCATATCTTCCTCCTGGTGACACTTGCAAAGGAAGATATGAACCCGGATCACCAATACTCGGACCACTTTTTGTCGGACCACGAATTCAATTGGCAAAGCCAAAACCGAACCACTCAAGATTCCAAGCATGGTCAAATGCTGCATGACCACCGAGAAATGGGCATTCAAGTTCACCTTTTCGTTCGGCCCACAAAGAAAACGGGTCAAAAGCCAACTCCTTTCACGTATTGTGGCGAAGTTGAATTCGTTTCTTGGGAAGGGGACAGCCCGATCACTATTCGATGGCGACTCAAAGAGCGAGTGCCGCCTCCGGTGCAGGCACCTCTTAAAGTGCCTGGCGCTTAACGGCGGCACGAAGGAAGCTGGCAATTTCCTTATTGAGCGAGCGGCTTGGCAACGTCGGACGAACCAAACGCAGCGCTCCCGATAAAGTTTGTTCTCGGCAGGAAGTCTTCTAAACTTCACCACAATGCGACAAGGTCGCACACTGTCCTGCGCAATTTATTTATTGCATCTATGAACTGAGACCCACAGGATTGAACCGTGTGCGCCTATGAAATCATAGACTTAACGATTGAACCGGCTGCGCTAGGGGACGAAGCCAAATCCGCTTCGGAACGGCAATGGCTCAAATGATTCCTGCGGCGGTGCCGCCGCGGGCAACGTTGGGAGAAAAAGCACTCTTCAAGATTTTGGAAGCTCTTCCCGACGACAACTTCGTCTACTACGACGTTCAAATCAAACATCGGTATGCGGATTTCGTCGTGATCAGTCCGCGCCTCGGCGTCTTAATGATTGAGATCAAGGATTGGAAGCCAGAGACGATTGTATCGGCCGACAACAACACAATCGAGCTTCGTCTGCAGTCCCACAACAAAAAGGTATCTCATCCACTCAAACAGGCGCGACAGTATGCTCTCGCTCTAAGGGACGAAATCCAAACACGACTGGAGGGACGCGTGTTACTTGTGCGAGGTGGACCGCACAAAGGCAAAATTGGATTTCCAATTTCTTATCTTGCTTGTTTATCGCGAATATCAGAAAGCGATATTCAAACGCTCAACCTCTCAAGCGTTTTTGACTTAAGTCGTACCCTCACAAAAGAATGGTTCACTATTGCGCAAGACATCCCTGGCGACCAATTAGAAGGGTTTCTTGCTTGCTATTTCGTACCAAAATTTCAATTTGCGTCATTGGACAAAACACAAATCGACCACCTTCGCGCAATCATTCATCCCCACATAGTGGTTCGCTCAGCTACAGAAAAACTACTCCATGCCTATGAAGATAGCGGACGTTCATTTGAAACTTTCCTCCGCGTTCTTGATGCAAAACAAGAGCAAAAGGCTCGCAACATTGGCGCAGGACACCGTCTCATGTTTGGTGTTGCGGGGTCAGGAAAAACAACAATTCTAATTGCGCGCGCCAAATATTTGGCTGAGCAGAATCAAGACAAGAAGGGTTTAGTTCTTTGTTTCAATCGCCCGTTGGCGACCTATCTCAAGGCTCAGCTAACGGATTTTGCCAACGTGACCGTCCAAACCTTTCATCAATTGGCCTATAGATTCGGCATTGGCGACAGCAAATGGGATCAAGAATTTGGCCCCGAATTAAAGGCAGCCATTCTGCAAAAAAATGAACCATACGACTTCATTTTGATCGATGAGGCACAGGACTTCGATCCGGATTGGTTCCCCTGCATCAACGCGTTATCGAAGGACCCGAATGAGGCAGACTTGTTCATTACGGGAGATGGAAGTCAGGGCCTTTATAAACAACGTAGCAAACGCTTCTCTTGGAAATCTAAAGGTGTCCAAGCGCAAGGCCGGACGGAATACTTGTCCGAAAACTATAGAAATGCTGCGAAGATTTTTAAACTCGCGGAACGATTCTCGGGACCTTCGACCTTCGGCGAGATCGAAGGAGAGGCTGATGCCTATCGAAATGACTCCCGCACCGTAGCGAGCGGTGGAAACATTTTTTTAATCCGGGCGAAAGACCGCGCCGACGAAATCTCTAAGGTACTGGACTTGGTTTCTCAGCTCCTTGGTGGGAAATTCGACGACCAAAAAATCGGGCCAACCAAGTTTGATTTCGCCGACATTGGCATCCTCTACCCAGCGCATAGAAATCGTGAAGCACTGATAACGGAAGCGCTGATCCCTAAACTCAAGGTCGAATGCAATGCTCCGGTGGTCTGGATCAGTGATCCGAAAGGAGCAAATAGGTCGGATTTCAGCTCTGCAATTCGGGTTCAAACTATACATCATGCAAAGGGGTTACAGTACCGCGCGGTAATTTTTATGTGGGCCGACCTATTGCCGTTCGCTCACGATGTTGAGCAGGACCGAAACTTATTTTACGTAGCGCTCACGCGAGCAACCGAACTCCTGGCAATTGTTCACTCCGGTCAATCGTCATTTGTGGCTGAGGCCTACGCCGCAATAGAGAAAAAGCTGACCATTGGCTGAAGGGGCTATTGAAAAGCGGCGGGCATAACGTTGGCAGGCCATGTACCCTTCGCCCCAAAGCAGACGCACCGCCGCACGATGCCTATCTTCAAGCCCTAGACTTCGCGGACGCGCCGAATTCCTGCTGAAGCCGCTCGTACGCCTCGGCAACTATGTCTTTTCCGTACTTTCGTTCAAGTCGTCGAACGGTGAAATGGCCGCGCGCGACAGACTGGAAGTGGTCCATAAATAAATAGTTGATGGCAGCGCCTCCGAGTGCGCCTACGACAGGGACAGCTTGCGCGGCAACCTTTTGAGAAACAACTAGCCCAAACCTAGAGGCGATCAGAGCGATCAAGCGCACCAGCGCCGGGCTGCTTTCCTTAACGATGCCACCCTCAGCGATAAAATGGGCGGCTGTCGCAACGGCCGTCGTTAAACCCGCACGCACAGCGAAATAGCCACTCTCCGCAGCGTCGTCTGTTGAAGTCCGACCGCTCAGTGCGAAGACCTGAAGGCATGATAAGCTGGCTTCTGGATCGGCCAGATCCTCACCTTCACTTCGTGCGATATCGAGAATTGACCGCAATATGATGATGGTCGAGATGGGGAGTTCTATGGGCAGCGACACAGCTCCGAGCGCCCCTCCGGTAGCGCCCGAGGCAACCACCAAAGCTTTGTGCAGTATCTGTGAACTCTCCTGAGATCCGCCTCGGATTGTGAGCAGCGCGACTTTGAGGGCTCCGTCAAGGCTTTTTGTTGTGGCTTGGGTAATAGCTTGCGAGGCACCCGCCGGCAGCTTCCGCAATAGTGCAACAGGCGTACCAATCACGTCAGCAATGTGCGCGGTCAAGCTTGGATGCTCGAGCACCTGGACAGCAGAGCGGAGTGCATCGGTGTCGCTTTTGTCCATAGTCGTTGACGCGCCACCGTCATAAATTGAATCCTTCACACTGCGGCACCCCTCTCGGCACAACCGTCTAGGTCGGACGAAGTCTACCACTAGAAGCGATATGGGCTAAATATTGCCGGGCCGGGCACAGATACAGGCAACGCAGCCGGCAAAGTCGACATCACTCTCGCCCGCTTACCTCGGAAAGTGGACACTTCCGATAATCGCGCTTATCGGAGCCAACAGAAAGTCGGCCAGTCTGCAAGCTAAGTAAACGAGTAGCCCGCAAGCCCCTCAAGTTTTCCGTGACTTCTCGTAATCAAGGGCCATCTTGCGGAGACGTTGCTCTGCTCTCGCCGAACGCTCGAGCTCTTTAACGAGAGCAGCCTGTTCCGTTGTCTGGTTCGGATCCATACCCATTACCGTGAGGTTGCGCACCTCGCGACGCACGCTCTCAAGCTTAGTTTGCAGATCAGCCAATGTCGGGATGACCGCCTCAAACCTACGACGTCTGATCCGTCGCGGCATGCGTTCGCTCCCAGAGGCCTCTCGCAATTTCTAGGGCATTCACTCGGTGACTGTCCCACCACGCGCGTTCATCGCCGGTTTGGTGCAATTGCCGGTGATGCCCGCGGCAAAGCGGCACTGTGAACTCATCGCTCACCTTGAGGCCAATCGCTCTCGGTTGTGCAAACCGCAAGTGATGGGGATCGGAGGGCTGCCGGCCACAGATGAGACAGGGCTGAGAGGCAACGAATTTCAGGTGCGCCTTGTTACGCAGCCGTTTGGGTTCGGCAATCGCGAGCTGACTCTTGTCGATCCTGGTAGGCGACAATTCGTTCTCGGCGGAGCCAAAAGAGGAGGCCTGATCCTGCCGTAAGAGGTCGGTCATGGAGTTGTGGTGGCGCCGGCCGTAGTAATGCGACGGCCTCGGGATTGGCGTTGTATCGTCCGGATGTAGACCGACACGCGGCTGGGTGGGCGGACTCTCTACCGGTATCGACCTGACTATTGGCGAGCTTGCCGAAACAGCATTCTTATCCTTGCGATAGAGCTCAAGCCCGAATGGTCTGCCAAAGGTCGCCAGCGCCCGTTTGGTGGCATCGGTTTCGGCGGCCTTGAGTGCCGTATCATGCACCTCACCAGGCGAGGTGCCCCGCCCCTCTCCCGTTCCATGACCCTCGCGAACAATCGTTGCTCCATCAGCTTGAACGGTGATGCGCACTTTCGCGAGGTAGATAGCGAGGAACGTGCCCCGGTTCTCGCGCGTCAGCACACAACGCGAATCCAATGTCTCCCGGCTCCAGGCATCGAAGCCGAAGATCCGATTGGCCTCAGAAATCGCATACCAGCCTTCAATGTATGAGAGTTCGCGCCCATTCGCCTCGCGTGTCCGGATTCGCCGACTG
>Ga0157378_10004851_pt1 | contig 11794 bp, 6 predicted proteins | sample M65metaG_FD_115309 | JGI IMG/M metagenome (GOLD analysis project Ga0157378, IMG submission 115309) | Miscanthus rhizosphere microbial communities from Kellogg Biological Station, Michigan, USA - M6-5 metaG | ecosystem: Host-associated > Plants > Roots > Rhizosphere > Soil | place: USA: Michigan...
TAGTAGTACTCAATCGAATATGGCTGGTCGGCGCCACCCTGCGGGGACGCTCCTTGGGCAATCAAGTTAATGGAAGAAGCGATCGCGATCGCTAAGAAGAGAAAGACTGGAAGTACTTTGCGCATCGAAGCCTCCTGGGAGTCGAATGGCAGTTGGTTGACTGCCATTCTAGCGTGAAGGCTCCTGTGCGAACTTGCTCGGGAGTTTATATAAAGGCGCGCTGCGAACCCGGGCCCGTCTACATGATCGCGGCGTATAAATCCATAATCTAGGTCGGACCTTAATGTAAGGCCTACATCCCGGCTATATTCTGCAGAGCCACTTTGCTGGGAATCTCGAGAATCGACCCGTGGAACGCCACCAGCCGCCGGCTCTTGAATGTTGAAAGCGTACGCGTAACCGTCTCGCGCGACGCACCGATGAACTCCCCAATCTCTTCGTGCGTCAGGGAGAACCGGAAACGCATACCGTTCTCGGTCTTCTGGCCGTTCTCGCTCCATTCGAGAAGAAGGCGTGCAAGCTTCTCCGGCGCGGAACCGGCTAATGCAACAGTGCGTAGCTGCGCACAGGCCACTTTGTACTGCAGGCTCAATTCCTGCGTGACAACCTGGTAAACCTCGGGATGACGCGCCATGAAGTTCAGGAACTGATCGCGCTCGATCACCGCAATGCGCGTGGGATACAGAACCTCCGCAGTCATTTCACTCGGCATTCCCGACAGCACTGAAGACAGGCCAAGCACCTCGCCGGCTTTCGCGATGCTGAGAATCAGACGCTTGCCGTCGCTCGAATTGATCGATAGTTTCACTTCGCCCGACATCACAACAAAGATGCCGGCAGGAATCGACTTCTCTGAGAAGAGCAGAACGCCAGGTTGGTACAAGGTCGGAAATTCCAGGGATTCGAGGTCGCGAAGAGCTGTGGGCGAAAGCTTCTTGAAGAACTCACCAGGCCGCTGAACATTGGAACTCGTGTTGGTCTCGCGTATCATCTGCATCGTTATTCTCCGTCTTCCACATTTGCTGCTTTAGCCGCGGTAACTTCTTCAGCCAGGAATTGAGTCCACGGTGTGGTAGCAATGAGCTCAGCGTTTGTTTGAGCGTAAATGTCCCGCAGCACCTGCTTGCCGCTGGCATCCGCATACGTAACGTTGTGAAGGTCGATGACGAGCTTCTTCGATTGCAGGCGTGGAGCTGCTTCCAGCCATACCCGGTCAAGTTCACTCGCCCAAGGACCTGCCACTCGCCCTTCCAACCTCATCTTGAGAGCTTCCGCCGTTTCTTGAAGCGTTATTCGCAACGTATTCAGGCCTCCAATGCGCCTCGCCCAGCTATAAAGCATGCGACGTGCCAAACTAGTGTGACGAGCGATTGCCTCGATGTTTGTGCCTGATTATGAAGAACTTAGTTTTTCTTAAAGGTGAGGAAGATCACTTGTCACGACGCTGAAATTGACCAGGTGACGATGACGACATATCGTCACCAGACGAGATCTCGTCACAACATGCGTCGCTAGAGTGTCAGAACGAACTTTTTTCAGAGAGGAACGCAGGCTTTGTCTGCGAGAGCAACGCACAATTCAGGAATTGCATTACATATAATCGCTGCGTTCGATACCCAGCTTCTTGAGCTTCGAATTGAGCGTTGTACGTTTCAGCCCAAGGCGGGCCGCCGCGCCATCCGCTCCGCCGATCTGTCCTTTGGTCTCCCGCAGCACGCGCAGGATGTGCTCGCGCTCAGCAGCATGCAGCGTCGGATTTGTCCGCTCCAGTTCTGCCTCTTCTTCTGCCACTTTCGTCTCGAGTTCCGCCAACGGCACGTATAGCTCAAGGCCGCGGGTGAGAATCACTGCCCGTTCGAGGAAGTTCTCAAGCTCGCGAATATTGCCGGGCCATGGCCAGCGGCAGAGAGCCTGCATCGTCTCCTCGGGAATGGTGGTGATGTTCTTGCCCATGCGCCGGCTATGGCTTGTAACGAAATGCCGCACCAGCACTGGGATATCTCCCACTCTGTCACGCAGCGGCGGTGAGAAAATCGGAAATACCTTTAGGCGGTAATACAGATCGCTGCGGAACTGCTTCTCCGCTACCATTTCGCCCAGGTCTCGGTTAGTGGCCGCAATGAGGCGCACGTTTACGGGAATCGCCCTGATCCCGCCGAGGCGCTCGATCTCCCTCTCCTGAAGCGCCCGCAGCAGCTTAGGCTGCAGGTCGAGTGGAAGCTCTCCCACCTCATCAAGAAACAGTGTGCCTTCATGCGCAAGCTCCACGCGTCCCATTTTCCGGGCGATCGCTCCGGTGAATGCGCCCTTCTCGTGTCCGAATAGCTCGCTCTCCAATAAACCGGCCGGGATCGCGGCACAATTGACCTTCACAAACGTTCGCTCACTCCGCCCACTCAGTCTGTGGATGGCGCGCGCCAGCAACTCCTTACCAGTTCCGGTCTCTCCCTGAATCAGAACCGTCGCGTCCGTGGGGGCGACAGTCTCGATCTGCTTGAGAACCTGCCTCAGGCCGCCACTCTCGCCCACGATGTCTTCGAACCGGTTCTCGACGTTGATTTCCTCTTCGAGATACTGTTTCTCCTGGCGCAAACGGTCCCGCAGTTCCGCAATTTGCCTGAAGACCATCGCATTGCTAACAGCCATCGCAACCTGGTCTGCCACCTGGACCAGCATTTCCATCTCGGCGCGACCAAATGCAGCCTCTGAACTGCTGGCTACCGCAAGCGCTCCAACGGCAACTTCGCGGTGGATCAGAGGCACCCAGCAGCCAGACTTCATGCCAATGGCTGTGAGATGAGCGGCACCGGCGGCGAGATCAGACTCGTCAATCCGATCTAGCACCACGGGCTCCCGTGTAAGGAACGCGCGGCCAGCCGGGGAGCCTTCCAGCGGTACGCGCACATCGGCGTGTTGCGGATTCTTGTCGGCAACCTCCAGAAACTGCACCATCATGGTGCCCGTCTTTTCGTCATAGAGGCCCAATGTCGCGGCATTCAGGGGAACTACCTCGGCCAGGCTTGCCGAGATTGCGCTAAGCAATTTGCGCACGTCCATGTTCGCCAGCAGCGCCTGGCTGAGCTGCAGCATGACTGCTTCTTCCGCCCGCTTCCGATCGGTGAAGTCTCGTGTGACCTTGGCGTACCCGGTCACTTCTCCCGATGCGGGATCGCGCACTGCCGTAATCACAATATTCGCCCAAAACCGTGCTCCATCTTTCCGGACGCGCCATCCCTCATGCTCTACGCGGCCGCGCTGCGCGGCCAGATTCAACAGGTCCGCCGGGCGTCCGCGATCGATATCCTCCTGTGTAAAGAACCGCGAGAAGTGCTTGCCAACGATTTCGTCGGCAGAGTACTGCTTGATTCGCTCGGCTCCGGGATTCCACGTCGTAACGTATCCATCCTTATCGAGCAGATAGATTGCATAATCCCTCACGCCATCCAATAGAGAACGGAGCTGCAAGTCCTTGCGGCGAACCAGGTCTTGGGCCTCACGCTGCTCTGTCACATCGCGAATGATGCTTAGCACGGCCACTCCATATTGTGTATGCAGGGGCTTCAGCATGATGTCGACGGGAAATTCTGAACCGTCCTTGCGCAATCCGTATAGATTCAGCGCAGCTCCCATTTGGCGGGCACGCGGATGTGCATGGTAATTCTCGCGGTGTGAGGGATGGTGTTTGCGGAACCGTTCTGGCACCAGGTCTTCAATGGACTTGTGGATCAGCTCTTCCTGCGTGTAACCAAACAACTCCGCCGCACGCGGGTTCGCAGCCCGGACAGTGCCTGCGGCGTCCGAGACAACAATTGCGTCGGGCGAAATGTCAAACAGCTTCTCCAGAGCGAACTGAGCGAACTCGGCCCGTTCTGTCCCGGCCGTGGCCGCAGCGTCCTGTTCCGGGGAATCAGAAGGGCGCATCGTGGCTCCACGATACCCGCTCTGGTTCCAGCATGCAAACGCGGTCGGAGATGTACCCGGCCAACGTCGCTCCCGCAACCCGGTATTGACTACTGGTAGATGTTCAACTCCGAAGTTCCAATATCGTGGTATCTAACCGCTGGTCCATCTGTTTTTGAGACTTCAGATTGCTGACATCACCGCCAGCTGCTCGAATCGGTAGCCTGCGGCGATACAATTCTCCCAGCCCCACGGAGGTAACGGAATCTGATGGACAAACGATGGTTGGTCATCGGCGCAGTCGTGGTCGGTGTGTGCCTGTTTGTCGTAATTCTCATTCCGTTCACGGTAAGCACTGAAGGTTTCAGGCCGGTCATCGAGAGCCAGCTCTCTAATGCATTGAAACGTGAAGTGACATTGGACAGGCTTTCTTTTTCCGTTTTCCAACGAAGTCTCCTTGCTGAAGGCATCACCATTGCCGACGATCCCGACTTCAGCAAAGTTCCGTTCATTCAGGCAAAGACGCTTGAGGTCGGCATCGAAATACTTCCCTTCCTACTCCATCACCAGGTCCTGATCACGGGCCTGACCATCGACACGCCTTCCATCCAACTCCTTGAGCACGCAAACGGCAGATGGAACTATTCCAGCCTCGGGCGTAGCTCCAGTCAACCCTCGCCCTCCGAGCCCCCGGCATCCACGCCTGACCTCCGCATCGGTGAATTGAAGATCGTCAACGGTAGTGCGATGGTTTCTTCAATCCCGGTCACGGCAAGGCCGTTCGAATACACCGAGGTCAACCTCACCGTCAGGCAGTTCTCATTTCTGAAATCGTCTCCGCTGGACTTGTCGGCAAAGCTACCCGGTGGAGGCACCCTCAATTTGACAGGTGAAGCCGGACCGATTGCACAGAATGACACAGCGAGGACTCCTTTTCACGCTACGCTGCAACTTCGGGCGTTCGATCCGGTTGCAGCCGGCATCATTGATAAAAGCAAAGGAATCTCGATGTCGAACGATGTCGACGCCGAGATCAGATCAGATAGCGTGACTGTCACCAGCACGGGAAAGATCAAGGCCTCGCAGCTGCAGCTGGTTCCCAAAGGCTCGCCCGCCCAACAACCCGTCGACGTCGACTACTCCATTTCACAGAATCTCGCCGCACGCGAGGGAATCATTTCCGATATCGCCATTCACGCCGGTTCATCCGCCGTTCACCTCAACGGAACCTTCCAGTTCACTCCAGAGACCATGATGCTCAACCTGCATCTCTCTGCGCCTGGCCTGCCCATCGAGCAGCTCGAAGGCCTGCTTCCCGTCGTCGGCATCCGCCTCCCCGGCGGTTCGTCTCTGCAGGGCGGCACGCTCACAGCGACCCTCGCCATCACAGGGCCTGCAACTGCCACCACCGTTGCCGGTCAGGTCGAGATTGATAACACCAGGCTTGCAGGATTCGACCTCGGTTCAAGAATTCAGGGACTCAACCCCATCGGAGGCACTGGCAGCGGAACCGAAATTCGCGTGCTCAAGGCCAGCGTAAATTCCTCCCCGACAGACACGCGCATCGCCGGCATCTATGGTGACATCAAGCAAATCGGAACCGCTACCGGTGACGGAACGGTTTTGCCCTCCGGCGAACTCGACTTCCACCTCATCGCGAGGGTGAACAGTTCAATTGACAAGCAGGCATCCGACACCATTCGTGTCGTTCCCCTCACCATAAGTGGATCCGCAGTCAATCCATCCATCCGCGCGAGCGGCGGGGCCATGCTCCGCTAGCGGGGATGCGAAATGAACGCAAGTGGTTCAGCACGCCGTTCGTTGCCCAGGATGCCTTCTCTTTCAATGACCATAGCCATTTAAAATGGCCGTCGAGTAGCATCGTCCAGAATCTCGCATATTGCGCAGAACCCGCATGTCAAACGCGGTGCTCGCGCCAAGGAAAGCTTCGACATGAATGCGCCCCTTCGCTTAAGAGTTGTCCTGGCCTCGCTCGTCATCGCCCCAGCGTGCCTTCTTTGCCAGCAACCCCGCCAATACACCGACGCCGATTACGCCAACGCCGAGAAATTCATGGCCTACAACCTCAACCCCCTCGCCTACAAGGGCCAGGTGAATGCGCAGTGGCTCGATGACGACCGCTTCTGGTACCGCGAGGTCGACGGCAACGGAACCACCTACGTCGCGGTCGATCCAGCCAGGAACTCGCGCTTTCCGCTCTTCGATCACGAGAAGCTCGCCGCGGCTCTCAAGTCCGCCACAAAGTCCGGCTCCGACGCCAAACATCTTCAGCTCTCCGGCATTTCTTCGACGAACAACGATCGCACCCTCACTTTCACCTCGCATGGCGCAACTATCCAATGCACCATTACAGGCTCATATTCCTGCAAAGTCATCGCCGGCGGCCCACCCGCAAAGGGAGAGGTTCCCCGTCCTCCGCTCAACCTGTCGCCTGATCGCAAGCTTGGCGCCTTTATTCGCGGCTGGAACCTATGGGTCCGCAATCTCAACACAGGTGCCGAGAACCAGCTCACCACCGACGGCGTTGAGAACTTCGGCTATGCAACCGACAATGCCGGTTGGAAGCACTCAGACTCCGCGATAGTTCTCTGGTCCGCGGACTCAAAGAAGATTGCGACGTTCCAGCAGGACCAGCGCAAGACGGGCGAAATGTACCTCGTTCCCGTCACCAACACCCACCCTGAGCTGAAAGCGTGGAAATACCCTCTCGTCGGCGACAAGAACGTCACCATGATCGAGCGCGTCATTATTGACGTCGACGCGCGCAAGATCATCCGCCTAAAGATGCCGCCCGACCAGCACCGCTCCACCCTGTGCGACGACATCGCCTGCGATGGCGATACCCTGGCTGACGCCGAATGGAGCCCCGATAACAAACACCTCGCCTTCGTCTCCACCTCGCGCGAACACAAGCAGGAGTGGCTCCGTTTAGCTGACGCTCAGACTGGCGACGTCCGCGAAGTGATGACCGAAACCGCGCCCAAGTTCTACGAAAGCGGCAACGGAAAAATCAACTGGCACTACCTCCCGGAATCAAACGAGGTTCTCTGGTTCAGCGAACGCGACAATTGGGGCAACCTGTACCTCTATGACCTCGCCACCGGCAAATTGAAAAATCAGATCACACGCGGCCCCGGCAACGTAACCCAGGTCCTATACGTCGACGACAAGGCGCGCACCATCTACTTCCTCGGGGTCGGCCGTGAGAAAGACCGCGATCCGTACTTCGAGCACTTCTATAGTGTGAAGTTCGACGGCTCCGATCTCAAATTACTCACTCCTGAGAACGCAACACATCGCATCAATGTTTCGCACGACGGCCGCTACTTCACCGACACCTACTCCACGCCAACACAGCCGCAAGTCACTGTCGCCCGCGATAGCCAGGGAAAAACGCTGATGGAGGTGGCTAAGCAGGACATCTCATCGCTTAGCGCCGCAGGCTGGCAGCCTCTCACTCCCATCACCGTTAAAGGAAGAGACGACAAAACTGACCTTTTCGGATTCATGTTCAAGCCAACGCACTTTGATGCTTCCAGGAAATACCCAGTCATCAATTACGTCTATCCAGGCCCGCAAATAGGCTCTTGCGGTGGCCGCGAATTCCGCGCCGCGCACGGAGACATGCAGGCGCTCGCCGAACTCGGATTCGTCGTCGTCTGCATCGACGGCATGGGCACACCCTACCGCTCCAAGTCCTTCCACGAGGCCTACTACGCCGACCTCGGCGATAACACTATTCCCGATCAGATCGCCGGGATGAAAGATCTCGCGAAGCGGTACTCCTTCATCGATCTCGATCGCGTCGGCATCTGGGGACACTCCGGCGGCGGCAACGCAACCGGCGCGGCCCTCCTCCACTTCCCTGACTTCTTCAAAGTCGGCATCGCCGAAAGTGGCAATCACGACCAGCGCGACTACGAAGACGACTGGGCCGAGAAATGGGCAGGTATCGAAGAAAAGAAGGCTGATGGAACGAGCAACTACGATTCCCAGGCCAACCAGAACTTCGCCAGAAATCTCAAGGGACATTTACTCCTCGCCCACGGCACCATGGACGATAACGTTCCGCCCAACAACACTCTTCTCCTCGTCGATGCGCTCATCAAGGCCAACAAGGACTTCGACCTGATCTTGATCCCGAACGCTGCTCATGGTTACGGCGCCGCTTCCCAATACATGATGCGCCGTCGCTGGGACTACTTCGTCCGCTATCTCGCCGGCGCCACTCCGCCCACTGAGTACAAGACAAAACCCTACTCCGAGACCATGAAGGTCATCCGCAGCGGACCCGACGGAGACGAATAGCGTGGCGCAATCAAGGCCGAGCAGTATTGTTTTGCTGGTTCAGGAGGCGTTTGAGATGAGTAAATCAATGGTTGCGATGCTGGCGGTCTGCTCAAGTTTTGCCGTCGCTCAAAGCACTGCCTTGGCCGGGCAGAGCAATGCGAAGTTCGCGGCGCTGAGCGAGCAGTTCATTCACGAGACTCTCGCTCAATCGCCCTCAAGCGCCTCACAAGCTGGATACCACCACCACCGCGACCCGAAAACCGGCAAAGATCTCGCCCTTGATTCTCTTCTCGACGATGTCAGCCCCGCCGGCTTTGCTGCGCAACGCGCCCTGTACATAAAATGGCGCGATCGCTTCCACACAGAGACTCCGGTCACCTCACTCGGTCCGGAAGACGCCGCCGACTGGCGCCTGATCGATGACCAGGTCGCGCTGAACTTGCTCGAACTCGACAAGATCCAGAATTACCGCCACAACCCAACCGTTTACGTAGAGCTTATCGGCGCTGCCCTCTTCCAGCCCATCACAGATGATTACGCGTCACAAGATGCGCGTCTCGGCGACGTTCTCTCACGCATCGCCGCGATTCCGAGCTTCCTTGACCAGGCCCGCAGCGTGCTTGCTGATGCCGATCCCATCTTCATCAAGGTTGCGATTGAAGAGAATGAAGGCAATATAAATCTCGTCCAGAACACCGTCGCATCGGCCGTGGCGAAGACTCCTGCCCTCAAATCTCGATTCGACAAGGTCGCACCGCCCGCGATAACGGCCCTCAAGTCGTTCAGCGAGTGGCTAGATTCTGATCTGGCGAAGCGCAAGACCGATCGCACCTGGCGCCTCGGCAAACAATTCTATGACCAGAAATTCCATCTCGTCATGGAAACCGACATCACTCCCGAGCAACTGCTCACCGAGGCTGAAGCCGAGTTCCGCAAAACCCGCGCTGAGATGTTGCAGATCGCGCTCCCGCTGCACAAGCAGTACTACCCCGATCACGACGAACACACGAGCCTTACTCCGCAGGAACGCGAAAACAAGATCATCAGCGAAGTCCTTCACAAGATTGCCGACGATCATCCCAATCGCAGCGCCCTTATCGAAACCGCGAAAGAAAACCTCGTCAGCATTCGCCAGTTCATCATCGAGAAGAAGATCGTCACGCTGAAACCTAGAGACAACCTGAAGGTCATCCCTACTCCTGAATTTGAGCGTGGTATCTACTCCGTTGGCGGATTCCACTCTGCCCCTCCCCTCGACCCCAATGCCGATGCCCAGTACTGGGTGACACCGATTAGCCCCAGCACACCTGAGGACAGCGCCGAATCCCGCCTGCGCGAATATAACGACTGGGTTCTAAAGTGGCTCTGCATTCACGAGGCCCTTCCCGGCCATTACGTCCAGGCCGAGCATGCCAACGATGTGCAACCCATCACGCGCCGACTGGTCCGCGCTCTCTATGGCAATGGCGCCTACGTCGAAGGCTGGGCAGAGTACATCGCGCAGAACATGATGCAGAAAGGCTTCGCCGGCAACGACCCGCGCTATCGCATCAGCTACTTGAAGGTCTGGCTCCGAGCCATCGGCAACAGCATCCTCGACATCCGCATGCAGACCATGGGCATGACGGACGACGAGGCCATGCACTTCATGATGGACGAAGCATTCCAGACCCGGGCAGAAGCCGAAGGCAAGCTCCAGCGAGCCAAGTTAAGTTCCACACAACTGCCCACCTACTTCGTCGGCACCGAGGAATGGTGGCGTCTGCGCCGCGCCTACGAAGCTGCGAAAGGCAAATACTTTACCCTCGCCGACTTTCACAACCGCGCCCTGGACGAAGGGGCCCTTCCCGTGCCATGGCTCAACGACATCTTGCTACCGAAGCAATAGGCTCATTGACTCAAAATCGAGTCAAAGGTATATTCCTTTCATGGGTACTCTCCGCATGCCGGTTTTCTGTCTCGCGTGTTGTTGCGCGGTCGACCGGTCGTGTGGATGAGCTGAGCTAGCTCGAACCTACTCCATCCGGCCGCTTCAGCAATGCTGACGCGGCTTTTCTATTTCTGAACCAATCGAGACATTGATGCTTTCAATAAATGCAACCGGCGGGCTAATCCCCATATCACATGTCCTAAAGTCTACTTACTTGGTAGACTTTCTTCCAGATAGGGTTTTTTCCCCTGAACTTGAACCGAAAGGGAAGATCCCGAGTTGGTACCTTACGGCTATGAGGATCTCCCAAAAAGGGCTTTACGCATTGCAGGCTCTCACCGTATTGGCAAGGCGCTATCCAGACGATGTTGTCAAAATTCGCGACATCGCAAGGGAGGAAAGCCTTCCCGAGAAGTTCCTTGAGGCAATTCTGCGAGATCTGAAACGCGCACGTTTTGTGAACAGCATTCGCGGAGCTGGAGGCGGCTATCTGCTCAAACGACCGCCTGAGCAGATCTTTTTGGGAGAAGTCATCCGAAGTGTTGACGGACCGCTAGCCCCATTTGAAGACGCTGAGTCGCTCCGCCATCGAGTCAAAACCGACGAAAGACACCGCGCGCTTTTCACGGTTCTTCTTGAGGTCCGAGACGCCACGGCACGTATTTTGGACCGCACTTCCCTCGCTGATCTTTGTCGCTGACAACCTTTCGGGCCCTATCTGCTCGTGATCAAAACCTGACTGTATCCGCATCGCGGAGTGCCACAGAAGTAGCGCACCTCCAAGGTGCTCCTCATACTTCGGAGGTCATATATGAAAGTGATGTACAAGCTATCTCTCGCCTTGCTGCTGGTGCTTGGGCTCAGCGTGGCATCCAGTCACGCGCAGATCGTTGGCGCCACCATCACCGGCGCCGTCCGCGACTCATCCGGCGCATCACTCAGCGCCGCCAAGGTCACCGTCAGGCAATCGGAGACGGGCGCCGCGCGCACACTCACCACCGACGCCGAAGGCCGCTTCTTTGCCCCATCCGTCCCCATCGGCCCCTACATCGTCACTGTTGAGCACGACGGTTTCGCGCCGACCCAGCAATCCACGATTCTCGTAGTCGGCCAAAGTCTCCAGCTTAATTTCGTGCTCGGCGTGGCCTCCGTGCAGCAGGCCATCGAAGTCACCGCCGACTCATCAACGGTAAACATCACCACGCAACAGACCGCCGGTTTGGTCGATGAGCGCCAGGTCAAAGAACTTCCACTCAACGGTCGCAGCTATGATGGTCTGCTCACCCTCAATCCCGCCACGGTCAACTACACCAGCGAGCGCTCCGGCAGCATCGGCACCTCCAACTCCTCGGTCGGCAACATGTTTGCGGTCAGTGGCCGCCGCCCTCAAGACAATCTCTTCCTCCTCAACGGCATTGAATACACTGGCGCTTCGCTGATTAACGTCACACCTGGAGGCACCAGCGGACAACTCCTCGGCGTCGACGCCGTCCGCGAATTCAACGTCTCCAGCGATACCTACGGCTCTACCTACGGCAAACGCAACGGCGCGCAGGTCAGCATTGTCACCACCAGCGGCACCAATAAAGTCCATGGGACAGCATTTGAGTTCATCCGCAACAGTGCTCTCGATGCGCGCAACTACTTCGACCA
>Ga0157378_10004852_pt1 | contig 11791 bp, 11 predicted proteins | sample M65metaG_FD_115309 | JGI IMG/M metagenome (GOLD analysis project Ga0157378, IMG submission 115309) | Miscanthus rhizosphere microbial communities from Kellogg Biological Station, Michigan, USA - M6-5 metaG | ecosystem: Host-associated > Plants > Roots > Rhizosphere > Soil | place: USA: Michigan...
AAGAGGCAATTAAGAATATAAAGTGTTAATAAAAATCCGTATAACATGGTTTTCCTTCCTATTGAGAGTATTTATTATTGAGAGTATACCATGTTTAAAATTTTAATAAAATCATGCTTTTTTGTTTGAGGGGTAAATTAGCGCTTAGTTTTTTGTGCAAGTTGATTGCGTTCTTGCTCAGTTTTGCATATTAATGTATTATTGTAGTCATTATAAAAACAATAACTACAAAAGGATTTTCGTGAAAAAATTTATATTTGTCAGGCTTGGAGTCTGTTTTTTAGCATTAATCAATCATGCTTCTGCATTCAGTATGAATTCACTGCCAGCTGAATTGAAGATCTCTATTTTATCTCGTTGTTATAACAATAATGCCAATGAAGCAATTGCTGTAAATAATATTATGCACCGAGTAATAAAACTACAAAAGACCTGTAAAGATTTTCAACAAGCACTTACTTGTGAGGTTGTTAGTGGATTGTTTGCAAGGTTCAGCGATGATACAAAAACAAGCTTTTTAGATAAGATCATTGTACACAATAATAATCATGAGCGTAATAAATATTCTGATGAAGCATGGAGCTATATTCCTTCTTATTATTATTCATCAAAATCATTTTTTGCAGTGTGCGTAATACTGGGTGGTGGAAAACTGGAAGAATTTGCTCATAATAAACTTGTTAATTCAGCTTTTCATTATAATGATACTGCATTAATTTCATTATTATGTACTGAAGACAAAATAAATTTAAATAATCTTCATTGGCATAAAGCGCCATTATTTTTTTATATATGCACGGTAGAAATGGCTAAAATATGTGAAAAAAAGGTTAATTTTCACACTATTACTGCAAATGATTCTTTTTATCCTAACATTCTATGGAGAGCAACTTTTAATAAGGATATTCCATCAGAACTTTTAAATTTTTATCTTGAAAAAGAGATCGCTATAGTATCTCGGCCTTCTGATGGACAATCTTTATTACATTTATTATCGCTTACAACGAAATATGCTACAGCAGATACTAATTTATTAAATAAAGTAAAATTACTACTCGCAAAAAATCCTGATCTTATTAATGATCTTAATAAGGACAAAAAAACACCACTTGATTCTGCTATAGATGTTTTAGCATCAATTCGTTTTGTTGATTTAATTCTTGATTCAACAGAATGCACAAAGGAATATATTAAATTACTCAAAGAGCATGGCGGAAAAACATCAAAAGAGTTATCGGCTTCATGTAACAAGCCAGAGGAGTGTATACTCTTTTAAAGAAGTGTTTTTTACTTTCTTTGTCTTCGTCTTCAATTTCTTGTGCTGTGTTGATAGAGAAAGCAGGTTTTTCCTGTGTCTATATTAGTATCGCTTATGGTCATAACAGGCATGGCTTTTTTAACATGATATATTAAAGAGTTACCATCGCCACATGAAAATTTAGATCCAGGTTTTAGCTGGATCTAAACGTTTTTATAAATAATTGTATTAACTTGTTGCATTTTTTATTGGAGGAGATATACAATTAGTAATAATAACATTTTTTTGTTATAGTGTTAAGATAATAAAACGATAGAGGTTTTTATGAGAATTTTAAGAAGGCAGATTGTTGGATTACTTGTTTTATTCTATGGAACATTGCCATTGCATGGGATGTTTACACCATCATCACGGCTATCTAGGGCAATGCGGCAAAAGAGGCAACAATTACAATCCACACAATATCAATTTGGGCAACAAAAAATGGGATATAGTGGCACTACGCCTGATCAACCAGGTTTTTCCTTTTTGGGTTGGGTAAAATCATTTTTTGAATCCAAGCAACCTGAGCCTTTGGTACAACAACAATTTCTTCCTAGGTCGATAGAACAAAAATCGTTTTCTACGGCTGTGGTGCCTATACAACAACAATTTTTTAGACAAGAAGAGCCATTATCTCATCTTGCTCAAGAAGGATTTTCTGAGCAACAAGCACCTTTTGAGCCTTTGGCACAACAACAATTTCTTCCTAGGTCGATAGAACAAAAAACGTTTTCTACGGCTGTGCCTATACAACAACAATTTTTTAGACAAGAAGAATCATTATCTCATCTTGCTCAAGAAGGATTTTCTGAGCAACAAGCACCTTTTGTGCAAAAAGAAGAAGATATAGCTCGTCGTGATGAAATGTTTGCATTTATAAGAAGTGAGTTAGATCAGGCAAAAAAATATTTTATTCTTTTAAGAGGCAATTATTTGTCTCGTATTATTAATAAATTATATGAATATGAAGATGTATTAAATCAAGAAAAAGATGGGCATACAATATTAGGAGAAATAATATCTGTGTATGGATTTCATTTTAAAGCTGAAATGGATCAAACTAAATTATTTGAATCAATACATTCTCATAGAGCGGAAACAGTTTTAAAATTTTTTAGGGAAGTTAAAAAATTAGGTGCTAACAGTATGACTTCTGATGATTTTAGGGAGATTGAGAAAATTAAAAATGGCTTTATCTCTTTTTTAACTACTCGTTATAGCGGAGCAGAGGAATTAATACCTTTTAAAGATATATTAGCTATGGCAGATGTTTTTGAAGAATTAAAAGGAGAGGGCCCTTCTTTTTGGTTTCGAGCAAATAAGATTTATCCATGGATTTTTTCATTTTCTTCTTTTATAGATATTGAATTTGGTTATAGAAGTCGTAAATTATCTGTATTTAATGAAAACGCTAATGTTAAAATTTATAATGATTTAGTGCAACTATTAAAAGAGGCGGTAGCGAGTATTTTTGGTGAAAAATCAGAGTTTTATCAAAAATTTATTAATAGATTACAACAGGTGCAATCTTATACTGATGATGAGATTAGTGAAATTGAGAAAATGAGAGACAAGATAGAGTCAGAGTTAGTAGATGTAAAACAAAAAAAATTATGGCAAGAGTGGCAGAAGCTTAGAGAGCAAAAGCAAGCTGAAAAAGAAAAGCAATCAGTTGAGAAAGAAAAATATGAAAAGCTTCAGCAAGAATTGGCATATGCAAATGAGCAAAAGAAAAAGGCAACATTTAAAAAAGGGCAAGGAGAGAGGGATAGGCAAGAGCAAATAAAAAGAGAACAACAGTTGGAATGGGCTAAGAAGGAAGAAGAGCGAAAGAAAAAAGAGGAAGAGCAAAAGCGACAGCATGAGCAAGAGCAACAAAAAAGGTATCAGCAAGAACAACAACAGCGGGAACAGCAACGACGGGATCAACAGCAAGAAGAATTTAGAAAAAGTGAAGAAGAACGAGAAAAGAGAGAACAATCAGAGCAAGAAGAGAGAGAACGACTCTCTTCTGAAGAATTAAAGTTGCTGATGGCGTTGGCGCGTGGAGAATATATTAAATCGTTAAAGGAAAATACTCCTAAAAATGAGCCAGTTCCTAATATTTTTAGAGAGTCTTCTGATAAGGAATTAGAAATCGTTTATAAAAAATTGATACAAAAGCTTCATCCTGATAAGATGGGCGATAAAGCAAAAGCTCAATTGTTGAACGCAGTTAGGACAGAATATATTAATATAAAGAAAGCGTTAAATAAAAGTAATTCAAGTCAATCATCGTGGGAATAATTACTTTTTTGTTCTTTCTTTTTCTTGTTCATCTATTCTGCTTAAATATACTTTTTGTATCTCGTACCAATAATCACTGGTATTAGATCGTCCATATTGCCCAACAAGTGCTTTTTCAAAATCTTCGGCATTGATACGGCTAATTCTTTTAATATCATTAAAGTCTTTCTGTTCAAGAATTCCTTTTTCATCTCTTAGGTTTATAATAATATTTAATCCATCTTCTTCTATTCTTTTTTTTATACGCTCACGCCGATTTATTTCATCCCGAGGATCTTTTTCATGAAAATTTGCTTTTGATAATTGATAATCTGGTTTCCATTGAATATCGGATTGAATTTTATTTATTGCTCTTTGATTGGCTTGCAAATAATCAGTTACGGTTCTTATTGAAACATCATTATGAAATTTATCGGCAAGAAGATTAATGATCTCAGTGTTATCAGTCCAAGGCCATTGCCAGCAATGCGTGAGGTTTGAGTTTGTCGAAATTGCGATAAGGATTGCGAGTGCTATTCTTTTTATTATTGCCATAAATAAAGTCTTTTTAATTTAGTTGGCTTGTTGCTTTATAAGATATTCTTCAATAAAATTTTTATAGTTATTGCAGTCAACCAGTTCATTATCATCATTTGATTTTAAAATATAAAAATCTTCATCTGAAGGATGAGTAGATAATGAACAAGAAGTTACAGAATATTTTTCTAATGGCGTCATTTCTTTATGTTGCCATTCTTTGCCACAAGTCATAGTAATGGAGAAATTGTTATTTCTAATATTATGTATTATCACAGGTATATTTCTATCTAAGCTCTTGGAAATATAGTGGTTTTTAATAGCGGAGTTCCTCCAAATTTCTACGAGCTTACATTTTTGATGGCGACAGGATATAAAGATTGCATCTGGTATTCTTGTACAATATGTAATATTTGTGTTGCCACCCATAAAACCTGTAACTACTGCAAAAAATAATATATTTTTGATATTCATTGATTTCTTTATTTTAAACTAGTTGTTTTGTTGCTGCGCAATATGCTCTTCAACAAAATTGATATAGTCATTACAGGTTCTTTTTCCTACAAACCAGGCTGTTTGTAAAACATAAAAATCTTTAGATGTGCCATCTTCACCTGAAGAGCAAAAGGTTACACCATAATTCTTCAATGGAGTTGTTTTTTGTTCAACCAATTCTTTTACAGAAGCTATAGTCAATTCTTTTGCAGAAGCTATAGCAATATCATGTATTAACATGAGCGTGTTTTCATTTAAATCTCTAGTAGTGGTAACAGGCTCGTGATCTAAATAGAAGTTTTCTATTAGTTCATATTTTTTCTTTTTGGTGTTGTAAATTATTGTGATTGTGTTGCTTGTTGCAGCACGGGCATTACTAATTACAAAACCTGCAACAGCAATGGTAAGCAATATGTTTTTGATATTCATGTATTTATTCCTTTAATTTAGTTGGTTTGCTGCCTTGCATAATACTCTACAGCTATTGCATTATAGGCTTTTCCGGCTGTTGCGGTAAGTTTACCCTGCTGATAAACTATTTGGTAATCATTTTGGTAATCATTGTAAAAAATATTGCTTATTCTTTTTTTTAGTTTTTCAAAAAAAGTATCTTCACTTTGCTCTTCTATAATAAAAAATAAGTGATGGCGGTCGTCAGGGTTAAAACACCGGTGAATAAGAGGATTGTTCATTTCGTGAAGGTTTGTAAAATTTTTTGCTGAACTGACTTTAAGGTTTCCATTTTTATCTCGTATTATAAAGAGTTCATTTTCTTCAAAGTAACTGGTACTGCCTTCATAGTTTTTAAAAAAAGAACCAGCTTCATCAGTAAGATCAAATTTAGCATCAAGATCTTCATAATATTCATAGTAGCTTTGTTCCAAAGTGCAATGTCCATTTTCACAATGCATTTTGCTCGATCTTGGTTTTTTTTTATTCATTTCTTGATAAGTAGGAGAGGTGTTTATTGCAAAACCTGCAACAGTAATTGTAAATAATATATTTTTGATATTCATTTTATTCATTGTTGTCTTTCTTATAATATAATTTATTAATTTAAACATATAACTTACTTTTAACTTAACGCAAATAGAATTAATGTCAATAGGTGCTGGCTTAATAAGGTTGTTATTAATTTGACAAATAGAACATATAGTGATAAATTATGAGCAATTAAGATTATTACATTTATAAAGAGGCCCATTAATGAATATAAAAACTATATTTTATGTTTTGATAGCTATCGCCAGCACGGTTAATATCTATTCATCACAAACAAATGGACAGTCTCCGCATCGTCCATTAAGTGCTGAAGAATGGCGACGTTTAGAGCAAGATTTTATGGATAGAAGTAAGCCGAGGGATAAAACAAAAACACCAACATCCTCTGATGTTATTGAGCATGATGGTGGTAATATGAAATTTGGTGGAAGCAATTTTTATCGCAAACGTATTTATTTTGGCACTCTTGAGTCAGGCGAACCTCACTATGCTCGTATCTGGGAACATGAGCGAAATCCTGATTTTAATAAAGTTCCATTAATAGTCCGCAAAAAAGCCTCGATTATTTCGCGTTTACTTTCGTATATTTCTTTTTTGAATATTAATACTGATGATTATTTTGAATTTGTGGGAACCTTTGGCGATGAAGCGGCACGGCGACAATTAATAAACAGTATTCCGGTAAATGGTGGCCTATGGTGTCCAGACCCAAAAGATCCAACAAAAGGTTTTTTTGTTGGTGGGACACGAGAAATGGGTGCGTGTGATAAGTTGCGTGATGATTTTAAAAAATTAGAGCAACAAGTTGAATCACAGCAAAAAGAATTTGAGCAACAGGTTAAGTTACAGCAAAAAATTTTTAAAATATGACTAGATGCTTATATAATACCAATTCCTTCTAATACTTTTAAAGCTTTTTTATTAGCGCAATTTGTGCACTTCCGGCCAAATTCATCAGGAAAATGATATATACCACATGATAGTTCATCAGTATGTTGGAAGCATTGGTTGCAGAATTGGGTTGCATGCGTTTTTTTTAGCATAATAGTAAACTGAGATGAAAAAGAATGTGGGGTTATAAGTGTTTTCCATTCTTTTGGAAGGCAGAAATTTCTTTCTAAAAAGAATGTGATTAGCTCTTCTGCGCCTTCTTGGAGAATATAATTAAAAATGATAGTCTCTTGCTCGTATAATAATAAAGATCTTACATTTGTCGCAAAAAGTAATTGGCAGAGGTTCAAACGATCGAGTGTAGAATTGTTGCTTGTTACAATTTTATATAAAAGATTATAGCAATTGTCGATTATTGTATCATGGAGCGTTTTTTCAGTTAATAATTTTATGCATTCATTAATATTTTTTGCGTCAATTGCTCTAAATAATGCTTCTTTTAAATATCTGATGTTTGTTCTTGCTAATGCTTGTTCGCCTGCGAGTTGTTTTTGAAGATATATTCTTAAATTCTTTGTATTTCTAAATTCTGCACAGTACGTATAATTCTTCATTGATAATATTTGAGATAACTGCTTTGGGTTTGCTTGATTTGTAATGAAATTAAAATTATCTAAATCGACGGCATTAAAAAGTTCTAGAGTATAGGCTTTATGTTCATTTTTTTCATTTTTTATAATAAAAACAATTTTGTTTTCATCGGCAGTTAAGCCCATTTCTATGAGAACACTTTTGCATTGCAGAGAACCCAAAGAGTTACCATTTTCAGATGAAAAAAATTTTATTTTATTGCCAAAGCCACGTATAATTAATGCATGTTTATCGCTCCATATAAATACAGGAGCATCTTTTTTTCTGGTGAGATTGCGTCGATAGTTGTTAATAGACTTGCCTGTTAAACTATCAAGAAGAATAAGGGATTGATCAGCTTTGGGTATTACTATAATTTTTTCTCCATTGTTAATAAAATAAGCGCCTAGAATGTTATTTTTGTAGGATTTTGAAAGTATGCATTGTATGTTCTTTAAATCAGTGGTGTTCCATAATGCTACGGTAGAATGATAGTGTAGTTTGTTGTATAAACAGCTTACTAATTGAGTTGAATTGGGATTAAATTCTGTACTTATTAAAGTAGTCTCTTCTTTGTCAGAATAGTAGTGTGTATTAGTTATTAATGAAAGAGCATTCGGGTCATTAATGAGATCTTTTGGTGATTTTTTTTCATTATATTTCCACATTGCGTATCCACCATTTACATAGGGAATGAGATCAGGCAAGCCATTTTTGTTTGGAAGCGTAGCACATTGGGCTTTAGTATATTTTTTGGGTTTAAAAGAATAATTATCCTCTTCAGGATAATGCAGTTTAGCTATCATAAGATTATGTTTGTATTGTTGCTCTATTTCTTTTGCTGAGAGAGCTGTTGTCAAGTTGAGTGTTTTGTTTGCAAGGGTATTGAGCATAATTTCATCATTATTTTCCATTCCATAGAGTGAGATAAAGCAACTGAGTGTTGCCGATAAAAGTAGTATGTTCATGCAGGGTCCTTTTTGTTTTTTTTTACGATATCTTCTTTTTCTTTGTAACCGTGTTTTTTATCTTTGGCATAAGTTCAGCTTCAATATCAGCCATGGTGGGAAAACTACTGTGTAATTTTTTAGGTAACGTTTCTAAGCTTTTTGTTATATATTCAGCTACGCCAATAGGTTTATTGATATCTCGCAGCGCGTATTCAACTTTGAGCTTATTTTTACTTTTGCAGAGCAATATACCAATAGATGGGTTATCAGTTTTTTGTTTAAGGATATCATCAATCGCTGAAAGATAGAAATTAAGTTTACCTGCATATTCTGGCTTAAAATCGGTAGTTTTGAGTTCTACAACACAATAGCAACGCAGATGTATATGGTAAAAAAGAAGATCAAGGTAGTAATCATCTCCTGCGATTTCAAGATGATATTGTCTGCCAATAAAAGCAAAGCCTTTACCCAGTTCTAGCAATAATTTTTGTATGTGGTCAACGAGACCTTGTTCTAATTCTAATTCACGAAAACCTGCTTCTAGGGTTAAAAAATCAAAATTATATGGGTCTTTAAGAGTTTCTTGGGCAAGTTGGGATTGTGGATCTGGTAATTGTTGAGCAAAATTTGTAATTGCTTTGCCGTGTCGTGTATAGGCTTTATTTTTTATCCAATCTTCTAAAGCAGATCTACTGAGTCCATGTTTGATTGTTTGTTCCACATACCACAAGCGTTCTTCTGTGTTTTTAATTTTTTCTATCAAAAGAACATTGTGCCCCCATGGGATATTGACGATTGGGAGCATATTTATTTGTCCCACGGCTTGTGGGACAATTGCATAAGTTAGGTAAAAAGCACGCATTCTTGATATATTAGTTCGAGAGAATCCTTGAATGCCGGGAAGGGCATGTTGGAGGTCTCGACAAAGTTTATCTATAATGAGGGCTCCCCAACCTTCTTGTTCCTGTTTTTCAACAATAGATTTACCAATTTCCCAATACAGTTGAATTAATTCACTATTCACCGCAAGCGATGCTTTAAGTTGGGCTTGCCGCACCCTTGTTTTTAAGTGATCAAGAAATAGTTGATAATCGGATGTGGTATTTATTTTTTTACTTTTGATGGTCATAAGTGGCGTCCTTACAATAAATATATTTTTATTATCATAGCATAAGGACAGTTTTGTTATATGATAATTTTTGCAAAACTTTCAAAATCAGTGCTAGCTTTGCCAATTAAAAAACCGTTGATATGAGGTATATTTTTTAGTTGCCTGATATTTGTTGGATTGACGCTGCCACCATAAAGTAATTGAATAGAATTGTTAGGAAGATGTATTGCAAACCATTCTGTTAGCCAGATAAAAATTTCTTGCAGATGGTGTTGTTCAGGAATAATGTCAGTTCCAATTGACCAGATTGGTTCATAAGCGATGATAATATGATTGTTATTGTGTTGTATTGCATTAATAATGGATTTCAGTTGTTGTGCAAGCACAGTGAATGTTATTTTGTCGTGGTATTCTTTTTCTGTTTCACCAATACAGATAATTGGTTGAATGGTGTATTGATAAAGAAGTGCTACTTTTTGAGCGATAATGTCAGATGTTTCTCTGTAATGAATCCGTCGTTCGCTGTGACCTACTAAGCAGTACCTAATGCCAGCTTGTGTTAATGTTTGGGCGGAAACTTCTCCTGTATAGGGCCCCGATATATATTCAGAACAATTTTGCGCGCCAACAGCAATGGTGCTATTTTTGAATATTTCAATAATTGGAGTGAGTGCAACAAAAGATGGACATATAATAATATCAGCGTTATGAGATAACTTTTTTAAACTATCATAATTTTGTAAACAAAAGTTGATGCTTTCATTAAAAGACAGATACATTTTCCAGTTGGCTACATACATATAATTCATGGCAATGCCTTTTTTGCTAATATTATCATAAATTTTTTTATAAGAAGAACAGAGTAAACATTATTATTTGTTTGAGATGAATACTTACGTGATATAAACGAGAAAAAATGATAGTTTATTGTGAAATAAATTTTGTAGTAAGGATGACAATATGAAAAAAAGATATTTTTTAATACTATGCAGTTTATTGAATATTTGTTGTATTTACAGCATGAATCGAGATTGTTATTTAGAGAAACTTCCATTGGAAATACATAGTAAAATTTTTACAAACATGTTTAATCTCACGTTTAACTTTAATGAACAAGATAATTTATTGATAAAAAAAAATATATCTAAAAAATTGCTAACAATGCATTTGTTTTTAGGAATTAAGTATATAAATTTACGTAAAGATCAGATACAATATTTGTGTAAAAATGGTATTGGCGGTTTTGATGAGAATAGCAATTGGCATAAAAAAAGTTTTTTAAAATTAAGAACTAATTTGTCATATTTGTCTCACCGAGAATTAACAGCATTGAAAGAAGCTTCAAGTGTGACAATATTTACGCATCATATGACAAACAAATCTGTAGTTAAGATTATTGCAGGCATTAAAGACAAAAAGATAACCAATGGAATTATTCTGGGGGTAATGCCTAATGATAAGAAATTAAAAATATGCTTAAATTCGACTGTAATTAGTTTTAGTATTACGCTAATGGGGATTATTAGTCTTTTTTGTGTTATTCCGTTGGTACCTCGATTATGTGATACATTTGCTACAGATTCATCATCATGTGATAAATTTTTTCACAAGAATTCAATATCCTGTGCGCAATTTGGCATGGTGGGCGGTGTATTATTATGTATAATATCAGGAGGGTTGTATTTAGTTTATGGCTTATGTCGTTATGGTGAAAAAGGTATGCATGAAATAAAAGTTTTATAATATTTAAAACATATTTTTTCTTTTTAATCGATGATAACTTATCGCAAAATGATGAGTGTAATCACGTAACGCGATTAATAGTTTTCCAACGTTGGTATGTACGTCAAGACGAATGCCGTGAGAAAATTGTGGGCCATAGAGAGTTTCTTCACGCTTGGCTAAGCTAACTAATGGTGCATCCGGTAAAACGTGTTGCGCTGCGCTTAATTGCCCTTTGCCGCCATCAATGACAATAAGATCAGGAATGTCAGATTTGTTTTTATATCTACGCTGTATAATTTCTTGTAATGCAGCATAGTCATTTTGTTCCGTTAATGATTTAATTTTAAAGTGGCGAAACATCGCTTTTTCTGGTTTGCCATCGGTAAACCGTACGCATGATCCAACTAAAAAACTGCTCTGAAAGTGTGAAATATCAAAACAATCAACGGTGCGCACGGGAGTAGAAAAATTTAAAAATGCTTGCAAGTCAGTATTGATAGTATTATCAATGATTGATGGGTAAGGTGTTGGTGTGCTTGCAACAAAGATGTCAGTTGCAAATTTATCCGTGCTAAAATGCACATTGAGTGTAGTAAAAATAGTATCTACATTGCACAAATATTCATTCATGTGTTGTGCTTTTTCAAATGCATACTGTGCACTGTAGAGAGCTATATGTTCTTTAACTTTTGCAATAAAATCGTTTTGATTATTTTTTAATGCTTCTTGTGCGAGTTGTATACGCAGGCTATAATCGATAGCATCAAAATCTGGTCGACAGCTTCCTGCGCAGTTACCAATATGATAATCTAAGCATCCGAGGTCAATTTTTTTATTACAGAGATTGAGCTTAAATGTTTGCATGAGAAAGTGGTATGTTCTGCG
>Ga0157378_10004856_pt1 | contig 11784 bp, 13 predicted proteins | sample M65metaG_FD_115309 | JGI IMG/M metagenome (GOLD analysis project Ga0157378, IMG submission 115309) | Miscanthus rhizosphere microbial communities from Kellogg Biological Station, Michigan, USA - M6-5 metaG | ecosystem: Host-associated > Plants > Roots > Rhizosphere > Soil | place: USA: Michigan...
CCCCGACTACGCCGACCGCGAGTTCGACCTCTCCTGCGAGCGCGCCGTCGTGATCGGCAACGGCAACGTGGCGATGGACGTCGCCCGGATGCTGGCGCTGACCGACCACGAGCTGCACCGGACCGACACCGCCGACCACGCGATCGAGGCGCTGGACCGCAAGCAGATCCGCGAGATCGTCGTCCTCGGCCGCCGGGGGCCCGTCCAGGCCGCCTTCACCAACCCGGAGATCAAAGAGCTCGGCGAGATGGAGGACGCCGACGTTGTCGTCGCTCCCAAGGAGGTCGAGCTCGACCCGGCCAGCCAGGCCTACCTCGAGTCCGAGGAGGCCGACAAGACGACCAAGGTCAACGTCGAGACGCTCAAAGAGTTCTCCCAGCGCCAGCCGCAGGGCAAGAAGCAGCGGATCGTCCTCCGCTTCCTCGCCTCGCCGGTCGAGATCAAGGGCGACGGCAAGGTCGAATCGATCGTGATCGGCCGCAACGAGCTGGTCGAGGAAGGCGGCGCCTTGCGCGCCAAGGACACCGGCGAGCGCGAGGAGCTCGAGTGCGGGCTCGTCCTGCGCTCGGTCGGCTACACCGGTGTCCCGATCGAGGGCGTCCCGTTCGACGAGAAGCGCGGCCTGATCCTCAACGAAGGGGGCCGCATCCTCGACTCCCACGACTCCGGGCATAAGGTCGGCCACTACACCGCCGGCTGGATCAAGCGAGGCCCCTCGGGCGTGATCGGGACCAACAAGAAAGACGCCTTGGAGACGGTCCAGCACCTCTTCGCCGACGTCGAGTCCGGCACTTTGCTCAGCCCCGAGAACGCCGACCCCGCCGCGGTCGAGGACCTGCTGGGGCAGAAGGGCATCCGTTACGTCTCCTTCGAGGACTGGCAGGCGATCAACCAGGCCGAGGTCGGCCGCGGCGAGCCGCACGGCCGCCCGCGGGTCAAGTTCGTCCGGGTCGAGGAGATGCTCGAGACCCTCGGCGAGCCCTCCGCCGCCGGCTAGTGCCCGCCGACCTCGCAGAGCTGAAGGGGATGATCGAGGCCGCCCTGCCGGGCGCCGAGGTCGAGGTGGTCGACGAAACCGGCACCGGCGACCACCTGCGGGCGAGGGTCAGCGCTCCCCAGTTCGACGGCCTCTCCCGGATCGACCAGCACCGCCTCGTCAAGGCCGCGGTCAAAGAGCGCTTCGACGACGGCACGATCCACGCCCTGTCGGTCAAGACCAGCCTTCCAGGCTGACGAGACTCCCTCCTCTCTACACTTCTCCCATGGCCGACCCAGAGCTGAAGAGCAAAATCGAAGAGCTGATCGCCGCCAACCCGATCCTGTTGTTCATGAAAGGGACCCCGGACATGCCGCGCTGCGGCTTCTCGATGCGGGTGGTCCAGGTGCTGGACCAGGTCGACGTCGACTACGGCGCGATCGACGTCCTGCCGGCGCTGCAGCCGCTGCGCGAAGTGACGGCGGAGATCGCCGACTGGCAGACCTTCCCGCAGCTCTACGTCAACGGCGAGCTGCTCGGCGGCTGCGACATCATCGAGGAGATGTTCGAGTCCGGCGAGCTGGCCGAGGCCCTCGGCGTGGAGCAACCGGAGAACGCTCAGGCGCCGCAGCAGAGCGTGCCGGCGCAGTCGCCGCCGCTGCAGATCGAATAGAAGCTCTTGGGGTCTGGCTAGACCGCGGCAGCCTGTTCGGCGGCGTCCTCTTTGACTTGGAATGAGGATCCGCAACCGCAGGCCGCGACCACGTTCGGGTTGTTGACCTGAAAGCCCGCCCCCTGCAGCCCTTCGACGTAGTCGACCTCAGAGCCGAAGACAAACTGCATGCTGACCTTATCGACGACGACGGCGACGCCGTCGACCTCGAAGACGTGGTCGTCCTCCTTAGCCTTGTCGAAGGCGAGCGCGTACTGGAAGCCTGAGCAGCCGCCGCCCCGGACAGCCACCCGCAGCGCCTGCTCGGCACCGTCGGGCTGAGACCCGAGCAGCTCGCCGATCTTCTCGGCGGCCTTGTCAGTCAGGGTGATCGCGGCGTTGGGCGTATCGGTATCGGTCACTTCACAAAGTGTAGCGGGATACGGCGGTCGGTCAGGTTGGTCTCCGCGTCTAGAATCGCCTTGTGAGCTCGCCTGCCGAGACCGCGGTCGTCTGCGACACGACCTGCTACCTGCCGACCGAGCTTCTGGTCGAGCGGGGGATCGAGGAGATCAGCCTCTACGTCGCCGTCGACGGGCAGCAGGAACGGGAGTCGGAGATCTCCGACTTCGACGATTTCTACGAGCGGCTGCGCGCCTCCGAAAGCGGCGCCACCACCTCGCAGCCCTCGATCGGCGACTTCCTCGCGGTCTACGAGCCGCTCCTCGCCGCAGGGCGGGAAGTCGTCTCGATCCACCTCTCGGCCGGCATCTCCGGCACCTTCGAGGCCGCCGGCCAGGCGCGCGAGCGGCTGATCGAGGAAGGCAAGGGCGGCGAGCGGCTGCACCTGCTGGACTCCCGCTCCGCCGCCGGAGGCATGGGGCTCTGCGCGCTCGGGGCGGCCTCGGCGGCCAGGGCCGGGGCCGACGCGGCGGGGACGATCGCCCGCGCCGAGGAGACCCGCGAGGACCTGAAGATGTGGTTCGCGATCGACACCCTCGAGTACCTGCGTCGCGGCGGCCGCATCGGCGGCGCCCGCGCCTGGATCGGCAGCGCCCTGAAGATCAAGCCGATCCTCACCCTCGAGGAGGAGATCACCCCGATCGAGCGGGTCCGCACCCGCGCCCGCTCGCTCGAGCGGCTGCGCGGCTACATGCGCCAGCGGCACGAGTCCGGCGCCAACGGGTGGGTTGTCCAATACATCCAGGACAAAGAGACCGCCGACGTGATGATCGAAGACTGCTACGAGATCTTCGGCTGCGAGCCCGCCTTCATCTCCGAGGTCGGCCCCGTCCTCGGCGCCCACGTCGGCCCAGGATTGCTCGGCGTCGGCTCGGTCCACACCGAGCTGATCGCCTGACGGCCCCAGAGGCCACCATGCGGCGTCCTCAGTCGTCCAAATAGCGCTTCCCTGCGTCCTTGCCTGGCGGCCTCTGGACCTTGTCAGCGGCGTTTGCGGCGGAACATTGCCCGCGCGCCAATCAGAAAGCCGACCGCAGCGGCGCCGACGATCAGCTGCTGTTTGTGGTCCTCGACCTGGCGGCGCCAGTCGGTCAATTCGTTGACGCGGCCGCGCAGGGCATCGACCGAGGTGCCGAGCTGGCGGCGCTTGAGGTCGATGTCGCGGCGGATCTCGGCCGGCGAGCGGCCCGGGGCACCGGTGGTCACGAAGAGGTCTCCCTTTCCAGCATCTCCTTGGTCAGCTTCGCCTCCTCGATCGCCTGCTCGGGCACCGGCGGCGCCCCCGCTTTCAACGCTTTCGAGGCGATCCAGCCGGCCAGGGCGGCAAGCAGGAGGAAGATCGCGGCGGTGACGAAGTAGCCGGCCCAGATGTTGCCGCTGAAGAGTTCTTCGCCCAGCACCCAGGCGATCCCGTGCAGGATCATGATCAGCGCCAGGAAGGCGACGGCGCCGGCGGCGATGCCGATGCCCGCCCCCCGCGCCAGCTTGCTGACTTTCTCGGAGACCTCCGCCTTGGCGAGCTCGATCTCCTCGCGGACCAGCGTCGAGGCGTTCTCGGAGACCTCGACGACGAGGTCGGCGATCGAGCGCTGCTCGGGCGGGGGCGGCGGTCCCTGGGGCGGGATCGGGGGTGGGTTGACGGGTGGCTCCTGCATCGCTGGCTCCTACTCGGGCGGATCCTCGTTGTAGATGCGGCGGTAGATCAGCGAGGCTGCGCGCGCGGCGACGATGCTCGCGAGCGCGCCGGTCCCGGCAAGGATGCCGCTCCAGACGAGACGTTTGACCAGCTCATTGTCCACTAGCTCCAGTCCTTCCCCATGCGAGTTGAGGAGTAAACCCTATCCGCGGGGCTCGAGGCCGTCGCAGATGGTGGTGACAAGAAGATCCCGCGCCTGATCGAAGTCGGCGTCCGAGGCCGGGATCGTCCCGAAGATCCAGCCCGAAAGCAGCTGCTCGATCGCCCCGTAGAAGGACATCGAGGCGAACATCGGCGCCACGTCGCCGCGGAAGGCGCCGCTGGCCTGGCCGTCGGCGACGATCTTGGCGATCGACTCGTAGGCACGCTGGATCTGCTCGAGGTGGGTCTTGCCGAAGGAGTTCGCCGCCCGCGTCACCTCGACGATGATCACCTTCATCAGCTCCGGGTCGTGGCGGTAGGAGTCGAAGATGAAGGTCGCCACCGCACCCAGCTTCTGGCGCGGGCTGGCGGCGGTCTTGTCAGCCTCGTCGATCGCCGCCAGCAGCAGCGACCAGCGCTCGATGAAGAGTTCGTTCAGGACCTCGTCCTTGGATTTGAAGTAGTGGTAGACGAGCCCGTAGGCGACGCCGGCCTCGTCGGCGATGTCGGAGACCCGGGTCGCGTGGAAGCCCTGGCGGGCGAAGACGCGGATCGCGGCGTCGAGGATCAGGCGGCGTTTGTCGGCGGGCGGCGCCTGGGCCATCAGCTGCGGTCCTCGGTCGGTTGGGGCCAGGCGTAGGCGCCCGGCTGGCGGTTGGCCAGCGAGGGCAGCTGCTCGCGCACCCGCTCCAGAGCGGCGAAGTCGAGCTCGGCGGCGACAAAGCACTCCTCGTCGGGCGCGGTCGCGAGGACGACTCCCCAGGGGTCGACGATCAGCGAGCGGCCGAAGGAGCTGTAGTGCGGCGGCGCGTCGCCGACCTGGTTGGGGGCGAGGACGAAGAGCTGGTTCTCGATCGCCCGCGCCCGCAGCAGCACTTCCCAGTGGTCGCGGCCGGTGGCGAGGGTGAAGGCCGAGGGGACGGCGATCAGCCGCGCGCCGCGCAGGGCGAGGATGCGGAAGAGCTCGGGGAAGCGGAGGTCGTAACAGACGGTGAGGCCGGCGGTGAGCTCGCCGGCCTGGGCGAGGACCGGTTCGGCGCCGGGCCGCTCGAACTCCGACTCGCGGTAGGAGACGCCGCCGGCGTCGACGTCGAACATGTGGATCTTGCGGTAGACGGCGAGGTCCTCCCCCTGCGGGTCGATCAGGACCGAGGTGTTCGAGGCCTTCTCGCCCTCGGCGCCGCGCTCGGAGATGCTGCCGGCGAGCAGGTGGACGCCGAGGTCGCGCGCCCAGCCGCGGGCGGCGCTGAGGCTGGGGCCGCCGAGCGGCTCGGCTCCGGCGACGAGTTCCTCTCCCCCGCCGAGCAGGTTCCACTTCTCCGGCAGGGCGACGAATTCGGCCCCGTCAGCGGCAGCGGCGCGCACCAGGCGCTCGGCCGTCGCCAGGTTCCTGTCCTTGTCCCCGTTGGAGTTCAGCTGTACCGCCGCTACGCGCACGCGTGCCCTTCGTTGATTGACCAGTCAATCGGCTGCCCCAGTATATGAGCGCCCGGGGCGCTTTGACGGCTCTAGAGATTCAGCTGCCGGGCGACTATGCGGTCGAAGAGTCGCGTCGGGATGAAAGGCCGGATCCGCGCCTGGATCTGTGCATCCAGCCCGACCAGGTAGCGCGTCTTCGGCCGGCTCGATTCGAGAGCGTGGGCGATCGCCTTCGCCACCTTCTCCGGCGGGATCCCGCGTTCGGCGGTGTCCTCGATCACCTTCTTGAACTTCTCCAGCGCGGCGCCGTAGAGCAGGTTCGTCTGCGGCGACTTCGCTTCGATCTCCTCCGCCTTGTCCTGACCGCGTCCCCAGATCGGGGTGTCGATCGAGCCGGGCTCGATGATCGCCACCTCGATTCCCCAGGGGCGCAGCTCCTGGCGGAAGACGTCGCCGATCGCCTCGGTCGCGAACTTGGAAGCGTGGTAGGGCCCGCCGAACGGGAAGGCGATCCGCCCGCCGATCGAGGCGAGGAAGACGATCCGGCCTTCGGCCTTGCGGATCTGCGGCAGCATCGCCTGCGTAACCGCTACGTAGGCGACCAGGTTGACCTCGAGCTGGTGGCGCAGGTCATCGAGCGGGATCGTCTCCAGCGGGCCCGGCACGGCGACGCCGGCGTTGTTGACGAGCCCGTCGAGCCCGTCCGGGCTCTCGCCCTCGATCTGCGCGGCCGCGGCGGCGATCTGCTCCGGGTCGGTGACGTCGAGGATGACCGGCGTCAGCCGCTCCGACGCCTCCCCCCGCAGGCTTTCCCCGTCCTCGGGCTTGCGGACCCCGGCGAAGACCCGCCACCCGGAGCCGTCAAGCCGCAGCGCGGTGGCGCGGCCGATCCCGGTCGAGGCTCCGGTGACGAGGACCGTACGCATCGCACTGAGGCTACAGAGGCAACGGCGTAACCTTTGTGCTGTCGTGCACGAGACGGTCAAGGACGAGGCAGAGCGCAAGCAGGTCACCGTCCTGTTCGCCGACGTCAGCGGCTCGATGGACCTCGCCGAGCAGGAGGATCCGGAGGAGTGGCGCAAGATCATGCAGCGCTTCTTCTCGATCCTCGCCGACACGGTGACCCGCTTCGAGGGCACCGTCGACAAGTTCACCGGCGACGGGATCATGGCGATCTTCGGCGCCCCGGTCGCCCATGAGGACCACGCGCGGCGCGCCTGTTACGCCGCCCTGCAGATGCTCGACGACGTCGCCGAGTACGCGGCCGAGCTGCGCCGCGCCAAGGGGCTCAACTTCTCGACCCGGATCGGGATCAACTCCGGTGAGGTGGTCGCCGGGGCGATCGGCGAGGGCGGCGGCTCATACACCGCGATCGGCCACACCGTCGGGCTCGCCCAGCGGATGGAGTCGCTGGCCGAGCCGGGCAAGGCCTACCTGACCGAGCACACCGCCAAGCTCGCCCGCGGCTACCTCGACCTGCGCGACCTCGGCGAGTTCGAGATCAAGGGCGCGAGCCGGCCGGTTCAGGTATTCGAGCTGGCCGGGGTCGGCGAGGCGCGCTCCCGCCTCGACCTCGCCCGCGAGCGCGGCTTCTCCCGCTTCGTCGGCCGCGAGCGGGAGCTGGCGCGGCTGGAGGAGGCGCTGGAGCGGGCCAACGCCGGCGAGGCCGCCGCGGTCGGCGTCGTCGCCGAGCCGGGGATCGGCAAGAGCCGCCTCTACCTCGAGTTCCTCGAGCGCTGTCGCAGCGAGGGCGTCGAGGTCTTCGAGGCGCAGGGCCAGGCCCACGGCAAGTCGATCCCCTTCATGCCGATCCTGCAGATGCTGCGCTCTTTCTTCGGCATCGCCGACAACGAGCCCGAGCAGCAGGCGCGGGAGAAGATCGCCGGCCGCTCGCTGCTGCTCGACCCGGCCTTCGCCGAGGACCTGCCGCTGATGTTCGACTTCCTCGGCGTGCCCGATCCCGAGCGGCCGGTGCCGCAGATGAGCCCGGAGGCGCGGCAGCGCTCGCTCGCCGAAGTCCTCTGCCGCCTCGTCGGCAAACCCTCTCGCCGGCAGACCCTGCTGCTCGTCTTCGAGGACCTGCACTGGGTCGACGAGGGCAGCCAAGCGATGCTGAGCGGGCTGATCGAGGGCTTTGGCGGCACGAGGACGCTGGTCCTCTTCAACTACCGGCCCGAGTACACGCCGCCCTGGCAAGCGTCGGAGTGCTTCGAGGCGCTGGAGCTGGCGCCGCTGCGCCGCGAGGACACGCGGGAGCTGCTGCACGACCTTGCCGGCGAGGACCCCTCGCTCGACGGCCTCGACGAGCCGATCCACGAGCGCACCGGCGGCAACCCGTTCTTCATCGAGGAGATCGTCCGCGAGCTGGCCGAGGCCGGCTACCTGGAGGGCGAGCGCGGCGCCTACCGCCTCGCCCGCCCGATCGAGGACGCCGGGGTGCCGGTGACCGTGCAGGCGGTCCTGGCGGCGCGGATCGACCGCCTAGATAGCGATTCCAAGCAGCTGCTACAGGTCGCCTCGGTCCTCGGCAAGGAGGTAGGCGAGGAAGCCTTGGCGATGGCCGCCGGCCTCGACGCCGAAGCGATGGAGCGGGCGCTGCGCTCGCTGGTCGAAGGCGGCTTCCTCTACGAAGCCCAGCTCTACCCCGAGCGGCTGCTCGCCTTCCGCCACCCGCTCACCCGCGAGGTCGCCTACGGCACCCAGCTGGCCGAGCAGCGGGCGGCGACCCACGCCGCGGCGGCGCGGGCGCTGATCAAGCTCGAGGCGCCGGAGCGCTACGACGAGCTCTCGGCGCTGATCGCCGACCACCTGCGCCAGGGCGGCGAGACGCTGGAGGCGGCCCGCTGGTCGGCCCGTGCCGCCCACTGGGCCGGCCACAGCCGCCCCCACGACGCCCTGCGGCTCTGGCGCCAGGTGATGGAGCTGGTTGCAGAGCTGCCCGAGGACGAGGAGACGGCGGCGCTGGCGGTCCACTCGCGGCTGCTGCAGCTGCAGTACGCGTGGCGGATCGGGATGAGCCGGGAGGAGCAGGAGCGGCTCGCCGGCGAGGCCGAGGAGATCGCGACCCGCAACGAGGACCTGCACTCCCTGGCGCTGCTGAAGGTGGCTACCGCGGTGCGGCCCGGGCTTGACCACTACGGGCCGGACTGGCTCGTGGCCGTGCGCGAGACCGTGGAGCTGGCCGACCGCTCCGGCGACCGCCACCTGCGGGCGGCGGTTCGCGGCGCCGGCGCCTACGCCTACCTCTGCAACGCCGACTTCGACGGCTTCGAGCAGATCCTCGACGAGATGCTGGAGATCGTCGGCGACGACGGCAGCGTCGGTGCCGGGATCGTCCTCGGCAGCCCGATCGCCTGGGGGCTGATGGGCAAGGGCATGGTCCGGCGTGAGAAGCTCGAATTCGAGGAGGCAGAGGAACTGTTCGAGCGAGCGCTGAAGATCGCCCTCGATGAGGACGACCCGGAGACCGCAAGCTGGATCCGCAGCAACCTCGCAAGCCTGCTGATCCGCCGCGACCCGGAGGCGGCGCTGGCGATCGCCCGCCGCAACGTCGAGCTGACCGACCGCCTCGGCGACGTCTTCTCCCGCAGCCTCGCGCTCTCGAACCTCGCCTGGGCACAGCTGATCGCCGAGGAGTTCGAGGGGGCGCTGGAGTCGGTCGAAGAGTCCGAGCGGCTCTACCGCGAGGCGATGGACTCCGGCGGCGAGATGGAGGGCTGGCGCGGGCAGCTGCGGGCGCGGGCCCTGGTCTCAGTCGGCCGTGAGGAGGAGGGGCTCGAGGTGGCCGAGGAGGCGGCGCGGATCTGCCGCGAGCGGGCGATGCTCTGGGCCTACCCGGTGGCGATGCTGACCCTGGCGCGGGCGCGGGCGGCGGCCGGAGCCGATGGGGTCGCCGAGGCGTTCGAGGAGGCCGAGCGGGTCGCCCGCGAGTGCGGGGCGACGACGCTGCTGATGGACATCGAGGAGGAGCGGGCCCAGATCGGGCCGGGCGTCTACTAGCGCCGGCTCTCCAGCTCGGCGACCATCAGCTTCGTGTGCAGGGCGGCGATCAGGTCCTTCAGCGGCTGGGCGCCGGCTTCGAGCATCTCGACCACGCGCTCGGGCGGCACCTCGCCGGCGAGGCGTTCCATCACCACGTCGACCTCCTGGCGGGCCAGCTCCTGCAGGGCGTTTTTGTAGCGGAGGGTGTCGTAGACGGTGAAGCCGATCTGCTCGTCGTAGCCGCCGGCGCGGAAGCGGCTGATCGCCTCGATGATCGTTACGTCGGATGGGGAGTAGCCGCGGCTGTTCGGGGTCAGCACCTCGAGCTCGGCGAGGCGGTCGAGGACCTCCTTCGGGAGGCCGTAGCGCTTGCGGACCTCGGCGGCGCTGGTGCGGGAGCGCTCGCCGGCGAGGGCGCGGTCGAGGATTTGGTCGCCGAGCTCCAGCATCGCCTGGGCGCGGGCGGGATCCTCGTCGAGGACGTTCTTGATCGCCTTCAGCGGCAGGTATCGCTCCTCCTGCAGGCGCTTGATCAGCTTGATCCGATCGACGAACTCAGGCGGGTAGTAGGCCATGTTGCGGCTGGTCTTGACCGGCTCCGGCAGCAGGCCCTCGCGCAGGTAGTGCTTGATCGTCGGCGCCGGCACCCCGGAGGCCTCGGCCAGCTCGCGCATCCGTAGCAGACCATCCCCTGCCGACGGGACGATTTCGTCCCGCATAGGGACGTTTTCGGCCCGTCGGCGGCTGGAGCCGTTGGCGCTCACGCGCGGAACTCCCCCTGCGGCGCCGCGGCGGGGCCGGCGGCGGCTCCGGACTCGAGCATCGCCGCGACCTCCTCGGCGGAGTAGCCGGCCTCGCGCAGGACATCCTCGGTGTGCTCGCCGAAGGCGGGTGCGGGGCGGGGCGGGGCGGCTGGGGTGCGGGACAGCTTCAGCGGGTTGCCGAGCTGGCGCACCGTCCCCAGCCCAGGCTGCTCCATCTCGACCACCATCCCCCGCTCCCGCACGAGCTCGGAGTCGAGCGCCTCGTCGAGGTCGAGGACCGGCTCGATGCAGCAGTCGCGCTCGTCGTTGAAGGCCTTCCACTCGGCCCGCGTGCGGGAGTGGAAGACGGCAGCGACCTCCCGCCAGGTCTCGGAGCCCGGCGCCTCGAACTGCTTCTCGACCAGGTCGGGGCGGTCGACGCCCTCGCAGAAAGCGACCCAGAACTTCGGCTCCAGGGCGCCGCAGGTGATCCAGCCGTCGGCGGCTTCGTAGGGGAGGTAACAGACGATCCCTCCAGCGAGCATCTGCTCGCCGCGCCGCGGCACCTCTTCGTCGCAGAAGTAGCGGCCGGCGACCATCGCCAGCCAGGAGAGGGCTCCGTCGGCCATCGAGACGTCGACCATCTGCCCCTTGCCGGAACGCTCGCGCTCGTGCAGCGCCGCCATCACCCCGAAGGCGGCCATCAGGGCGCCGCCGCCAAGATCGGCGATCTGGCCCGCCGATTGCACCGGCGGCCCATCCTTGGCGCCGGTCAGCCCGAGCAGGCCGACGAGCCCGAGGTAGTTCATGTCGTGGCCGGCGCATTGCGCGTAGGGGCCGTCCTGGCCGTAGCCGGTGATCGCGCAGCAGACGATCCGCGGGTTCGCCTCCCGCATCCGCTCGTAGCCGACGCCAAGCTTGTCGAGGACGCCGGGGCGGAAGCCGTCGAGGACGACGTCATGGGCGGCGACCAGCCGCAGCAGCGCCTCCCTCCCCCCCTCCTGCTTGAGGTCGAGCCGGACCGAGCGCTTGCCGCGGTTGAGTGAGAGGTAGAGCGAGGAACGCGTTCCCAGCGCCTGCTGCTCGTCGGTGCCGTAATAGGGCGGCGCCCAGCGGATGTAGTCGCCCATGCCGGTGTCCTCGACCTTCAGCACCTGGGCGCCGAGGTCGGCCAGCAGCAGCGAGCAGAAGCCCCCCGGCAGCAGCCGGGTGAGGTCGAGGACCTTGACGTCTGAGAGGGGGAGATCCGCCATCGGGCGGTCCGCCTAGGCCGCTGCCCGTTTGGGGACGCCCAGCAGCTCCCGCGCCTCGGCGACGCTGGCGGGGCGGCGGCCGACGTCTTCGGCCATCTGCCGCGCCTTCGCGATCAGCTCGCCGTTGGAGCGGCACATCTCGCCGTTCGGCAGGTAGAGGTTGTCCTCGACCCCGGCGCGGACGTTGCCGCCGAGGACCAGCGAGGAGGCGAGCAGCTTCCACTGGTCGCGGGAGATCCCGATCACCTGCCACTGATTCGGTCCCTCCGGCCCGCCGGGGATCTGGTCGGACATCAGGGTGACGTTGCGCGGAGTCGGGCGGATGCCGCCGGTCACCCCCATCACCAGCGAGATCTGCAGCGGCGGCTCCAGCAGCCCCATGTCGACGAGCGGGTCGAGGTTGGCGACGTGGCCGGAGTCGAAGCACTCGTGCTCGGGCTTGATCCCCAGCTCTTTCATCG
>Ga0157378_10004857_pt1 | contig 11784 bp, 11 predicted proteins | sample M65metaG_FD_115309 | JGI IMG/M metagenome (GOLD analysis project Ga0157378, IMG submission 115309) | Miscanthus rhizosphere microbial communities from Kellogg Biological Station, Michigan, USA - M6-5 metaG | ecosystem: Host-associated > Plants > Roots > Rhizosphere > Soil | place: USA: Michigan...
GCGGGCATTACTTTCCAAACACGACTTCATTCATCAATTCACTCACACTTTTGGCGTGCCACCAGGTTTGTTCGTGAAAAACTTGCGATTCAACGAAGCGCGCCGGCGACTTATGTCTGGAGAACGGCCTGCGCTGGTCGCTCGTTCGGTTGGGTTTTCCGATCCGGCCTACTTCATCCAGGAGTTCCGGAGGCGGTTTGGCATGCTGCCGGATGATTATCAACGGCGATTCGGACTAACCAGCGACGGAAAATCGCCGCGTCGACGTCGCACTCGCTTCTCCAAACAGACTGCGTCCGCCGTGCAGACCGCGGGCACCAACCACAGCCGCCCCCGAATCACATCGTTCACCCGCTGCATTCGGCGACACACCGCTGCCGATCCGCATTTCGTGGCAGCCACGATTTAGGAATCGGCGATAGCGTCTCCACTCGCTTCATTCTTGTCATGTCGAGCGAAGTCGAGACATCGCTTACTGCGCGCAGCGAAGCGAGAAAGGCGGGATGCTCGGTTCAAGAAGCGGCTGCCTCCTGGCTGCCGTTTATGGTGTGTTCGGCCGCTGGGAAGCCGCCGTCTTCCCCATTTACTCCACCGCGTAGAGATACCCGTCGGTGCTGCCAAAATACACCACGCTATTCACCACCAGCGGGGAAGAAAAGATCGCGCCAATGTTGAACTGCCGTACCGTCGCCGCCGCGGGCGCTTCACGCCAGTTGGAGTAAAACTGCAGCGGAAAATTAAATTTACGGTCCGCTGTCAGCACCCATCCCTCGTTCCTTTTCGATTTCTCCACCTGATAATCCCACAGCAACTCACCGGAATTAATGTCGCGCGCTTCCAGTGTCCCGTTAACCACTCCAATCAAAGCGACGTCTCCCGCAATTGCCGGAGAAGAAAACATGTAGGCTTTACTCTGCTGCTTCTGCACAGATTTGCCGTTCGCCGCATCGATGATGTGAAAGAGGGAACTATCCGACGTGGCAAAAAATAACTTTCCCTGACTTACTGCGGGAGTTGCGTTCACCCAGCTCATCTCGTTGTTGAATCGCCACTTCTCTTTTCCTGTCGCAGCATCAAGCGCGTAAACATTGGAGTCGCGGCAGCCGGTATAAACCGTGCCGTTAGCGACCGCGGGGGATGATTGGAATCCAACCTGGTTGTGGATCAGCTCATCTTCCCCACCGTGAAAGCGCCAGCGTTCCTTTCCCGTGGCCGCGTCGACGGCGTAGAAGTAACTATCCCAGCTGCCAAAATAAATCGCTCCGTCGGCGTACGCGGGCGACGCGTGGACTACATTTCCGGTTTTGAACTTCCACTTCAGGTCACCTGAAGAAACATCGAGTGCATAAAGATTTCCGTCGCCGCTTCCGAAATAAACAGTCTTGTCCACCACCACCGGACTCGACAGGTACACGTCGTAGGCGTCTGGAATTGTTTGATTCTTCGGCTGTAACCCGTGAATACCCTTCGCCTCGAACCGCCGCTCACCTTCGGTAGCGAATTTCCATTTCGTTTGGCCCGTCTTTGAGTCGAGCGCATAAAACTTTCCGTCGTAACTGCCGGCAAACAGCGTTCCATCGATCACTGCGGGAGTAGTTGGCACAGGTCCGCCAGTGGAATATTTCCACACCTGTTGGCCGGTATTCGGATTGACGGCGTAAATGTTTCCGTCGTCCCCGCCGAAGTACAACGTGTTGTCCGCCCACACCGGCGATGACACGACCCAATCACCGGTAACGAACCGCCATTTCACTCGATGAAACTCGCGCGGAGCGTTTCCCTTATACACACCGGTGTGTGCCGGATCATTTCGAAACATCGATTGCGCCTGCCCGAGTCCCGGCACGGCGATCGTTAGTAGTAGGAATGTAATTAAACGGTTATTCATGATTTCCGGTGCAAAATGAGCGGCATCTCAACCGGGCCCTGCGAGAACATTCCGCGAATTTCGTTACCGTCTTTCCGAAACCGGCCTTCGAAAGTGATTCCAGTCTCGTGTGAATGAACGGTTAGGAGACTGCCTTCCTGAGTGACAAGATCCACCGGCAGGTTGTTAACCCGTTTACCGACGACGACGAATTCCGCTGCAGCTCTACGATCGCTATTGTTAGTCAATTTCAGGGTCACTTTTCGCGGGTAACCGAACAGCTGAAATTCACCCTGCCATTCGCCCTCGAGTTCTTTTGCCAGGCCAGTACTGCGCGGCGGTGCTTCCACTTGAGCCGGGCCGGCCTGTTTGAGTTCAAATGGCGCGGTATTACCGCCCTGGACGAAATTGCCCGTTAACGAGCCATCGCTTAAACGCCCTTTGAATGTGGCTTCCATGCCTCGGCCTGGCACGACTTTAGTCGCGAAGGTCGCTTCATCGCCTTTAACGACGATGTCTTTGAGCGGAAGTGCTCGTAAACTCAGTCCGGGCATGGTGATTGTTCCAGTCCAAGCGCCGTTCGAATCAGGCGAAAGGTCAACCACCAGGATTTGTTCGTTCGCCGGGATGTGGACGGCACCTTCCCACCGACCGGCAAACGGTTCGGCACCGAACGAGGTTTCGGCGAAGCCAAACAAGCCCGCCACTGTAATCAATAACGTGCCGGCCAGTTGATTTATGCGATAGAAGCGCGGAACGGACGTTGGGTAACGATGTTTAGTCATTGGGCGTCGCGGAAGACTAAAACAGCCGAGTCGTTGACCCGCAGGACATTAAAACGACCTATGCGGACCTAGGGATTGTAATTACTAGATCAGGGTGCAGCACATTCGTAGAACGCGCTTTACGCTTTAATGCCGGCGTCTTTCCTGCCATTCTCTCGCCGACTCGAACCAAGGAGAACCCAACCTATGACTACACGTATTTTCTTAGCCGGAATTGTCGGTGGAATCGTCATGTTCATCTGGACTTCCATCGCGCACATGTTTTTGCCGTTAGGGGAAGCGGGAGTGCGTGAGTTGCCTAACGAAGCCGCGGTGCTCGATGCGCTAAAAACGAATCTCGGAGAGAACCGCGGGTTTTATATTTTTCCGGGAACCGGCCTTGGCCCGGACGCCAGCCACGAGGCCCGTCGTGAGGCGATGAAGGCAATAGCCGAGAAAGCCGCTAACGGTCCTACTGGCCTGTTGATGTATCATCCACAGAGGGCATTCAACATGGGGCGGTTGTTAGGGGTGGAGTTCGCCACCGAATTGCTCGAGGCGATCCTGGTGGTGTTTTTGTTGTCGTCGACCCGCTTGCTGACCGCCGGTAGCCGGATCTTGTTCGTCACCATCGCCGGTGTTCTAGCCGCAATTGCCACCAACGTTTCGTACTGGAACTGGTACGGTTTTCCGAAACGCTATACCGTCGCCTACATGTTCATTCAGATCGTCGGCTTCTTCCTCGTCGGTGTCGTCAGCGCTTTCATGCTGCGTAACCGCGACCCGGTCGCCGAATCAAAACCGGCGTAGACGAGTCCTTGGGCATTCAGCGCTTTGATGACGCACTTGCGTACGTTCTGGCGACTCTGCCTCCTAGCTTTGTCATGTCGAGCGAAGTCGAGACATCTCTCACTGCTCGCGAGCGCGGCGAGGAACACACAGTATAAGATTCCTCGACTTCGCTCGGAATGATAAAGAGATACATTCCCTAGCGCCGCCACGCTACTAATCAGGTTCCTCCCGACGCCGCCTCCGGCTTCCCGGCCCACTGCCAGGAAAACCAGCTGTCCTGAAATGCTTTGTGCAACGGCTCGAAATCGTCTGGGCGGGATATCAGACTGAAGCGTAACTGCGATTCGCCGAGATCAACGAACAGGACACTCATTCGCAAACGTTGGGCGTGCAGTTCGAATGTAACAACAACTTCGCACGTCGGATGATCGTTAATCCGAAGCGGATTCGGCGTGATAATCGGTTCGGCCGACAGTTTGCTGTCCGGCGGCAATAGCGAGCTGGCCGTGTCCTTTAAATATTTCAGCTGCGCTTCATCCAGCACCAGCGTTCCCGGTGTCGGGATGAATTTAATTTTGGCGCTAACCAGGTCCTTGTTAGGCGGAGTCAATGCCAGCGTATATTTGTCACGAGCCTGGTAGGTCCAACCGCGTGGCACTTCGTACGTGATCCGCTCGCCTTTGTCGCGAAACTCTAATTGAGCAAATTTGCAGCCCTCGAGCTCGCGCACCGAAGGAATCGGACTCAGATCAATTTCTGCGCGGCTACCAGCCGCCAACAACGCCAAACCGGCAGCAGCCATCAGCCGCAGCGGCTTCATTCCTGATACCATCTTTGCTGCACGTAACTGACCATTACGGCCGTGCCGGGGGGTGCAGTCAGGGTGAAGTTATTGTCGAAGTACCACTTTAGTGTCGCCGAATTGTAGACGTTGGCTTTTCCCCACATGCCCACACCTTGCACGCTCTTGAACAACTGGAGCATTGACCCGTAATACGTGAACGTTTTTCCGGTCCAATCTTCGAGAAACCGCACGAAATTTTCGCCTCCGCCGCTGTAGGTTCCGGTCGTTGTTGGAACGTTTCCCGCAACGAGCGCAGCGTTGATGGTCGTGTTGCTGGCAGTGCGCGTGTTAAGATTCTTGCTGGAACTGGTATCCTGCCAGCCGTTCGACAGAACCGTGATCGCATCAGCCACGATCGCGGAGGGCCGCCAGGAATAATTGTTAGCCATCGGCTGCGTGGAGTCGGGATTGGACGCGCTGGATGGAGGATTCGACCCGGTATTCCAGTCTCCCTGGATATAGAGGGCATTGTCGGTGACAAACGTGAGACCGTCTGATGGCAAAGTGTTTCCGTTGGTAATCCGAATGACCCGGTGGTTACCGCTGGTGGCGCTCTGGTCGGACACGTAGAGAATGTTGTTCCAGGTAATGTTGGCGCTCGTAATCTGGCTCATGTCGACGTTCCAGGCGGAGACCGTCGCCCCTTCACGATTGTCCTGAAAGTTCGTCTGACTTTTGACCGCATTGGTAACGGCCGTGTAAATCGCCAGATCATTACCCTTGCTTTGTGCGTTCACGGTGGTGCCGGCCTGATTCATGATCGTCAGTTTGCCGGCCCCGTTTATCAGCACTTTGATCCCGGCCTGATTGTAATAACGCTGAGATGCGAATGGATCCGGATAGCCACTGTTGGGTACTTCCGCCATTTCGCGGAAAGAATCGTTATTCGGATTTGTATCGGTGGTGTTTATGTTCTTACTGTCCAGCCCGAATGCCTGAAACGTGTCTTCCTGTGCCGGAGGCTCATTGGACGGGTAGTTAGGCTTCGTTGGCTGTGCGGTATGAACAGTATCACCCGGCGCATAGCCGATGTTCCATGTTCCGGCCGTCGTTAGTCTATCCGTTAATGTGAGTTTATTGCTTCCGGTATAAAGGTTGTTGTTCGAATGAACCCAACCGGTGAGTTGCAGAGCCGAATTCGGCTGCAATTCGAGGATGTCCTGAAAAAACATTGCGAAGTTCCATGGTGACTGGATTCGCTTTTGAAAGACGCGCCGGACTTTCTGCGTAACCGTCCGCCCCACCACCTGAACGTCCACGTCCGCTGAGGCGAGATAGGTGTAGCTGAACGTCCCGGGTCCGCGCCCGGTTTGTTTTGGTGGCGTCGTAGTCGCTGTGGCCAAAGGTTGGAGCAGGGGGTCCACTGCCACGATGCTGAAGTTTTTCAGGACGCAGTTTTTGACGTCGGCGAAATACGACATCGTCGGAGTAGGAATGTTCGTAAATTCCGAAGTGGTTGGGGCGAGGTTCGCGCTCTTCCGTGCGACCTGCCGCCAGTGCGCGTACAAATAATCTAACGCGCCGTCCGCCACTCCGATCGCGGTATCGACTGCAGTTGTTCCCTGCACATGACGGCCTATTCCGTTGGTGAACTCGAAGGCCGCCGCAATCATGACACACATGACCATCACGATGATCAATGCGGCGGGTAGACTGCTGCCGCGATTGGCTGAACGAAACAGCTTCATTGAAACTTCGTTACCTGGCAACGATACGGCACTCGGGCATCGACCATTTGCATGCCGGTATATTGATAACCGCGATTGCTGAAGCTCGGATCGGTCGCGGTGATGTTAACCGAAACGTATCGGTTTTCAGGCGTGCCGGTGTCGTTGAGCGGAATACTAAACGGTGTCGCGCTGGTGATGTTGTGCGCCACCACGTAATACTGCGATGGCGTCTTTATCAGGTTTGGATAAAACCGCAGTTCGCCGCCGTTAACCATGTAACCCACGCGCCGCGTGATGTAACAAACGACGAACGATCCACTCTTCGTCTGAATTCGCGTCTCGTCGTTGTTCGTTAGGAAAATGTTCCAGTGATTGGTGCCAACACCCGCGGCGGTCACATCGACGATGTCGGTTTCGATGTTGTAGTCGAGCACGACCATGTGATCGCCGATGGACGGAGGCGAAGGGTTCGGTCGCGGTGTGGCTACCTGAAGGAGTTGAGGAGAAGTCGGATCGTTATCAATCTCAAACGGTCCGGAGGTTACTATCTGAAATGTAACACCAGCGGCTGGACCGGCTGTCGTTACCGGCTGGAAGTTGACGTCTACCAGTTGCGGAATCGATATCGACTGATGCAAGTCGCGGATCACCCGCATCGTGCCGTTGCGTGCCTGTTGATGCGCCATGTTCACGCGCACGTTTCGAGCAAACATGTTCAGTCCAAAATTTAGAAGCGCCCACATCACCGTCGCGATGACGCCCATGGCTCCAGTGGCGACGAGAACTTCGATTAGCGAAAAACCTTCCCGCCGAGTTCTATGCCGGAATGGGTTCATTGATCCGGTGCCCTCAAGGTATCCATCGCCACGGATTGGGCTCGTCCACAGAAACTGTAGTTCAACGTGACCGAGGCTTTGAGCACGTAGAGCGGCGCGCCGCTGCTGGTTGTGCCGGTGTCGGTGATGATCGTGGTGAGTGTCCCTTTAACTACGGTGTTGCCGTTCTCGGGATCGGTGAAGATTGGAAGATTGTTGGTCACCGTCGTGCCGCTAGTAAGAATTGTCGGTATGTCAGGGGGACTGTTCGTTGGCACATATGGTCCCTTGGTCAGGATTTGGTCGATCTGATTCAGGACAATGCTCTGGGCCGCCGCCTGGACCCGCGAACTCGCGGCGTAACGATTGATCATCGTAAGCGCGTACATGGCAGTCGCGCCGACAAGCAAAAGGACGCCTGAGGTGATTAGGATCTCCGTCAGGGTGAATGCTCGCTCCGCAGTACGGCCAAAAGCCGGCAGCGGCTGGTGCTGTGGTCCCAGCTTCATGCCTTCGTAAGCCGAAAAGCAGCTTATGCACCACCCCAAACCGTGGCCGCTCACTATATATAGAGCGCCATCGCCGGGCGGCGACCTCTGAGGCGGCTTGCTGCTCGAGAAACCCGCTGGCCCAACTACTTAGAACGGATATTACCGGCCGCGAATATTTCCAGTTCAACTTGATTCCGGCGCCCTTGATCTGCCCAAACAGGGCCAAATGCCTACTTGGCGGCTGGCGCCTGGCTCTCCGGCACCGGAACCGAGAAAATCTTCAGTTCGTTTTCGAAATCGCGCGAATAGAGAATCGTTTTGCCGTCGGGTGTAAAACGTGGGGCGGTTAGGGTGCCTGGACCGTCCACCCACACCTTGGTATCGCTGCCATCTGCATTCATGATCAGAATTTGTGAATGTCCTGCTCGATCCGAAGTGAAAACGATTTGGCGACCGGATGGCGACCAACTTGGGTAACGATTATATGAAGAATCGTTTGTCAAATTGGTTAGGCCAGTTCCGTCACTGTTCATGGCGTATACCTGTGAAATCTTGGAATCGTTTGACGGCTTGCGGCGAATCAAAATTTTGGTGCCGTCAGGCGACCACGAACCGTACGTGTTCACCGGTCCCTCGACGGCGAGTTTGTGCTGATCTTTTCCGTTGGCACTGACGACATATGTTTGCCACACGTCGGCATGTCCGTAGCGTGGATCCTTGCTCTCTTTGGTCGAGGTATACATGATCGACCGGCCATCCGGGCTCCAGGCGGGATGAATATTGAATGCCCGATCGTGTGTGATTTGGTGCTCGCCGCTCCCAACTGCCGAGATAACAAAGATTTCCGAAATACCCGTGGCGCGATCAGTCGAGCTAAATGCGACTTGCTTCCCATCGGGCGACCAGATTCCGCCGTCATCGCTCGTTTGATGACGAGTCAGCCTAACGACGTGACGTCCCTCGGGATCCATCATGAATAGATTGAACGGTCCGTCGATGTCGCTTTGGAACAGAATAGTCTTTCCGTCTGGGGACATCACCGGTTCGTCCTGCGACACCCGCGTCACTTGCGTGATTGTCGCCGACGGTGACGGCACTGGCTCCTGACCGAGCGCATTCGTGATTATCGCTAAGATGACATTAACGAGAGTAATAGGTCGGATCAATCCGGTCATGACCAGGCTTTGCTTGAAGTACGATTCAATGTACAACGACAAGTCTTCGCTAAAAATGGCCTTTCTGACAGATCAGGCCATCATGATGAGTTCACCGAAATGCCAATTTACTCTATGAAACCATCATTTGGATTATTTTTGATCATCGTTGGCCTCGCTGGTTCGAGCAGCGCTGCAGAGCAAGCGAGCGATCGCGTCATCGATCAATTGGTCAGACAAACTCAGGAGCTATTCGACTCGATCGTGTCGGGTAATCCGGATCCATGGAAAAGGTATTATGCTGATGACTGCATCTTCGCGGATGAAAAAGGCCGTTTGCTCGACAAAGCCGCACTCGTGGCTGACATCACGCCTCTGCCGGCTGGTTATTCAGGCACGATCAAAATTGAAAACGTCAAAAGCCGTTTGATTGGGGACACCGCGATTCTGAGTTATGACGCGAACGAAACGGAAACGATTTTTGGACAGGAATTGCACGCCCGGTATCACACCATCGACACCTGGCTCAGACGCAGTGGCCACTGGCAGATCATCGCCAGCCAAACGCATAGATACTACGAAGATCCGGCCGTGGGTGAGTCCGACTCTGCCAGGTTCGCGTCGTTTGCCGGCACCTATGAGGTGGCACCTGGTCAAACCCGTCTCGTTAGTGTTGAAGCGGGGAACCTTTTCGTGGAACGCAACGGCAAGAAAGAGCAATTACTGCCGGAGACGCCGGACATCTTCTTCCGCAAAGGTGTCGAAGGCCGGATCTTGTTTGCACACGATAAACAGTCAAGCCAGGTCAGTACATTGATTGACCGGCGCAATAACGAAGACGTTGTCTGGCGCAAAGTGAAGTAACTGGTTTGCTTTACGTCTGGCAGGTGCCCCAGACACGATCATGTTAGTCCATGATATGGCGTGGGATGCACTGGTTGATGTTGTTGGCGACGGCAATTCTGTTTGCGCTCGTTGCCGTCTTTGTCGATCTCAAACCGGAAGTCGACGAGAACTTCTTTTTTTCGAGCAGCGATCCGCAGTTAGGCGAATCTAAGAAGATCCAGAAGCAGTATCCTGCGCCATCCCAGATTCTTCTCGCCGTTGCCGGGAACATCTCTTCACCGCGCTATCTGAGCCGAATTCAAAAGCTCACTCACAAGATCCAATCAATTGACGCGGTCACCACCGTTAAGAGCTTGTCCGACGGGCCTAAAAGCGTCGAAGACGCGCTGGCGAGTCCCTTTTGGAGCCGAATGCTCATCGCCCCCGATCGGAAGTCCAGCAACGTAATCGCATTCGTAGAGGGCGGTGATGCCGCGAAGGTGATCAAACCGATCGAAAAAATCATCCAGGAGTCCGACGAAAAAGACTTTCGAATCCACATGGCGGGCCCGCAATACGTGGTGGAGATGATCGGGCGGAGCCTGAATCACGATTTGTGGTATTTCAGTCTAACGGCTGTCGTCCTGTTTGGCATAACGATGGCAATTATGTTTCGTTCCCTTCGGATCTTCTTAGGAATGCTGGCCACTTGCTGCAGTGCGGTGCTGTTGACCCTGCTGATGCAATCACTATTTGGACGAAAAATTGGCATCCTGACCGTCAACCTCGGCACTATCATCTTCATCATCACGCTATCGCACCTCGTTTACATGACGTTTAACTGGCAGACGCTGGGCCGGCGGAAAAAAGATTCAGGCAACCTCGCCGTTGCTGCAGTACGAATGACTTTGCCGGCTTCGTTTTGGTCGATGGTATGCGCGGGTCTGGGCTTCGGCAGTTTATTAATTGTTCAGGCTAAGCCGTTACGCGAACTCGGTTTCGGAGGCGTCCTGGGGTCGGTCGTCGCGTTTGCTTGTGCCTATGTGATGTATCCCGCGTTCCTGGCGTGGACCGTTCCGCAGAAGAGTGAAGTACTAGACATCGAACCGCCGAAAGGATTCTGGTCGCGGCGCTTCGGGATACTCTCGACCGCAGTCATTGTCGTTAGCATCATTCTCGGCGTCGGAATCAAATGGGTAAATACTGACCCAAGTCTCCTCGATTATTTCAAACCGAACACGGAATTGCGCGACGGGCTTGAGTATGTCGATAAGCATGGTGGGTCGAGTCCTCTCACCTTGGTCGTGTCGTCGGCTGATGGCAGCAAACTGAACACCGACGAGGCTTACCGACGGATGTGGGAATTTCAGGGCGCACTCGAGCATCACAAAGGAGTGGGCGAAGTGATTTCGTTGCCGACCCTTTTAGCCGAAGGCGATCGCGTCCCATTTTCGTTTCTGATCAGTTACGAAAAAATGATGGAGATCATGTCACAGCCGAAGTACGCCCGCGTGGCTAAGAGTTTCGTGAACGAAAATCGCACTCAGGCTGTGTTCCTCGTTCGGATGGTTGAAGTCCGCCGGGACAAATACCGGCTCGAGGTAGTGGACGATCTTCGTGAGATCGCCAGGAAACATGGCTTCAAGATTGCACTCGTCGGCGGTATCTTTCAGTTAGAGGGCCGACTGGCGAAGCTCGTCGCGGACAGCCTGTTCACCGGTTTGTTTTGGCTTAACGTTCTGTGTGTTGTCATCGCTCTAATTGTGGCGCGGTCGTTCCGCGGAGCGATTGCCATGATCGTTAGTCTTGCCCTCGTGCCGTTATGGATGCTCGGCGGTATCGGCTGGCTAAGTGTCCCAATGGATGTCATCTCGTCACCGGCAACCAATGTCTGCATCGGAATTGCAATTGACTCGATGATCCACCTGGTTTTTGGGGTGCGACGCGCGTTAGCCGATAGAAAATCGGGTTGGGACGCGTGGGTTGCTGCCCGACGGGAGCAATGGAGGGGTATCGTCTATTCTGATGTTATCTTTGCGGTCGGTTTCGCGATCTTCGTTTTATCCGACTTTCCTCCAACACAAAGATTCGGTCTTGTTGTGCTGGCCGGCTGCGTGGTCGATCTTTTGGCGAATCTGTTCGTCCTGCCCTTGTTAGGCGGTGCCGAACTGAAAAGCGCCAAGAAGTGAAGGGCGAACAGTGATCTGTAGATCGCGGCTCTGTAATTCGGCGCCTGTCACGCCGTAGCTTTAGCGAAGGCGGGTTCGACGTTCGACGTTTGCTTTAAGCTGTTAGTCCGCCGGCTCGAGTTCCACGTCAGAAACAATCCACCTCGGAACACCTTCGTAGCTTCGTTCCTGCATAGGGATGAACAGATGCGCGCGATGATTCACGATCTTCAAATACCAAATGAGATGTTTGATGCCTGGCGGTGCCGAGTAGGGAGCTTCGCCCTCAAACCGGATACGCATGAAGACACCTCTTTTGCCTCGCGGCGCGGCGATAATCTTTCCGGAGAATTTCCGCGTTGCGGTAGCGTCTTTATCGTACTCTGAACTGGAA
>Ga0157378_10004860_pt1 | contig 11782 bp, 9 predicted proteins | sample M65metaG_FD_115309 | JGI IMG/M metagenome (GOLD analysis project Ga0157378, IMG submission 115309) | Miscanthus rhizosphere microbial communities from Kellogg Biological Station, Michigan, USA - M6-5 metaG | ecosystem: Host-associated > Plants > Roots > Rhizosphere > Soil | place: USA: Michigan...
ACGTTTCTGGTGATGGGTGTGGTAGCGGTTCTGACGTTTCACATCCTAGTCAACGTCGGCATGGTACTTGGCTTTATGCCGGTTACCGGAATACCTTTGCCGTTGATGAGTTACGGCGGGTCTTCGGTATTGTTTATGTTTCTTGCGCTGGGGATGGTGATGAACGTCCGCATGAGCCGCTTCGTAAATTGAAGCAGGGTACCTGAAATAAACGTGCACGTGTAATGCTGGACATTGTCCACGAGTACTCGAGCACGGGATCTTGAGAATTATGTTTCGCCGGACAGGAATGTCCGATCTAAAAATTACGAGTGCCTTCGCGTGAAGAGGGCAAATCACCGGCAGGATGACAGCCGGGTAGGATTGAAGTAAGGCATCCGGGCAGGGAACGGCCCCCTCAAACATTGATCCAGCACAAGCGCTGGGTATTCAGAGACTGAGAGAGCGGTCACAACCCCGGAACTGTGCGATCCGTGGAAAAGAATTCTGAATTTCTGCAGCCAGCTCAACCTGGGACAGCCATCCCGGGTTTGGAACCTTCTTTTATAAGAACGGTTATCGCGTCCTTGATTCGTCCCACCACCTGTTTCCCCTGCTTCCGGTGAAGCTCCCGGCCTTGTTGCCGGGAACCGGAGTTCGAATGACAAGAGAATTGTTTGTGTCGTCCACGCCGCATGAGACGAAAGTCGGCTTGGTGGAGGACGATCAGTTAGCCGAAGTGTACATGGAGCGTGAGAACGAATACACGCTCGCAGGATCGATCTACAAGGGCCGGGTGACGCGAGTGCTACCCGGCATGCAATCAGCTTTCGTCGACATTGGGCTCGAACGTGACGCCTTCCTTTATGTCTCTGACTTCATGGAGTTGGAGAGCACGGACGACGAGCTAGAAGACGTGCCGGCAGCACCCGTCCCGCAAGAGCGGAGACCCGCAGAGGCGGCCGAACCAACCGCAGCCGCGGACCCGGAGCGCACCGCAGAGGAACCGACGGCTGAAGTTGCAGAAAATCGCACGAATGGTGACTCGGGAGCGCGTCAGGAAGATCGGGGAGACCGGGGTGGATGGCGGGGACGCCGCCGACGCCGTGGACGCCGGGATGGCCGCGATCGAGGAGGCAACGGACACGAGCGGCCCAGCCGTCCGGCTGAGCCAGAGGCGAAAGTGGAGCGAGACAATTACGGCCCGCCCCCAGGATATGAGCCAATCATTCTGCCAGGGGAATCAATCTCCAAATACCGCGGACGCGGACGCGGGGCAGAGCCGCACAGCGCCTCGAACGAACAACCTGCCCAAGCGCCACCAATCTCAGTCCCGGTTGCGGGAACGTTCCCAGAAGATGAACCTTTGTTCGCACGTCCGGGTCATGAGACCGAGGATGTAGCCAGCTTCCCAACGGTGGCCGAACAAGCAGAGTTCACCAAAGATGCTGCGACGGATCAAGAATCGGCACACCGCGAGGCTGAGATCGGTTCGAGGGAATGGGACCGTGAGCAGCTGCGTTTGCATGAAATGAACGTGGCTGCGGTTTTTGGCGGACAAGAGGCAGTCGAGGACGAAGAAACCGAAGAGCACGAAGCGGATCCACATCCGGTGGCAGAGCATTCACCGGAGCAGCCCCTGGCTGCAGCTCATCCAACCATTGAAGAAGAAGAGATCGACGAAGAGGAAGCAGATCTGATCGCTTATGTCGAAGAACTCGCCGAAGACGAAGCGTTCGACGATCTCGAGGAAGAGACGCAGTCGGCGGGGGATTTCGCCGAGTCTCGACTAGAACAGGAACCATCGCTTGCGGAATCGGTAGAAGACGGTGAGGTACCGTTCTCCTCAGAGCCGGTCGCGGAAGGAGTCGCGGAAGTAGCCGAGGCGGAAGATGGCGTTGACGCCGTAGCTGCCGAAGAAGCCGAACTGGAAGAAGCCCAGGCTGAGGCCGAGGCCTTGCTCGATGCCGAGGGCCGTGAGAATGGGACGGTGGACGCCCGTGAAGAGCTGCGAGCTCCCTCTGCCACGGCTACATACACGCAGCGCACACAGCGCGGAGGATATGACCGGGATCGTGACCGACGCGGTGGACGCCGATTCCGCAGCAGTGGACGCCGATTCCGCCGCCGGGAGCCGCAAAATCTCCCGCAGATCACCGATCTTCTAAAGGAAGGGCAAGAAATTCTGGTCCAGATTGCCAAGGAGCCCATTGGGAAGAAAGGCGCTCGCATCACAAGCCACATCGCCCTTCCTGGCAGATTTCTGGTTTACATGCCAACGGTGAACCACACCGGTGTTTCGCGAAAGATCGCATCGGAAGAAGAGCGGCAGCGCCTCAAGCGAATCATTCAGAGCGAGCGCGAAAATGGGCACGGAGGTTTCATCGTGCGCACGGCCGCGCAGGGCGCGGACGAACAGGAACTGCGCGCGGACATCCGCTTTTTGAAGGGACTGTGGAATGAAATCCGCACCCGCGCGGAGAATGGCAAGTCCCCGGCACTGATTTATCACGACCTCAACGTGGTGGAGCGCGTGCTGCGTGACCAAGTCACCTCCGACTTCGCCGCCATCTGGGTGGACAACGAGCAGGAATACGAGCGTATTCTTCGCTTTGCCAACCGATTTCAGCCTGCGCTCGTGCGACGCGTAAAGCTCTATACAAAAAACACGCCCCTGTTTGAGCAGTTCGGCTTGAAGGACGAAATCGACAAGGCCCTCAAGTCGAAAGTCTGGCTGAAAAGCGGCGGCTATATCGTGATCAACCAGACGGAGGCTCTGGTCGCAATCGATGTTAACACTGGCAAGTACGTCGGTAAGACGGCTCGCCTGGAAGACACAATCGTCAAGACCAACGTCGATGCGATCAAGGAAATCGTGCGGCAGATCAGGCTGCGCGACTTGGGCGGAATCATCGTCATCGATTTCATCGATATGGATGAGCGCCGCAACCGGCAGAAAGTCATGCAGGCTTTGGAAGAAGCGCTGCGAGCCGATCGGGCACCTTCTAAAGTCTTGCAGTTTAACGACTTCGGCCTAGTAGCGATCACCCGTAAACGGGTGAAGCAGTCGCTTGAACGGACGATCGGGTCTCCATGCCCTTATTGTGAGGCGACAGGTTTCGTCAAGAACGTAAACACCGTTTGCAACGAGATCTATGTCGAGATGCGCAAAATGAGCAAGGATCTGGAGCACTCGGACGTGATGTTGCGGGTGAACCCGGAGGTCGCAAAAGCCCTCAAGGCAAACAGCGGCAAGTGGCTCAACGAACTCGAGGAACTGATCAAAAAGACCGTGATCGTGAAAAGCGATCCGGCGCTGCACCAGGAACAGTTCGATATCAACTGAGCCGGGCCTGAGACGCGGGGGCTCGGGGCCGAGAAGTCGCGACGACTCTCTTCGGATCAGCCAGGAGGCTCAGGAAACAGGAACGGACGGGCATCGTTGCCCGTCCTTTTTGTTTTCTCCGAACCAACGTAATTCCCCATCCCCGATTCCGAAATCTGCATCCAAAAACTCTAAGCAAAATCACGAAAGGATGTTCAGCATGGCTCGAAGAAAAGAGATGGAGAACTGGAAGCGCGGATTGCTGGCGGGTTCGGCGGGATTAAGCGTGGTTTTTCTTCTCAAGGGCAGCCGCACGGGTGCATTGCTATTCGGCGGTGTAGCTCTGGCAGCTCTGGCGTCGGAGTATCCGGAGGAATTCCGGAAGATTCGCTCGAGACTGCCGGACTACTTGGAGCGCGGCTCAGCGTTTCTGGATGTCGTTTCCCGAGCCGGCGAACGTCTGGCCGAAGTGGCCGAGAACCGTGGTGCAGCGTGGTACGAGTCGTTGCTGCGCGCCTAGGAGCCGGCCTGATTCCCTGGCGCTAGATCTCCATCGTCTTGAGCTGGGGACTCAGAACGAGGGTGGCTTCTGTGGCCCGTTGGACATCCTCTACGCTCAGTCCGGGAGCGATCTCTTCGAGCACGAGTCCGCCCGGGATCACGCGGATATAGGCCATCTCGGTGACAATTGTGTCTACGACGCCGGATCCGGTCAGCGGCAGGCTGCATTGTTTCAGGATCTTGGCCTGACCTTCACGCGTAGTATGCTCCATTGCGACAACTACACGGCAAGCGCTCGAAACCAGATCCATTGCGCCTCCCATGCCCTTGACCATTTTGCCCGGGATCATCCAGTTCGCCAGGTTTCCTTTCTCGTCCACCTCCATTGCCCCCAAGACGCTTAGGTCGACGTGGCCACCGCGAATCATCGCGAACGATTCGGCACTGGAGAAAAATGCGGTGCCGGGCACTTCGGTGACGGTTTCTTTTCCGGCGTTAATCAGGTCGGAATCCTCCTGGCCTTCGATCGGATAGGGTCCGATGCCGAGCATGCCATTTTCGCTTTGCAGCACAACTTCAACGTCCGGCGGAACGTGGTTTGCAACCATGGTGGGCATACCGATGCCAAGGTTCACATAAAAACCATCCCGCAATTCGCGGGCAATGCGCTTGACGATTCGTTCGCGTTTGTCGATATCTTTAGCCATGCGTCGTTCGATATCCTCGGAGCCTGATCCGGTTGCCGGCTGCCATCAGCTTGCTTTTCGCAACGTCCTTCTTTCAATCGTGCGATCGTAATGGTCCCCTATCACGACACGCTTCACGTAGATGCTGGGAGTATGAATGGCATCGGGAGGGATCTCACCGACTTCGACGAGATTCTCCACCTCGGCAATGGTCACTTTTGCCGCGGTTGCCATCATGGGATTGAAGTTTCGGGCAGTCTTGCGATAGACAAGGTTGCCCCACTTGTCGCCCTTCCAGGCGCGTACGAGAGCGAAATCGGCTTTCAGCCAGCGCTCCAGAATGTAGGTTCGGCCGTCGAACTCGCGAACTTCTTTGCCCTCGGCGACCACTGTACCCACCCCTGCAGGCGTGTAAAAGGCGGGAATGCCCGCGCCGCCAGCACGAATGCGCTCGGAGAAAGTTCCTTGAGGAATGAGTTGCAGGTTGAGCCTTTTCTCGAGAACCATTTGCTCGAGCAACCTGTTCTCGCCAACGTAGCTGCCGATGTGACTCTTGATCTGGCCTGCATCGAGAAGCAAGCCCATGCCCATGCCGTCTACCCCGACATTATTGCTGATGGTGTTGAGATTTTTCACGCCCTTCGATACCAGGGCTCGGATCAGGTTTTCTGGAATGCCGCAAAGACCGAAGCCACCGACCATAACGGTGGCGCCGTCGAAGATGTCCTGAATGGCCTCGTCTGCGCTGGCGACGACTTTATTCATCGCTGAGATTGTAAACGAGGTGAGGCCGCCCTAGGAATTGTGGGCGACCATCGCGTAAAGATCGTCGTTATTCACATACTGAAGATTCTTGTATTTTGATTCAAGCGCGGTGAGCAGTGTATCCAGGGCAGCCAAAGTTGCGGTACGAAAATCCTTCAACGAGGAATGAAAATTGATGGAATGGATCGACAGGACCAAGGGGAGCCCACGCGTAAAGCAAGCATTTGCCAGGTGAAGATATTTCTCGACCTCGATGTCTTTCCTGATTGGTTCAATCTCCAGGACGCGATAAAGATGCAGAATCCCGCGAGCGTCCATCTTGGGCTGATTAAGACCCTCACTGGGGCTGTGCGCGACCACGCGGATTCCGCATTTCGACCACGCATGATACGTCGCCAGGTCACACTGATATCCCGGCGCAGATGCTGAGGTTGCCGGAACGCCAAAAAGAGCGGAAAACAGTTCGCAGGCGCGCGTGATGAGAACCTTTTGCTTCCCTTCCTCCGCAAAGCCGTCGCCTGAAGCTTCCGGGCTCCAAAACTCGTAACCGACCCAAGGCATGCGCCAGTGGATGCAAGGTGTGTCTTCTTCCCACAAAAGGCGTAAAAGCCGCGCCCGCTCCCCCTTCTTCGACATCGCAAGTTCGACGGCACCTTTCGAGAAGTAGGTCATGCCCTCTAAAGCCGGAGCAAAAACACCCTTGGCGATGCCCGCACGATAGGCGTCTATCAGCCCGGGCCTGGTCCATCGCCCCGGAAGCCCTTCCGCCAGCGGCAGAAATTCCAGGGTCTCGAAAGCTTGTTCGCGCATTTTCTTGAAATGCAGATTGGCCACGCAGAAATGCATGGCTAACGATGGCGGCCTTCCATCTGAGTCGCGATGCTCAGATAACAGTGAACACAGCCTGTTCACATCTTCTGCCGTCTCAAGCGAGTACAGGTCCCATGGGTGTTCCCCAAGACGCAGGCCTTTCGAACGCAGCTTATCGTAGCCGCCCCTGTCGCACACTCCCACCCGCCCCCAGTCGTCACTGTGCAAAAGGACCAGAGGTCGTGAAAATGCAAAGCCCGGGGTCTTGAGCGGCTGACGCAGCAACTTACGCATGAATTGCAAAGCGCGACCTCAGTCCATTGCAGAATCGGGAAAATGACTTTTCATATTACTCGCAAGGCTCGAATCCGGGAATGCGAGTTTCCTTCACGCTCGGACATCATCAGATCGGGGCAAGGGTCTTTGCAGCCTTGCCTCGAACTTCGTGCCACGTTGACTCGCGCAACCGTAGTCTCGAATCGCTTGCCTGCAGCTCGGAGGCAGAAAGAGCGCATAGCACATAAAAAAAAGCAGCATTTGCTGGAATATGGAGATTGAAATCGACAAAACTGTGAATCATGATGCCTGTCGAGCCTATGAGGGCAGCAAGGGATATCGTCCGATCCCAATGATCTCGCCAGTGCCTGAGCGCTGCGAATCCTCGCCGGTAAACACCGATCAAGAACCAGACCATGAGAGCGAAGCCGATGATGCCAGTCTCGACCAGCAACTGTACGTAGTCGTTGTGAGCTTGGTTAATAAACAGGTTCGTGTAGAAGCTGCGGTATTGGGGATACACAGTTGGAAACGTATCTAAGCCCCAGCCGAGCACGGGTTTCTTGGCAAACATGGCCACGCTGTCTCGCATGATCTGGGGGCGAATGCCGGGGCTCAGATCTCCAATTCGCGCTAGCCCACGTCCGTTGTTTGACAAGAAAATGAAGACGAGCACGCTGACACATAACGTTGCATACGCCAACATGACAGGGGCGCGACGATGACTTGAAATCAGGAGGGCTCCTAAGAGAACAATCTCGAGCAGGAACGCCACCATGCCGCCGCGGGATCCGCAAAGAAAGATGGTGCTGGCCATCAATATCCCACAGAAGCCCACGAATACACGCTGAACGCTCGGTAATAACCGGCTAAGGCTTACGACCAGCGCGATCGGAGCCAACATCTCCATTAAGCCGGCATAGTGGTTGCGATTGACATAACTCCCATAAATGCTGCCGGGGAATCGCGGAGTTCGAATCCAGAAAAGTTTCGAGTTGGATGTCAAGTCCTGAGTTAATGCAAAAAACGCATAGCAGGCTCCAAACACAATCATGATCAGCGCGAATGCTTTTCGTTGCTCCCGCCCGCGGATGCAGTTCGAGGCTATCCATAGCACAATTCCGTACGAGACATATTGAAAAGATGCGTATTTCGTGACGTATGGATAGGCCGAGGTACCGAACGCGATTTGGACAAGCACGACAAAGAAAAACAATAATGCCGGCAAATACAGCGGGTTCTTAAGGATGTTGACCTGCCCCAACGCTAGTTGCCTGCCTATCCAAACCAGCCCGAGTGCCGTGGCCCCAATCTCAAATAGGAAGATCGACCAATCCTCAACCGCGCCAAAAGACAAAACGGCGAAGATGAGAAGAACACAGAGCCCCAGTACGAGTATCCGCCCCAGGAGCTGTGAAGCACGAGAAGGATCTTCAGCTTGCGAAGATTCGAAATATGGTGTTTGGTGTTGGCTCATATCGGCGAACTAATCTGCACTTTCGACGAGCTGAAGATCATCGATCCATAACTTACCCTTGATCAGCGGGCTGCCAGGTTGGCGAATCACTCTTAGTAGCAACAAGCTCGTGTCTGGCCCCGTGCGAAATTGGGCTTGTTCGACCCGCCAAGGAGTGCTGCCCATCACATCGTCGCCGAGGACATAGGACTGGCCACTGTAAGCGTCGGAAATCGAGAGCCGTGGGCCGCTCGCAGTTACCAAATCCTCCGTGCGATAGGCTGCAGAGAACTGATATTGAGTGTTTGGTTTTGCAGGAATGAGTTGGTAAATTCCGGCATCTCCCGGGTTTTGCCCGTCGAAGGTGATCGAGAGCGATCGAGTTCCGCTATGAAATTCGCTCGTGTCAATCGCTATATCGACATGAGCTTTTGGCGAGTAGGTCCAATCAAAGCCACCATCCAGCACTCTTTCCTCAAATCCGCCGTTTACCACGCGGTTCGCAGGAGAAGGAAGGTAGGAAGAGAGGTTGGGATTAAGCGCCGCCAGCTGCTGCCAGCCCAGGACGGCGGCTGCGACTTCTCTTTGCTCAAGTAAGAATCGGAAATAAGGTAAAGCCGAGCGGAGAGCAACGGGCTGCTTCAGGGCAATCAGCCGGTTCCAGACGGTTCTAGCGCCAGAGGTCTGCTTCTTGTCGATCAGCAGTTTCAGAAAAGCGAGATATGAATCTGATCTCTTTGGCAATGCCTCGTCGAGTACAACATTGGTATCGCTCGTGGCCCGCCAACAGAGCTCGAGGGCTTGGGGGGCCATTCCGGAATCGCTCGAGAGGACGACGCGAAAATTGTTGAGCGCCCGGTCCCGGTCTCCCGCCGACAAGAAAAAGATTCCAGCCTCCCACGCCACCCGCGGCGTGGTTGGGTCGGCATGGAGCGCATGCTCGAGGCTCTCCCCTTGTTCTTTTGTCCGACCGGCGAGTAAATAGGCGCCGGCAAGGTCCAGCCAGTATCGAGCTGCATACGGATTCAGGTTTGTCGCCGCTTGATATTGTGTAATGGCCGTCTCCGGCTTGACGGCATTGCGAGTCAGGTATTGACCCATGCGGTCGTGATACTCCGCATTCGAGGGCTCTAACTGAATTGCCCTCTGAAGGGCACTTTGGTTGGGAATTGCAGCCAGGTGTGAGGCCAAAAACAACTTGGACGCGAGAAGCAAATAGACGATAGTGCCAAGAAGACCAGCTACTGCGAAAACAATTCGTTGATTGCGGGACTTAATGCGCATCTACACCGCAGCCATTTTTGGCAGTCGATCATTACGAAACGCGATCAACGGTTTCGTTGTTGTAGGAAGAATCGCCATTGCTCGGGTTGGCAATTTGCGATGAAATCTCTTCGCTGTAGTACTTCCTATAATATTGTCCGTAATAGTAACTGCCGACGCTCATATCAAACGCATTTAACACCAGGCCCATGCCTTTCGCGCGAACTTGGAAAAGCAGATTACAGGCTCGCTTGATGGCAGCCTTCTGAGTTTTCCCGGAACGAGCGACGATGAGAACTCGGTCCACCCCCGGCGACAAAAGCGTGGCATCTGTCACGGAAAGGCAAGGTGGCGAGTCGATGACCACATGGTCGAATTCCTCCCGCCACCGGGCGATGTATTCGGCCATTTCCTTTGAGCCCAGCAATTCTGCAGGTTGAGGAGGAACTGGCCCAGCTGGCAAAATCCAGAGATTGGGAGCCTTAGAAAAACGGACCACCACATCCTCAGGCTTGTCGACGCCACTCAGCAATGTGCTCAGGCCGCCCTTGGACTTGAGTCCCAGCATCTTCTCCAAACCCGGGCGGCGCAGGTCCGCATCCACGAGCAGGACCCGACTCCCGCGCTGCGACAAAACCAGGGCGGTGTTCGCACTGATAGTGGTTTTCCCCTCTTGCGGGAGGGGACTAGTCACGAGGATTGTCTTCGGAGGCTGGCCAAGGCCTGAGAGCAAAATCGCCGTGCGCAGAGAACGATAAGCCTCTGCCGCCTGAGAGTTAGGTCGCACCACGGCAACCAGCGCGGGAGATTCTGGCTTCATATCACCGCTTGGGATTGCGACTAACCGTTTGCGGTCGTGACCATTGGAAAAGTGTGGGATAACACCCAAAGCAGGCAATGGGGAGATCGCGCTTAGCTCTTCTAGGTTCTGGACAGTCCTGTCCATGTTTTCGAGCACAAAAACAAGAGCGATCCCGCCCACAAGGCCCATGAGGAAACCCATTGTCAGGTTTCTCGAAACGTTGGGGGCGACGGGGGACGTCGGAACTCGTGCTGCATCCACAATACGAATGTTGCTGGACTTCAGACCAGCCGCCACTCCTGCTTCCTTTAATTTCTGTTGCAGGCTCTCATAGAGCTGCCGGTTAGAATCGGCATCTCGCTTCAGCAACGTGTACTCGATTGAACTTTCGTTGAGTTGATTGGCCTGTTTTTTTTGCTCGTCGAAGGCAGAATCCAGCATCTTTTCGCGTTCGAGCGCCGCGAGATATTCGTCTCGCAACTTCAGCTGCATTCTTCTTTTCTCAGCTTCCACCTCAACCTGAACCTGCTTTAATTGATTGTTCAGGGCTATAACCTTGGGGTATGCCGGACCGAATTGGGTCGTAAGTTGCGCGAGCTGAGTATTGATGTCGGACTGCTTCTCCTGCAATTTGTCTAGAAGCGTGTCGCTACGCCCACTGGTTGTCTTAAAAAATGTGCTGGGGTCGCCGTCTGTAGCAAGCCTATAATCTGATTCTTTTTGAATGCGATCCGTCTCGGCAGCCGTTAATTCCCTGTTGAGTTCATCCAGTTTGGCGGTGACGATATTCTGCTTCTCATCGCCTCCCAAAATGCCATGGTCCTTTTGGTAGCGAACGAGCTTTTCTTCTGACGCCTGCATTCTGAGTTGCAGGTCAGCGAGTTGCTTTGTTAGCCAGTCCGATGTCTGCGTGACCGATTCGTACTTTGTCTTGAAATTCTCTTCAATGAATTCCCTGATCAGCGTGTTCGTGACTTCAGCAGCTAGCTGCGGATTCCTGTGGGTGTAGTTCACTTCTATCAGTTGTGAATCGGGGACTATTCGGACACTCAGCCCGCCTCGAAGATTGCCTATTAGGCCCGCTGTTTGAGGTCTGTTAGGTTCGACTTCGGATTTGCTGATCAGATCATCCTGATTTGACAGGGTAGGCGCTGTCCCTGTAAACCTCGAGTCCCGGTCCAAGTGCATGGCATTGATCACTCGCATCGCCAAAGCTTCGCTGCGAAGAATCGCAGCTTGAGTTTCCAGGTCCTCATAGGAGTAGTAACCCGCAAAGTTATCATCAAGGCCTCTAAAACCTAGCGCACCAGGAGTTTCCGGGGAAACTGCAATCTTCGACGTAGCCTGATAGAGCCTTGGAGCCCTCAATGTCGAAATTAAGGAGAGTGTGAAAACAACGACTAGAGTAGCGACAACCCACCACGCTCGTTTGCGTAACACCTGGAAGTAGTGCAGAAGCGGGTTTTCTTCGTGACCGAAACTGGGCCGACGTTCAGGGGGGCTTTGGGTGAAAAGCGCCGCTCCAGAATCAATAGCACTCTCAGGCCTTGGGTGTAGTTCCATCAACGACCCCGATTCGTGGCTTGCAGATGGATTTTGAGCTCATGAAGCACCGAACTTCGAAAAATACTAGCATCTCTGCCGGGTGCTACGGGTGAAACTCTTGGCACATAACCGATCGTGCCTCCCCCCAAGTAAAAGACCTGGAACGACGCCCGCACGGTCTTGAGAGCTGCACACGTTACTCTTGAGTTTCGCCGAGAAAATTTCGAGTATTGCACAGGTAGATGCACAGCAAGGTCGCATAGAATTCTGCGACAGGTCAGAAATGGGTCTGCAATCGACTAGATAATCCCTGAGTGCTGTACTGACAGAGAGGGCTAGCGTGGGAGCATTAGAGAAGGTTTTTCCTGCCCCGA
>Ga0157378_10004861_pt1 | contig 11781 bp, 14 predicted proteins | sample M65metaG_FD_115309 | JGI IMG/M metagenome (GOLD analysis project Ga0157378, IMG submission 115309) | Miscanthus rhizosphere microbial communities from Kellogg Biological Station, Michigan, USA - M6-5 metaG | ecosystem: Host-associated > Plants > Roots > Rhizosphere > Soil | place: USA: Michigan...
TTAATGCGCTCGGCTTCCTGGATTACTTCATCCATCAGTTCCTGATAGCGGCGAATTTGAGTGCGGCTAGGCGAGCCAATTTGCACGAACGTGAATTCGCGGCGATAGGCTGGATACTTTTCGAAGAAACGCTCGATGGCCCGGAATCGCTCCGGAATTCCTTTCGTGTAATCGACGCGATCCACGCCGATTCCCAAAAACGACGCCTGTACCCCGAGCTTATTCAGCAAACGAACCCGTTCGATATGCGGCAAGTCGAGGGGCGCGGGCGTCTCCTCGAAAGTTCCCGCGACGCTAATTGGAAACGGGCGAACTAAAGTGGAATGCCCGTTACGATTCACTACAAAGTGCTCTCGTTCGATGCGGGATTCGAGCGCGCGGTCGACGGTGTCGAGAAAATTGTTGCAGTGGGCCTGCAAGTGGAATCCGATCAAATCGGCGCCGAGCAAGCCGTCCAGCAGTTCCGATTGCCAGGGGCAAATTCCAAATGCCTCCGCATTGGGCCAAGGGATGTGCCAGAAAATGGCCACGCGCGCGTCCGGCCGCGCGTCTTTAATCAAACGCGGCAGTAGCGCGAAGTGGTAATCTTGCACCAAAACCACGGGGTTTTCTTCGAATTCCATTTCCTCCAGCAGCGCCTCGGCGAACTTCCGGTTGACGGTCTGATAATATTCCCAGTCCTCCACGCGAAACAGCGGGCGCGTATGAGCGATGTGGCACAGCGGCCATAGGCCTTCGTTGGCAAAACCGAAATAGAAACCTCGTTCTTCCTCTTCCGTCAGCCAGACGCGGCGCAGTGAGTAGTGGGGATGATCCGGCGGGACGCGAACGCGGTCGTATTCATCGACCGTGTCACGATCCGCATCCCCCGTCGCCTGCGCGACCCAAGTGCCATCGCAGGCGCGCAAGATCGGTTCTATGGCGGTCACCAGTCCGCTAGCCGGCACCGAGCATTCGATGCCGCCGTTTCGATGCGAGTGTTCGTAGGGCTCGCGATTTGAAACGGCAAATAAGCGGCTGCCTCCCAGTCGCGTCTGCACGAATACGCGCAGCCGTTCCGGGGTCCAACTGGATTCTCCCAAATCGCGCAAACGTGCTTCATTCTCGGCAGCGGCACGAGCCTGGGTAAGGCTGGAAGCGAGGCGTGTGACTTCCCGGGTCAGGGGTTCGAATTCGCCCTGATTCGGCATTTCAGGCGGCGTTGCCTCCGATCCCATCCGCAAGTCCTGAAGCCAATCCGCCATACGCCTAAGCGGGCGGCCGACACCCCATCGAAGCGTAAGCAACGTGACCGCGACGATCAGTATGGTCTGAATGAAGACACCTGTGAATGCGCGTCTCCACATGGTCGCTGCCTGCAAATCAATGTACGCTGCGTCGTGGAACAACGACAGATCTCCGATGACCATGTCGTCGTCCGCATGAAGCGGCAGGGTTACCATGTGTATCGTTCCGCTGGCGAGCTTGACGAATTTATCAACCGGCGTCACTTCCACGCCCGGTTCCGGCAACAGAACCGGATTCTGCTCGACTCGCCGTGCAAGTCCGGAGGTGATCGCGAGCGGCTTTCCGTCGGCGTCGTAGACTGAGATCCCGGCTATTTGCTCGCGGTCTTTAAAACGATCCACCAGCCGTTGCAATTCCCGATTCGCATGGCGGGCGACGAGCGGCTCGGCGGACCGGACCAGACTTTCCGCCAATACCTGAGCATGATTCTCCAAATCCCGCCGCAGCCCTAGCGTATCCGCGCGCGTTTGGAAAAACGCGAACGCCAACGACACTACCGCAACTGCGGAGATTAGCGCTGAACTTAGACGATAAGTAAGACGCATTGGCATGGATTTGGCGAGGCGCACGAAGGGCATGTCCTGCCCCGACTCTGGATAGATACGTGGATACGGAGGCCTGTTTCCTGTTGTTTTTACCGGTCCACGAGATTGATGCTCCGTAGAGGCTGCCACGCTGAATACAGGCCAGGCTGTATGTCGCGTTGCCTGCTACGTGGCACAAGCCGCCAATGTGAGTCAAGGGCTCGTGTAACGAAGTCGCGGTCCATCGGCATCAAAATATCGGACACCGGTCGCACAGTGGGTCCCGCCCTTGGCGCTGGCGCGAGGGTCAGCGCGCTTTCTTCTAGGCGCGCCATTTCCATTTCTAAACGCTTCCGACAGTCGCCGACTTCTGGTGATAACGTAGGGCTAACTTATGTTGAATCTGGGTGACGGTTCGGAATACATTCTTCTTGCTGAGGACAATTCGGCCGACATCGAACTTGTGCGTGAGGCTCTGGAGGATAGAGCAATCGCATTTGAACTCCAGGTGGTGGAGGACGGGGAGCGGGCGATGGATTTCATCGAGCGCATCGACCGTGACTCTACCCTGCGCTGTCCAAAGGTTTTTCTGCTTGACCTGCACCTTCCTAAGCGGAATGGCGAAGAAATTCTCCGACGCCTTCGAGCCAGTGAGCGTTGCGGACAGACGCCGGTGGTGATCCTGACCTCATCCGATTCGCCAAGCGATCGAGAGACAGCCACGCGCAACGCGGCACTTCATTACTTCCGCAAGCCGAGTACGCTAGAACAATACATGCAACTTGGGGACGTTGTGGAGAATATCATCAGCTTGAACGCCCCTGCGCGCACTGAATTCATATCCTAGGTATGGCCATCGTGGCGGCGAGATGGGGGCATCCGCCAGTTTCGACTGGTCTTCCACTCCGCTTGGGCTGATAAATCACTGGCCGCAAAGTCTTCGCATAGTTGTCGGTATCCTCCTCTCGTCGGGTTACGCGATGTAGATGGCATGGGGTCCTACGCTGACCATGCTCTACAACGACGCCTACCAGCCCACCGTGGGCATAAAACATGTGCGGGCTCTTGGCGCGCGGGCTAGCGAAGTTTGGGCGGAGATTTGGCTGGATATCGGGAACCGAATCGAGACCGTGCTCGCTATCGGCGAGGCGCCGGATGGCTCGACTCACAACTAGGGCAGGACCTCCTGCTCCTCAACATTGTGACTGGTTATTTCGTCTCAAATTGGCTCAACAAGTCGTCGATCGAGATCATGCTTATGACGCTACTTCCCTCCAGTATCGGTAAGTGACGGAGCCGCCTCGAGGCCATTAAGACCATGCACTCGTCGATGGTCATGTCCGGGCTTACGTAATAAACTCCTCTGGTCAGGATCTCGCTTACTCTGGTTTCCCGAGCGTCTCTCCCCTGGGCAGTTACTTCGCGAATATCCTCCTGGGTGATGATGCCATCGAGCTTTTGGGCGCTCAGTACAACCAATGCGCCGATCCTATTCGCGGCCATTTGTTCGATTGCGTCGGAAACATTAGCCTCAGGCGAAATGGACCAAACTGTATGATCCCGACTGAGATTCGGCAGTATCGAACGGATTGGCTGCTCGAAGCGAATGGTCTCTGCTATTTGTTCATGTGTCGACATATGAGTCAAGTTGGGCGTACTAGTGACGTTTGAAATATTGAACTTCCCTTTCGTGCTTTTCGGCCGCTGCACGAGTCGCGAATGTCCCTAGATTTTTTCGCTTCTTGCTGGTGGGGTCGAGCTTTCGTGAATAGAGGCGATATTCCCCTGATTTCAGTTTTCGAATCATCTTAGCCTGGAGGTCCTTTCCGCGCTCACGCAGGTAGCGGATCCGGATTTGGATCGATTACATCTGGGTCGGGTTTCTCCGGTTCACGGATCGGAACTGGAGCCGGCCCGGGCTCTTGCGGATCCGGATCTGGCGGCGGTAGCTTAGGGTCGTTATTCCGCGGCATTGAGTCTAGCACTCACTCAAACAACCGGATGTCGGCCTTGAACTATGCCGAGTATCACAGCGACAATAGCCAGCACCAGCAGAATGTGAATAAACCCGGAGAGCGTATAGGAGGTGACTAATCCCAAAGCCCACATTACAAATAAAATGACCGCAATTGTCCACAACATGTTCTTACACTCCTTGATTGGTTGGTTTGGGAAACGGCTTATCCGCTACCATAAAATCCGCGCGAGCCTCGCTAGCCGACGCCACGTCGGAAGCGCCGGTGTTGGTCAAGATATGCTTAGCGCGTTTGACCCATTCCGAATCGTCGCAGTGAACTGAGAGCAGTATCCCGCCCTGCTTGATACGGCCTTCAAACCGCTTGGCTTCATATTCCGGTAAGCCCATGCCGAGGAGCGCGCCCACGATCGAGCCTACCGTCCCGCCCACTCCGACGCCGGCAAGTAAACCCATAATTGGTCCAGCAGCAATGAACGGACCGAGCCCCGGAATAGCAAGCAGTCCGATACCAGCTACCCAGCCCAGCGCCCCGCCAAGTACAGCTCCGGAGCCTGCTCCAGCGATTGCGCCTTCTGGAGCCTTCGTATTCTTCTCGTGCGCGAAGTCCTTAGAGCCTACGTTCTCCGGAAGCAACACCGAAATATCGGTTTTGCGAAAACCCGCTTGCTTTAGGGCATCCACTGCCTCCTCAATCCCGGGCCGATCATTATAAAGCCCATAAACCGCGGTATTCGTTGCCATGTCGCGTCTTCTCCTCACCTCAGCTAAGTGCAAGCAGGGGGCCGTTTCGCGAGGAGTGTGAGTCGATGGAAACAAACCATAACCGGCTGGAAACTTTTCCTCGCTGGTAAATTCTGCCCGGAGCAAGGGAAACAAACCTTCTGACGCGCCCTCTAACGGTCAGTGGGATGAATCCACATAAGGGAGAGAAAAATGAGTACTCTATTGATGATTATTTTGGTTTTGCTGCTGGTTGGTGCTTTGCCAACCTGGCCCTACAGTTCGGGTTGGGGATATTATCCGGCTGGCGGTCTTGGATTGGTTCTCCTGATTACGTTGGTTTTCCTACTTTTCAGCGGAAGGACCGTCTAGGCAGTTTGCAGGAAGTTGGCCAGAAAAAAGGGCGCCACGATTTCGCGGCGCCCAGAAAGAAACATCTTTCCTTCAATTCACAAGACTGGTAACTCACAAAACTAGCGGTGTGAAGGCACCTCCGATTCAACACCGTGAGAACTCACTCCCTTTTCTCCGGCGGAGGCGATATCTTCCGCACCGCTTTGTTTGAGGAGATCCTTGGCTCGCGCGATTTCATGGGAACCATTGCAATGTACGGACAAGAGGACACCACCATCTTTCACGCGCCCTTCGTAGCGTTTTGCTTCGTACTCAGGAATTCCCATTCCGATGAGGGCTCCAAGCAAACCCCCAACTGCTCCGCCGACGCCCAGGCCGGCGAGTCCAGCCATGATCGGTCCAGCAGCGATGAAAGGGCCTAAGCCGGGAATAGCGAGGGTGCCGATTCCGGCGAGCAGTCCCAACGTTCCTCCTACTACGCCGCCGGCGGTAGCGCCCGCAGTGGTTCCTTCCGGGGCCTTAGTGTTCTTCTCGTGCGCGAATTCCTTGGAACTTTGGTTATCCGGTAACAGCACCGAGATATCATTGTTCGAAAATCCTGCGGCGAGGATTTGATCGACGGCCCGTTCAGCGGCTATGGAATTCTTATAAATGCCAAAAACAGCGGTATTTTTGCCTGCCATGTTAGTCTCCTTTTGTAATTTGAACGATTCGATTATTGCTTCACGGACATCTGGTCGACGACTTTATCGGCGCCCCCGGCTAAGGAAACCGCCTTTGAGACGATGGCACTCTTTTCGGCATCAGACTTAACAGGGCCCTTTAGGGTGACAGTTCCATCCTGGCTGATCACCTTCACATTGTGGGCGTCGGTAGAGAGCGACTTGTCGTCCATAATGGAGCGACGAATGTTCTTGGTTAGGTCTAGATCTGAGGCGTTATTCTTTTGCCGATCCGCGGTGGGCTGATTTGAGTCGCGATCTTGTTTGTTGACCTTCGTATTATCCGGTTTCACGCCGGGGTCTGTATTTTGCGCGCCCGCGGAGGCCGCCCCGAGTACGATGGCCAACATCACGCCTTGAATTTTCATTTTGTCTGCCTCCAGAAAGAGAATTTGTGTGCCGATGCGGCAACCGTCACTTCACACATTAGAGTCATCGCCGCGTCCATTGTTTCGAATGTTGCGCAGATCGGAAGGAAGGTGTTTTTCCAGTTCACGAGCAATAGTTGCCGGTTCTGTTTTCCGAAGCATTTCGTGGACTTCCGAATCTGCCGCTTCAGCCAGGCCGTGATGTGCACAAAGTGCCTGCAGCAGACGCAGCATTTTGGTGGCTTCGCGCTCGGCCATCAGGTTTATCTGCAGGTCCAAATGGGCGCGCTCATCCGCGCGGCGAGTGGCGCGATTCTGGCTGACCAGTATACAAAGAGACAAAAAAATCGCTTCCAGAGAGACAATCGTTGTCAGCCCCACATACGGGTAAGGGTCAAAGGCGCGGATGCCAGGCACGCGGCCCGAATTCCATAACATCCAGGCACCGAACCACAGCGCATGCAAAGCGATCACCCAGGGACGTCCACCCTCGGATACAACAAAGTCGCTAAATGTTTCGGCGGTAGTTCTACGCGCCAGCGCCTCGTGCTCGAGATCGGACACCGCCTTGATGCTCTGCTTTGACTGCTCGTCGACGGATTTGCATTCTGACTTCATGAGTGTTTTCTATGGGGCTTGGGAATTGCGTGGTGAATTGCGTTTGCGGTCCATCAGGTCCGGCATGAATTCAGAAAAGGTGTTGCCGACGATTCGGCTCAGGAAACTTATTCCGACTTGGAACGTTACATGTCTCACCGTGGAAGGCGAGTCCGGCCGCCATGTGTTCGAAACAAGAATGCCGCCCGGTACCGCGATGAAGCGTGCATAGGCAAGCTGAGGATCTCCCGCTCGGTTGTGGGTGACGAAGGCCATCTTGACGACGTGGCCAAGGCGGGACCTCAGGGGTTGTCCAGCCGCGCGATAATAGCGGGGGTCCTCACCCCACAAGCTGCCGAAACTAGCTTCTAGGGCGTTGCTAGTGCCCCCCGCCGCGAGCCTTGCGCCGTAGCGTTTCGCGAAACCGTCCCAGTGGGTTCCATAGGTTTCCGGCTTATCGCGCCACGTCTGAACCCCGGCTATGAACACGCCCGCCGCGAGACTCTTCGAGCCTAGAGTACTGAGCGTGACCCAACGAAACCGATCCTCAACGCTCATGCCGGACTGGGGCGTCTGGATGGACAGACCAGGATCGGGCTGCGCTTGGACGCAGGTGACGGTAAATAAAATCATGGCGCCGAAATCGCGGAATGACATGCGCGGCTTCCCCTTACCGTTGTTAGATCCATCGTTAGGCAGGCTGTTGCGGTAATCCTGAAACGGCGTCTTTCTGGGCGACTTCTCTCGCGCTTCCTTGGCAATACAACTGCAGCGGAATGCTCCTGTAAGGTAAAGACCTAAAGGAGCACCACGATGAACGCGAAGCAACTCGAGAGGGCGTCGTACCTGGCGGCGCATGCCGTTCTCTCTGCCGATGTAAGCGCTCCCCACCTGGCTACCCCTGGAGCTCGCCGATCCTATACAGTTGATGCGATTGCCGATAAAATTCGGAGCGTGTTTGAGCTTCACTGCTCCGCCTTTGACGATTCCAGTGACTGGCAGGCGCCAAACCCTTCTGAGCTCACCCTGCAAGAGGAGACGTGCGAAGGAATCACCAGCGGCAAGCTGCAGCTTGTGATGCAAAAAATGCACTAGCTGGTTATTGCTTTCCGAGAATGTAGCTAGTACGGGCGCGGACTCTAAGCTTGCCGGTAGCCGCAGTGGATGCGACTACCCTGATCTTGCGGGGCTCTGTATATCGATCCGGATTGGGTGGCGTGTAGGCGAGCGTATAGCTGGCGCGAATGTCTTTGGCGATGCGCCGACATAGAGCACCGATCTCGGAAAGCTGCGCCGGCACAAAAACTTCACCCCCGGTAAGTTGCGACAGGCGATGAAGGATTCCAAGATTATGCTCCGGTTCTTCAGGATCGTAAAGAGCCACGCAATAGACGGCTGCGCCCGATAACTCCACTGTACGAACGGCTTCCTGCAAAGTGTGCATGCTATTGTTATCTCCGCCGTCGGAAATTAGCAGTAACGCTTTACTTTCCCATTTACCCTTCGCCAGATGAGCCGCCGCTAGCGTTAAGGCATCATAGAGCGCTGTACGGCCCTCCGGCCTTTGCACATAAAGCGCCGTCCTGAGTTGAGCTGGATTCTGGGAAAAGGCCACATTGGGCGGTAACCCCAAAGAGGCATGGTCGTTGAAGTCGACAACGAAGGTTTCATCTTCCGGATTGCTGGATTCAACGAAGGCTAAGGCTGCCGCTACCACTTCAGCTTGTTTGGTGCGCATGCTGCCGCTAGTGTCTATTACGATGCCGATCGTTACGGGCCGGTCTTCGGAGGCAAACTGTTTAATGGTTTGCAAGTGCCCATCTTCGAACACCTGAAAGGCCTCGGCATTGAGACCTCGGATGTTTGCACCGTGGGCATCCTGTACTCCCGCATTTACCACGACCAGCTGACTGTCGGTGCGCAAAATGAATTCGTCTGAGGATTGTTGTGGCTGGCCTGAAAGCAGCACGGAGAGGAACAATGCAACTGAGAAATCGGCCTTAAGCATGGAAGACAGAAGACTGAGGCAAGCAGCGCGAGGCTGCCTGCCCCGTCAGTTTATTCGCAGCTTCTAGCTACGACGATATGCAAGGTTCAACGCCAGGGCGCCGAGAATCGATAGCAAGCCGGTTAGAACCAGCCAAGGCAGGTTCGAAGCGGTCTTAGGAAGACTGTCAAGCTGTTGCGTGGTCTGACTAATCCTTTGAGCGTCACTTGTATCCGCTGGTGCCGCGATCGGAGTTACCGGTTCCGGCGTAGCCGCGGGAGCAGGTTGCTGGGGAGCCGCCGCCACTTCGGTGGGAGCAGGAGTCGGAGCGGGCTCGGCAGCGGCTACGGGCGCCGGGGCAGGAGTCTGCTCGTTGGTAGCGCTCGCCGTAGGTTCAGCTGCGGGTCGATCGTCTATGGGCACTTCAGCCCCCGTGTTCGATGCCGTTATCGTAGTGGCCTCTTGGCGGCGATAAGCAAATTCTTGCCCGAAGTTGTCACCCGGGTAGAACCACGCCCGCAAGGCCTTGGGTTGCCCAGCAGGGACTTCCCAGAACGCGAAAACGCTTTTGCCCGTCAGACGAAGACGCTGGTTTGGAATCGCAAGAACCGTCGTTATCAAATGTTTTTCGTCTTTATCGTAGAACTGCACGATGTGCCGGTTGGAGCTGGATTCCGCCAGCTTAATCACATAGGTTCCCGGTTGCAGCATCATGTTTGGCAGCTGCATTACTTCGTCGGTGGTGATGATGGTTTTCTTGTCCCATTGATCCGCCGCCGCGATGCCGATTCCTGCCATACTCACGACTGCCACGAAAGCAAGTGTCTTTAAGTAGTTCTTCATTCGTTACTCCTTTTTCTAGCGCGCAGCCGAAACTGGTGTTGCCTGGCTACAAAACCCTTAAGGCAACTCCCGGGCCATCTATCGCGCTAAGCCAAAACAAGCTGCAAAAGAAGCAGTTGTCACAGTTGCAACAGCATAGTGCAAAAAATGCACTCACCTATTTACTCGCACCCGTACTCGCGAAAGACTATTCTGCACGGCCAGATTTCTCAAATTGCTGCGGAAACTGGGTGAAACACAAAGGCGTTGCAGTCTGATTTCGCAATGGAGAGCCATGTGCAATAGAACCGTGCATGATGACTCGCAAGAACCACTCCGTCATGACGCGGCCCCCCGTGATTCTCGGGACGGTTTCTTGGATAGCGGATGAACTGATCGGGATTCGCACTCTCGAACAACGGCTATCCCGGCGGTTGCAATCGCGGGCTCCGCAGAATAGCCAATTGTTGCTCAGCGGAATTGAAAACCTGAACCAGCGCATTGACCTGCTGGATCGAGCCCTCGACAAATATATCAGCACTCGGAAAGTAGCGTAGGTGTAGGCGAGCCTTCGCCGCAGGCTCCTGGCTGGACGAAGGCGATTGCGAAGGAAAGAACCAGCGAAATGCAAATGACGGAGCCAGTAAATACCGCGTGTTCGACGCTCGGGCGGGTTTTGATTGTTGATGACGACGAGGAAGTGCGGAGCGAGCTAGCCCGTGCTCTCACGGACCAGGGATTCGACATAGCAACCGCCAACGATGGCGAGCAAGCTCTTCAGAAACTCGATTCTTGGTCACCTGACGTCATCATCACGGACCTGGTGATGCCCCGGTTAGACGGCTTCGAACTGATGCGCACGCTGCGCGGGAAAGGCGAAGTGATCCCCGCCATCGTACTGACGGGATTCGGAAGCATCGAAAAGGCGCTCTCGGTAATTCGGGACTTGGACGCGTATTGGTTCCTGGAGAAGCCCGTAAAGCTCACTGCGCTCTATTCTCTTTTGAAAAGGGCCATACAGCATAACCGTCTGCTTCGTGAGACTGCCGCGCTGAAGCGGGATTTGGCATTGCGGGGAGCGCTGGGCCGCTTGACGGGACGTTCCGAGCCCATGCAAAAAGTGTTTTCCTTGATACACCAAGCAGCCCCCAGCAACATATCGATTTTGCTGATTGGCGAGAGCGGCACTGGGAAGGAGCTCGCGGCGCGCGAAATTCACAATCTGAGTCTGCGGTCTGACCGGCCATTTGTCGCCGTCAACTGCGCGGCTCTCCCAGAAACCTTGATCGAAAGCGAATTATTCGGTTACGAAAAAGGCGCCTTCACGGGAGCATCCGAACGCCGGCCGGGTTGCTTCGAACAGGCTCACGGAGGCACGTTGTTCCTGGATGAAATATTGGAGATGCCGATCTCAACCCAGTCACGGCTTTTGCGTGCCTTAGAGGAAAGAACCGTTCGGCGACTCGGCGGGCAAACAGAGATACCCATTGACATTCGTCTGGTCGCAGCCTCTAACCGGCGGCCCGAAGATGCTCTGCGCGACAATACACTGCGCGAAGATTTGTATTACCGCTTGAATGTATTTCAAGTCGAACTGCCGCCCCTGCGGGAGCGAGGCGAAGACATTGGGTTGCTCGCCGAATCGATGGTGGCGATGCTGAACGAGAAACACGGAGTCAAAGTCACCGGCATTAGTCCAGCAGTATTAGAGTGCTTTCGCGCCTATACTTGGCCGGGCAATGTCCGCGAACTGAGGAATGTTATGGAGCGCGCCGTTATTCTCGCGGGTTCGGGATCAATAGGTCCGCAGCATATTCACCTCGAGGAAAAAAGTTTCGTCCCTGTAGCCGCTCTACCTGTGAAGTCCCAGCCGGGTGGAAATGGGGACAAATCCATCACGCTCCAGGCAGGTGTTTCGCTGTCAGAGGTTGAGACGGCTTTCATTAATCTGACTTTGAAACATGTGAATCAGAATCGCAAGAATGCCGCGGCTCTACTGGGGATCAGCCTGCGAACGCTGCAAAATCGCATCAATGAAATGCGCCGAGGGCGGGATGCCGCCGCAATGGAGAGCGGCCCTTCCAGTACCTGACGATTTTTGATCCGCGGCATGACCCACGGCAGTGTTGGGAGGTGCAGGGCTATCTCCCTGTAACGTGGGATGGCTCCGGGAGCCTTGAAATGAGAACCGGCCGGTCCTAGCTAAAATCAGTAAGCCAGCCACCAAGAGGAACGCAGCAGCTAGCGTAACGACCAAGTTTTCTTGAGGCGCATCGATGCTTCCCCTTGCAATACCAAGGATGCCTACGATTAACAATATAAATCCGAACGATGCTTCCACCAGGAGACGAGCACGTTAATTGCCGCTTGGATCTTCTCCTAAACATTCGTCAATCTCTCCTCACTGTGCAGCTTCTGCCAA
>Ga0157378_10004862_pt1 | contig 11781 bp, 11 predicted proteins | sample M65metaG_FD_115309 | JGI IMG/M metagenome (GOLD analysis project Ga0157378, IMG submission 115309) | Miscanthus rhizosphere microbial communities from Kellogg Biological Station, Michigan, USA - M6-5 metaG | ecosystem: Host-associated > Plants > Roots > Rhizosphere > Soil | place: USA: Michigan...
CGTCCGATCCCGGGCCCGGTGGCACGATACTCGCGGATGGGATAGCGCGATCCACGTCCTGCGCCGCAACGACGCAGTGCATCACTTCGCTCTCCTCCGCAGACCTGCAACTCGCCGGAAACATTTCGGTGCAGCTGCAGAATCCAGACGGCTCGCTTTCCAATTCGCAATCATTCGTGGTACTCGCGCAGGGATCCGGGACTGGCGCGATTCCTCTGACGCCCAGCGCACCGGCGAGCATGGGAAACGACATCGTGGTGGTTGAGCTCAGCACCAACGGCGGATCGGGCGCCGCAGGCAACGTAAGTTTGAATATCGGTGCGATCGGGGCCTACTCCGTGGCGACGTCATCCTGCGTGCTGGGCGGCGATCCCGTAACGATTCAGCGGCCGGCTTCGGGAACTGGCACCGCGGATCTGTGTGTTTTCTCCGTAAGTGGTCTCAGCCCGTCCTTCGCCTACACGCTCAGCGAGCCCGCGACTCCCGATATTTTCGTGATTAATCGCGAGCCACTGGGTCTCGGCATTCTGCATTTGACGCTGCGCGTGAGTGCCGCGGCATGGCCCGGCCCACGCACACTTTTCGTTGAGAATCCGGAAGGCGACAAAGCCGCCGGCACGGGCGTGATTGAGGTGCGTTGATGCAAAAGAGCATGCGAATCAAAACACGGATCAGAAAAACAATTTTAGTTTTATTTTCAAGTTTGTTTCTGCCAGCGCTCTTATTCTTGCCTTCAATTCGTGCCACAACTCTGGCGAAACTGAACCTCGATCAGATTGCGGCCGGATCGGAAGCCGTGGCCCACGTGCGCTGTACGGCTGCCGAATCACGATGGGAAAACGGCTCGATCTGGACACTGGCGACGGTCGACGTCCTCGAAATCATGAAAGGTAATCTGCCCGACTCGATCACAATCCGCGTGCCCGGCGGTCGCGTCGGTCACCTGACCGCCACAGTGGAGGCTACGCCTAGATTCTGGCCGGGAAACGAGGCCGTCGTGTTCCTGCAACGGTCGCGCGCGGGCGGTTTCATGGTGGCGGGCTGGGCTGAGGGAACCTTCCGAATTTCGCGCGACCCTCATACCGGCGCTGAAACGGTTACCCAGGACTCCAGCGCATTCGCTGTCTTCGATACTACATCGCGCACTTTTCGCACCGAAGGCATACGCAGGATGCCGATCGAGGAATTTCGCATGCGAATGGCCGCGGCGCTGGCACGCAGCAAGGAAAAAAACAGATGAGAGCGACTCACCGTCAAACGTTCCGCGAGACCTCGTGCATTGTGCTGGCTTGCTTGTTTCTATGGCACATCACAGCGGCGTCCACCGGAGCCTACGATCTGGGCACGATCGTGGGTGACATGCGGCAATCCGCATTCCAATCCGGGGGCACTTCCTGCCCGCAGCTGACGCGCTTCGATGTTTCGGGTTCAGCGTCGATCAATCGCCGGTGGAGCACATCGCTCGGGTCGAGTCCGGCGAGCGTTCTCACATCGGCACCGTCCGCGGACGGACGGTTGAACGAAATCGAGGCAGTGATACAGGAATCGCTCGCGGCGTGGTCGGGCGTTTCCGGGACTTTGCTCGTGCCTTCCTCGCTCGGCACGCTACAGCGTACCTCTGCGACCGCCGCGTGCTCATCGTCGGACGGACTGAATTCCATTTGCTTCAATCAGAATGATCCTGCGTTCGCCCTTGGCGTGCTGGCTTTCACGCGCGTTGTTTCGGCGGACACTGTTGGTCAGCAGGTAGCGCCGGGCGGACCGCCCTCGACATTCGTCGGCCAGATTCTGGACGCGGATGTGCTGTTGCTGCCTGGAGACCCGAACACCAAGTTCGCGACGCCTTCGGCGCTCCCCGCGAACCCAAACGCCTACGACCTCGAATCGATCGTGACGCATGAGCTTGGCCACAGTTTTGGATTTAATCATTCCGGCGTATGGGGCGCGATAATGTTTCCCTTCGCTCCGGCGCCCGGACAGATAGCGGGAGTGAGGCCCACAGCGCAATCGCCCGACGCGCCGTTGTCGGATGACGATCGCACCGGACTGCGCGCCCTGTATCCCGATCCAGGCGACTCCGTCCATATCGGCTCAATCAGCGGGCACGTGCTGCCCGCGAATACGCTTGCGCTTCCTCTCTCTCCGGCGGGAGTAACGGGAATTTTCCCCGCCCAAGTAGTGGCACTGGATAACACGAGCGGTTCAGTGGCCGCCGCGACCATAGCCGGCTGGAGTTGCGGCGGCGCAGGTCCGACACAATTTGACGGTACGTTTGCGCTGCAACGTCTGGGGGTCTCTCCAACCCAGAGTTACCGGATTTATGCGGAGCCCCTTGACGGACCCGTCGATCTCGGCAACGTCATTTCCAATTTGACTTCGCTGTGTCGCAACTCGACAACGGATCCCGGGTGGCCCGCCGAAAGTGCGTGCACAGTTCCGGCGCCCGTCGCGCCTTTTTCCGCGCGCCTTCGGCCGGGGCCGTGATTCGGGGATAACTTTGTGAAGAGATGCGGCGAGAACCTGACAGTTGTTGTCTCATGGGATCGACGTTTTCACCGGAGCCACGAAAAGCAAACGCGTTTATTGAGGAATGGAATTACGCGCATCACCCGCGGTTTTTAGGCTGAATCCCGGATCGAGAGATTTGAGGAATTCGAGTATTGTTTGTACAACGGTCTCATCACCGACACCGGTGTTGATCATCATGTGGTAGACGGAACGGTCCGGCCAGGCGACATTGAAATATTTTTCAATGAATCCGGCGCGCTCTCGATCCACGGTATCCACAAGTTCCTGGGCTTCCCTTTCGCTTTTACCGCGCGCCAGCAGGCGCCGCACTTTATCATCCCGGGAGGCATAGAGAAACACGCGAAACGTGTCCGCGCGGTCTTTCAGAAAAAGCTGCGATCCCCGGCCGACGATTACGGAATCTCCTTTCCCCGCGGCATGCTGCACAACGCGCTCGGTCATCTTCAAAATCGTTTCGCTATCCACCAGATTCAATTTGTGGGCGTTGATGCTGCCTTCGTAGCTGCCGCGCAGAAATGATTTGAAGAGCCGGTAATAGAGCGGATCAGTGCGCTCCTCCCTCTGTTCGACGACGGCCTTGGAGCAATTTGCGAGGCGGGCGATTTCTTCGGTCAATTGGTGGTCCCAGAGTTTCCATCCGAGGCGTTGGGCAAGGCGCTGTGCGATTTCGCCACCGCCGCATCCGTATTCCCGCTCCACCGTGACGATCCTGATCATAAAGTCGTCTCTCCGGAATGCCTGCGACGCTGCGCGTCGTTGCTTTGGCTTCGGCCAGCCCTACTCCGCCACGACGTGGCCCCCGCCACCGGGATCATTTTTCTTCAAGGCAAAGGCAAGAAATATCATGATCGCCGATCCGATGGAAAGCACCATAAATGTATCAATATAGGCCGCGGCGCTCGCCTGCGCCTGCACGGCTCGATAGATGCGGGCGTAAGCGGTAAGTTGCGCCGTGTGCTGGTCCAAGCCGGAACTCGCCAGTTGCTCGGTCAATCCGGCGACCGCGCCCCGCAGACGATCATTTCCGTAGCGAATGTGGCCGCCGAGAATTTCCTGATGAAATTGCGAGCGGCGGGCGAGCAGCGTAGTAACGATCGAGGTCCCAACGCTGCTTCCCATATTGCGCATGAAATTTACGATGCCGGAGACCGCATTATTTTTCTCCGGCGGAATTCCGATGTAAGCCACCAGAGTGATGGGCACAAACAGAAAACCCATCCCGAAAACCTGCGCGACGCGCAGCCACAACGCGGTGCTGAATCCGATCTGCAGATCGATCCGTTTCGTGGAGTAATACATGGCCAGCGCCAGGCACAACCATCCAAAGGCAATCAGCCGCCGCGCCTGAATTTTCGTGGTCAGCGTTCCCATGATGGGCATTTCAATCAGCAGGCATACTCCTCCCGCGGAAATTGCGAGTCCGGCCACTTGCGCCGTATAACCCATGAGAGTCTGCAGAAAGAGCGGCATCAGCACCAGGCTGCTGAACAGCATAATTCCCAGCATGAACATCATCAGGTTGGAGCTGGCGAAGTTGAAGCTCTTGAATAGGCGCACGTCGACGACGGGCGCTTTCTGACGCCACTCCCAGATAACCAGCCCGATCAGGCAAACCGTCGCGATCACAGCCAGCGTGGTGATGAAGCTTGAGCCGAACCAATCGTCTTCCTGGCCTTTGTCGAGCAGAATTTGCAGCGCGCCTACTCCCAGCGCGAGCAGAGCGATGCCGATGTAATCCAGCTTGACGCCGGCGGCTTTGATACGAGCGAGGTAAGGCGGATCTTCCACAAAACGGTACACCAAAAATAGCGTCAGGATGCCGACCGGAAGGTTGATGAAAAAAATCCAGCGCCAGGAATAGTTGAAGGTGATCCAGCCGCCGAGCGTTGGACCGATCGTCGGCGCGGTGACAGCCGTGATGCCGTAAAGAGCGAAGGCCAGGCCGCGCTGCTGCGGCGGGAATGTGTCCGCAAGGATGGCCTGGGCCATCGGTTGCAAGCCGCCACCGCCCGCGCCCTGCAGGACGCGAAAAAACAATAAAAAGCCGAGGCTTGGAGCGATCCCGCACAGCAATGAGCTGACCGTGAACATGAAGAGGCAAAGCGAGAAAAATCTCTTTCGTCCGACCGCACCCGCGAGCCAACCGGTGATTGGTAAGACGATCGCGTTCGAGACCAGGTACGAAGTCAGCACCCAGGTGCTCTGGTCGTTGCTGGCACCCAGATTGCCGGCCATGTAAGGCAGCGCCACGTTGGCGATGCTGGTGTCCAGCACCTCCATGAACGCGGCCATGGCCACGACCACGGCGATCAGCCAGGGATTAAATTTCGGCCGCCAAGTTTCCTGTGCGGCCAGCGGAGATTCGGCTGTGCTCATCGTATGTAGACGTCAGGCACGACATTCATACCCGGGCGAAGTTCGAGCCCCTGATTCTCTCCGGGCTCCAGGACAATTTTTACGGGAATGCGCTGTACGATTTTTACGTAATTGCCCGTGGCATTTTCGGGCGGAAGCAGGCTGAACAGCGGGCCGGTGGCGCCCGCGACGCTGTCGACGTGGCCCCGGAAAGTTTTTCCGCTGGAATCCACGTGAATTTCACATTTCTGTCCCACCGCCATCTTGCGCAACTGGGTCTCTTTGAAATTCGCGGTGATCCAGACCTCCTCCAGCGGAACGATGGTGATTAATTGTTGCCCGGCTTGCACGTTCATCCCTTCGACGACAGTTTTATTGACCGAACCGCTGACGGGCGCGACGATGCGGGTGTACTGCAACTGCAGCTGGGCCAGTTCGAGGGCGGCGCGCTTCTGCTCAACTTCGGCGATCGCGGCGCGCGCGCGTGACCGCGTGGAGGAAACCTGCTGAGGGCCGGTTTGCGCGGCCTGCTGAGTAGCCTGCGACTGCGCGAACTGGCTGCGCGCCTGCTCCACGGATTGCTGCACCGCAGCCTCGTTGTTGCGCGCGGCGACAACGGCAGCCGTGCTCGCTTTGGCAGCCGCCAGTGCCTGGTCGTAGGTTTGTGCGGGAACTTCCTGCTTGTCGAGGAGCGTTTTGTAGCGCTTGAGGTCTTGCTGCGCCTTCACATCATTCGCTTCGGCCGCTTCCAATTCGGCGTGCGCCGCAGCCACCTGATTCTGCGCGTTGAGAATTGCGGCGCCCGCGTTTTCCACGCCGGACGCCGCGAACCTCAGCTGACTCGAAGTGTTCGTGGTTGTGATGGGCACGGAGATGTTCAAGGACTGCGCGGTTGCTTCAGCACTGGCGAGATTGGCCTTGGCTCCCGCGACGGCTACCTCATAGTCCTTTGGATCGATCTCCACGAGGACCGTGCCTTTCTGCACGTACTGGTTGTCCGCCACATTTACTTTGGTGACGTAGCCGGAGACCCGGGAGCTGACGGGATAGAGATGCGCATCCACCTGGGCGTCATCGGTGGATTCGTAGCTGCCCAGATAGCGCCACAAAAAAAAGCCGCCAACAAGCACGACAACCGCAACGACGGCCAGGATCACTATATTTCTGCGTTTGTTCGAGCGGGCGTAGCGAGGTGGCGGCGGAACTGTCCTGGTTTCCCTGGGTGCGTCAACTGCCGTATCAGCTGGATGCTCGTCGGCCATCGGTTTTTCCTTTTGAGTATTCCCTGCACCTTCATTGACGGGATTTAGAAAACACGCCAGTAGAATTCCAGCGTAAAAAGAAAAAGAAGATAGCGGACGATCCGTCGTCGTGGACGCTCGGTTCCGCGTGAAACTGCCGTGAGCGCACGGGCGGTATCAAATCTTTTCCCAAGCCCGCCGATGCAACATACAACTGTCCGTTGAAGAATGCAAACGACAGCCTTGCCCGTCAATACAGCGTTTTCGCTACCAAAGCCACGGGCCAATATGCGCCTAAAGGAGTTTGATGCGCATCGAATGCTTTCGATGCAGGCATCACCACAGAGGGCAGGCCGTCAAAAGGAGAACTTGCGGGATGAAAAATTAAGGATTCAGGATTACGGACTAAGGATTTGGTAGCCCGGACGGGGGTCGAACCCGTAATCTTCGCCTTGAAAGGGCGACGAGTTAACCATTACTCTACCGGGCCACAAGGAGATACGCGCGCCGCATCTTGCGTGTTGAATTCTAGCACATTCGGTTAAGTAGGACAGGCTTCAGCCTGTCTGATTTCAGCACACGTAATTTTTTTCGTGTCATTCTGAGCGGAGCGGAGCGGAGAATCTCTCTTCGATTGCCTATAAGAGAACAAACAAAGAGAGATTCTTCGCTTCGCTCAGAATGACAGCGTTTGAGTTTTTCCGCGGCCTGTGAAGCCTGTCCTCCTGACTTCCGGTCACGATTTGCGGTCATTGTGTTCTTCGAGCCAGGCCATCTGGATCGCTTCCAGCTTGCCTTCGTTGGACTGCTTGGGGTCGCCCGTGAACCCTTCAAGCGTGGTGATCCATTTATGCAGGTCTGTGTAGCGCACGCTAAGCGGGTCGGCGTCCGGATATTTATCCGCCAACTGGATTCCGATTTCTTCCGCGTCGTCCCAATCAAATGTGGCGGGCATTTCGATTCTCCCTCTGTGTGTATGTATACGCCGGTCAAGCGAAGCGCGGTAGCTCGTCTCTTCAGAGGCGAGGCTTGTTCACCATTACCGCAGAAAATCCCGGCCTCTGAAGTAGCGGACTACAGCAGACCAGCAAGCCAATAATCCTAAAGTCGTTCTAGTGATGTTCAGCTTCTTTGGCGTAGTTCTTGTTCCACTCCGGAATTTCGACGACCAGGTCGCGGGTGCCGTCCGGAACGCACTGGCAACCGAGGCGCGATTTTGCGGTTACACCCGCGGCTTCGTCCAGCTGATCGAGTTCGTCGTCGGTGGGCTCGTTGCAGGACTCCAGGCCTTCGTGCACGATCACGTGGCAGGTGGAACAGGCGCACACGCCGCCGCAGGCGTGATCGAGGCCCATGTGAAAACCGGTGGCGATGTCCAGTAGGCTGCCCGGAAGACCTTCGCGCGCGTAGGGAACGTTTTCCGGGTCCACTTCGACCGTTTTGCCTTCGCGGACAAAGGTTACCTTGAATTTTTTCGTCGCGGGCGTGTACTTGGTTTGTTCGATATAAGGGTTGCTGCCGCCCATGGTGTTCTCCTTCTTGGCTGCTCAACACTTTCTGAATTCTGAACTGCCGCTTTTGTAGCGCCCGCCTTCATCTGAGGTTACGGATAAATGCCCGCCTTGAAGGTGGGCGCTACACGTCTCCGAGCTTTTTGCCTTCCAGGGCTGCGCCCAGGGCACGGTTCATCATGCGCTCGGCTAGAGGCGTGGAAGCCTGGTTCAGCACATCTGAAAGTGCGCGGATGCGCTTGTAATCCGTGCCGGCAAGAGCCTCGCGCAGAGCTGCGATGGCGTCATTGATTGCGGCGCGCTCGCCTTCCGGCACTTCGCCGGGGGCTTCCGCGAGTTCGCGGGCCAGAGCTTTTTCCGTGAGCTGCAGAATGCTTTCGGATTCGTTGCGCGCTTCGATCAACTGGCGCTCGGAAAAATCCTGTTCGGCGAATTCGATCGATTCCTCGAGCACGCGCTCGACTTCCGCATCGTCCAGACCGTACGTCGGCTGAACTTCGATGGAGTGCTCGGTACCGGCGCGCAGATCGCTCGCGGAAACCTGCAGGATGCCGCTCGCGTCGATCAGAAATTTCACTTCGATGCGCGCAATACCCGCGGGACCGGGCGGGACCTTCAATTGAAAGCGCGCAAGGGAGCGGCAGTCCTTGGCCAATTCCCTTTCGCCCTGGAGGACGTGGATGTCGATGCCGGTCTGGTTCTCGACGCCCGTGGTGAAAAGTTCCTGGGCGCTCGCGGGCACCGTGGAATTTCGCGGAATTATTTTCGCGACGACGCCGCCCATGGTTTCGATGCCCAGCGACAGCGGAGTCACATCGAGCAGCAGCATGTCGTTCACGCCGCCTTCGAGAATGTCCGCCTGCACGGCGGCGCCGAGGGCGACGACTTCGTCGGGATTCAGTTCGGCGTGCGGATGTCGTCCGAAATATTGTTCAACGGTTTGGCGGACGAGTGGGACGCGCGTTGAACCGCCGACCAACACAACTTCCTCGATCTCGCCCGGAGTGAGCTTCGCATCGGCAAGCGCCTGCCGCACCGGGCCCATGGTGCGGTCGACAATCGGGCGGATCCAGCGCTCGTATTCGGCGCGGGAGATTTCGCGGAAATAGACACCGCCATTGGGCAGAGGAAATTTTATCGTGGTCCTGTCGGCCTCCGAAAGTTCGTGCTTGGCGGCGATCAGGGCCTTGCGCAATTCCTGAACGGTGTCGGCATGCGCCGCGAGGTCCACGCCGAGGCCGCGAATTTCATCGCGCGCCATGCTCTGCAGAGCGTTGTCGATGTCATCGCCGCCGAGGTGCGTATCTCCGTTTGTGGAAAGGACCTGATAGATGTCGCCGTCGCTCGTGGAGATCAATTTCAAAATCGAAATGTCGAACGTGCCGCCGCCGAAATCGTAAACGGCGACTTGGCCGCGCTTTTGTTCGTGCAGGCCGTAAGCAAGGGCCGCAGCGGTCGGTTCGTTCACCAGTCGCAGGACTTCGAGGCCTGCCAGGCGTCCGGCGTCGCGCGTGGCCTGCCGTTGCGCGTCATTGAAATAGGCGGGGACAGTGATCACCGCGCGCTCGACGGTATCCTGAAAATATTCTTCGGCCCACATCTTCAGCTCACGCAAGATGAACGCCGAAATTTCCGGCGGCGTAAACACGCGTTCGCCAAGACGCACGCGAATCACATTCTTGCTGGCCGGGTCGATGCGAAATGGGAAAATCTTCAGTTCGTCCTGTACATCGGCAGGCCCACGGCCCATCAGGCGCTTCACGGAATAAATGGTGCGCTCGGGTTGGGTCAAGAGACGACGTTGCGCGGCCTGGCCCACGAGGATTGAGCCGTCAGCGTCGACGCTGACGACGGATGGGCACAGCGGCGTGCCGTAGGGACCCGGGATACACTTCGGGTGTCCTTCGCGCTTATCCTGATACGCGATCAGGCTGTAGGTCGTGCCGAGATCGATGCCGACAGTTCGAGGCATGTTCTAGGTGTTAGCTCCCTGCTTTGTGAAATGTGACTGGTGACCGGTGACTAGTCACTAATCACCAGTCACCAATTCCTGCCTTACTCCATTTACGAGATTCCGGATATACGAGCGGCGGTTCAAGACTTCGTTCATCCGCTCCATCAGTTCTCTTTTTGCAGCGATGTCCGCGCCGGAATCGAGCGCTGCATCCCATTGCGCCGAGACGCGGGCAAGTTCCTGGTCCACGCCGGCGAGAGAAGATTCAAATTTGTGCTGCGCGGATTCGAGCTTTGCGCGCAGGCCGACCATTTGGGATTCGCTTCCGCCGGAGGCACGCGCTTCGCGCAACTCATCCAGCGACTCGTTCAGTTCAAAGACTTCTTCCAGCAATTCGGGAGGGGCCTGCTGTTTCTTCTGGCCTTCTTTGCGCATGCCGGAAAGGCCGAGCAGATATTCAACGCGAGCGACCGGATCGCGCAGAGTGCGGTACGCGTCGTTCAGGAGCGAAGAGAGATCCAGCGAAAGTTGCCGCTCCTGTTCGGTGGCGCGCACGAAATGGTCTGGGTGCAGCTTCCAGGATAGCGAGTGGAAACGCTGCTCCAGGGGAGCGAGCTCGATCGTGAGTTTTTGCGGCAGGCCGAAGAACGCGAAATAATCAGCGCCGCGCGCCGGTGGCTGGATCTTGCCGCAGGACGGGCAGAAGTTGGCCCCGCCGGTCACAGCCGAGCAGTTCCAGCAATTCGTCGATGTTGCCATGGTTGTGGATGGTGCGCTCATATAAGTCGGTGGGGTTTCAGTAGCACAGACTTCAGTCTGTGGGGTTTCAATCGTGATGGAAAACTGCCACAGACTGAAGTCTGTGCTACTTAAGAGCAAAAAAAATGGCTGGCGGGCTCCCCATCCCGGCCAACCACGAGTACGGCTTCGTGCAAACCAGCAGGCTCAAGCCTGCCTTACTATGCTGTGAACGAAGTGCCGCAGCCGCAGCTGCGCGTGGCTTGCGGGTTCTGGAACACGAAGCCGCGGCGCATCAGGTCTTCCTGATAGTCGAGCGTCGTGTCATTCAGATAAAGGAAGCTCTTCGGGTCGACGAACAGCCGCGCTCCGTTTTCTTCGATCACTTTGTCGCGGTCGCGCGCTTGAGTTTCGAGGCGCATCGCGTACGTCAGCCCGGAGCAGCCGCCGCCCTGGACGCCTACACGCAGGCCGCCGGTTTCGGCTGCCACGCCTTCCTTGACGAGCAACTCCTGAATTTTGGTTGCCGCTTTTTCTGTAACGTGAATCATAGTTCGTTCCAATCCGGCCTTTCTGATAAACCGCTAATAAACCACGTTGCCTGCGCTCCGCAGATCATCCGTCTGTCGGCAGTGTCACCGGATGCCCGCCTGGAAGACGGGAGCTACACGTGCCGCCTGCCATTGACGCGCCGGCGAAAGTTAGCTGCCAACTGATGTAGCGGTGGCTGCCGGCGTCGAAGTGGAAGTTTCCTTTTTCTTCTTCCAGTCCGCGATAGCCGCCTTGATGGCGTCTTCGGCCAGAACCGAGCAGTGAATCTTCACCGGAGGCAAGCTCAACTCGCGGACGATATCCGTGTTGGAGATGGCGAGGGCTTCCGCGACGGTCTTGCCCTTGACCCATTCGGTCGCGAGCGAAGAGCTGGCGATCGCCGAACCGCAGCCGAAGGTTTTGAACTTGGCTTCTTCGATGATCTGCGTTTCGGGATTAATCTTCATCTGCAGCCGCATGACGTCGCCGCACTCGGGCGCGCCTACGAGGCCGGTGCCCACATTCGGATCTTCCTTGGGCAGGCTGCCGACGTTTCGCGGGTGCTCGTAATGATCGACTACCTTATCGGAATAAGCCATTTCACTCCCCCTTCGATATTTAGACGAAAAAATTGTTCCCTAAGATTCTTTTACTCTTACTAATCTCCGTCTCCCACCCATCAGTGTCCGGCCGAAGCGCCCCAGTTCATTTTGCTCAGGTCGATGCCTTCCTTGGCCATTTCGTAGAGCGGGGACAGTTCGCGCAGGCGCTGCACGACTTCAATCACGCGATTGGTGACGTAATCCACTTCTTCCTGGGTGTTGAAGCGGCCGAGGCCGAAGCGGATCGAGGTGTGCGCCAGGTCTTCGCCGACTCCCAGTGCCTTTAATACGTAGCTGGGTTCGAGCGTGGCCGAGGTGCA
>Ga0157378_10004869_pt1 | contig 11775 bp, 13 predicted proteins | sample M65metaG_FD_115309 | JGI IMG/M metagenome (GOLD analysis project Ga0157378, IMG submission 115309) | Miscanthus rhizosphere microbial communities from Kellogg Biological Station, Michigan, USA - M6-5 metaG | ecosystem: Host-associated > Plants > Roots > Rhizosphere > Soil | place: USA: Michigan...
AACGCAAGTCTTGGCTTCTTTCCATCACCATTACTGAGATCGTTTGTGCCGAGCGCGATGCTTACAACTTTTGGACGATACAGCGAAAAATCCCAATAGCGCGTTCCACTTTCCTGGAAATCTGTTTTTTCATATACCTGAGGCATTGCGGGACCATCACTGTTCCAGTTTCTATAAATGCCAATTCCACTAACACTACTCATCAGGAAATTCAATCTCAAATTTCTCGCTACCCTTGGACCATACGCATAATATGCATTATGTTGATCATGATACACACCGGCGCCACACCGCACCTCAGTCGTATCCGCGGCTGCGCCGCAAGTGATGCTGTTCCCGATGAATTCGATAAGCGGTGCTGTAGAATTCGGGATTGCATGAACATTGGCTGCTTCCACCCTGTGCACATAAATGGCACCAGTATGCGCTTCGGTTGCTTTGTATATCCAAACCTCATGCTTACCATTAGTAAGCGCATTTAAAGTGATTGGTTGTGCAGACTTGCCCGAAATTCGAATCCGCTTTTGATATACGCCATCTAATTCGTATTGCAGGTAATTATGGTCGAGCCATTCAGGCAGTGAAACATATAGGACACATTGCTTCCCGGTGAAACTAAAACCAAAATGCACTGCAGAACTGATTAATTCCAATGATTGATCATTGGCAATAGCATATCTACCATATGGAAGCAGATCCTTTCCAAGGAGAGTATTTGAAGTTTGTTGGGTTTGGTGAGACGAAGAACAATTAAGCAAGCAGATGCAGAAAAAAAGAATGCTGACATTGCGCATGCGAACTGGAAATTAGATGAATAAAAATTATTTCACTGAGGAGGTATCTACCTCCCAATCATCGGTCCTGAACGGAGAAAGCGGCATTCCTTCGCGACTAAAAATATTTCCCACTGCAGTGTTGCTAAAAGCGTAACGAACTGCTATTGGCTGCTTTACCTGTTTCGATACAAGTGTAATGGTGCTACCTGCAATACGCGCCTCCGCCGGATAAAATTGTTTATCTGCGCCGGCAATAAAAAATCCTTCGCCTGTTCTGCCCTCAGCACGCAATCCGGTTCCAACATTTTTGAAGAAGAGTGTCACCATATCGCCATCCACTCTCATATAATTGTACAATGGACTGTAAGCGCCCGATATCGGGAGTGAATAAGTATTTGCCAATGCCATCTTCGCTAATCGCACTCCAACATCTTTCTTATTCTTGGGATGAATATCAGTAGTGTCATCTGCAAGATCGTTCGTCACTACTATTCCAGTTTGATGAAGTGCTAAAGTTTTCACCTGGGCTTCTCTCAGAAGAGCGGCAATATTTTTTTCACCGTACGTGTACGGCGCCAATTGAACAAAATAAAAAGGTAATTCCTTTGCCCAGGCTTTCCGCCAGGATTCAATCATTGAGCCAAATAATTTTGAATAAGTGCTTGCGGTTCCTGTGTTGCTCTCACCCTGATACCAAATGGCACCGGCGATGGAGAAATTTGTAAGCGGCGCGATCATCGCATTGTAAGTGTATCCGGGAGTGATTGGCCACCACGCAGAAGTCTTCAGTTTCCTGGAAGCTTCCGCCAATGCCGGATCTCTGTTCACAATTTCAGACGGAGTCCATGTTTCGGCAGGCGTACCTCCCCAACTCGCATTAATCAATCCAATCGGAACATTGAGGTCATCGTTCAGTCTCTTTCCAAAATAAAAGGCAACGGCGCTAAACCATTTCACAGTATTGGTATCGCATACACTCCATTCTCCAGCGAGATTCTCCTGCGGAGAAAGAGCGGTTACTTTTTGAACCTGGAAGAAACGAATGGCGGGAATATTTGCGGCAGCCACGTCTTTCTTCATTGCAGGCGCACCCCAATTGTAAGAAAATTCCATATTGGACTGACCGGAACAAATCCATACTTCACCAATCAACACATTTTTTAGTTCAATGGTGTTTGAGCCATTGATTGTAATTCCATACGGCCCACCCGCAGCAGGTGTTCTCAGGTTAACTATCCATTTACCGTTTCCATCCACAACCGTTGAATCAATTAATCCATGCCACGTGGTAGCAACATTAACTTTCTCACCGGGGCTTCCCCATCCCCATAGTTTCACCGTGGATTTTTGTTGCAATACCATGTTGCTGCCTATCACTGCGGGAAGTCGGATGGTTGCGAAAGATTGAAATTGGAAAACAAGAAAAAAAGAAAAGAGGAACGACCTCATCATTGTCATGGGAGATTAGTTTGTATGACTAAGATAAGTATTGACAATTAACAAATCATAGGGCAAACCATTCATAGGAAAAATTCCAACGCGTAATTAAATTTGAAGAAATATTGATTGCTACTATCCCTATGGCAAAATTTTTTACTATCCTAAGCACTATCTTACTCCTACTATCCTGCAAGAAAAACAATCATGACCCTTGCCAGAACGCTGTACAGCCTAGCCTTTCATTTAACATCCGGGAAGTTGTTTACGATAGTTCATATGTTACCGACACAATGTTTTCACACAACGCTGTCATTTTCGAGACCGTGGGAGAATATGATTCTGTAAAATGGAATATTGGAAATGATCCAAGAATTTTCAAGGAGCCAAGGTTTATTTATGGATCCGGCCGTTTCACGGGAATTCCTGTTGGACAAGTGGAAATAAAGCTTACCGCGTACAAAGCACCCAACGTTAAATGCTTCCCGGCCGATAAGGGAATATATACTGCCTCTAAGACGCTAACAATTGTTGATGCGTATACCAGAGGCAGCCTCACCAAATCACCATTACTCGGACGCTATCATGGATCAAATACCGACAGTCCGCTTGATACCTTTACCGTAAGGATAGAATACTTTGACAGCACGAAGTATGACCTAACCCATTTTGGACGTCAGAATTTTTATTGGATCAGCAATTTGCCGAAAGGATACTTTTGGGACGGAAGTGATCAAACGTACAACAACCCCGAACTGCAATACGGAGTGGAAATAAATTACCTGGGATATAAAGGTTTTTCCACTACTGACGGCGCCACTTGTAATAACGGATTTGGTTTTCTATCTCACGATAGTCTGATCATTGACTATGGAGTCTCATTCGCAAATTGCAAGAAACGATTCATTGGACGGCGGATCAATTGACCACTAATCCGCGAACAATTAAACGGCGCCAAATTATTTCGCAATAATGACCTTTTGGATCACACCCGTTAAATTATTCTTCAAATAATAGACACCGGGTGCAAGATGTGAAACATTGATCTGCGTATTTCCAATTATTTTCTTTTCAAATATTTTTTTACCTGATTGATCTGACAAGCTTATAGTTGTCATTTGACTAGATATAACATTGAGAACATTTCTTGCCGGATTAGGGAATGCTGCAAAGTCAGGGCTGCGAGACTCCGTTGCTTCGCTGGTAATGAGCTTCGTATCCTCGTCGTGCCCAGGATGACACTCATGATTCTTTTCCTTATCCATTTCAAAGTCGATCAACCATAGGTCCAGTCCACCGTGTTGATACTCCGCCTTGTCCACAGCAAGCCACGACCAGGAAAAACCTGACAATAAAAAATGTTCATCGCCTATTTCCTGAATATCATATAAAAGATCACCACCAAAGCCGCCTAACGTTTTATCCCATTCAATTTTTCCCTTGCCATCTAATTTCACCACCCAATAATCAAAATCTCCACGATTATATTCACTCTTTTCTCCACCAATTGAAGAATTTGAAACACCTGCAAGTGCCACACCATTATCACGCGTTGCGATTAGGTCGTTTGCATATTCATCAGACGATCCGCCAATTGTCTTATCCCATTGTATCTTTCCCAATTTATCGAGTTTCACCACCCAGTAATCAGCTCCTCCCCTGCTATTTTCGGTTTTATCGCCAGAAATATTCGATAGTGAAGCGCCGGCAACAAAGAAATTTTCATCACCTGATACCTGGATTCCATTTAAAAAATCATCTGCGCCGCCTCCTATTGTTTTATCCCACTTCTTATGCCCAAAGCGATCAAACCTTACTATCCAAAAATCAAAACCACCCTTTTTGTTTTCCGATTTGTCAAATGACTGGTCGGAGAATGAAATTCCAGCCGATACATATCCGCCATCTGATGTGAGCTGGAGATAGTTGTTGAATTCATTATCGCTCCCCCCAATCGTTTTATCCCAAAGAACATGACCCGTGTTATCGATCTTAATCGTCCACATATCATAACCGCCCTTACTGTTTTCAGATTTTTCCCCTGAAACATTCGACGCAGAATAACCTCCCACCAGGTATCCACCATCCCGCAATTGTATAATTGAAGAAACAAATTCATTGTCGCTACCCCCAAGCGATTTGTCCCATTGTATGTTTCCAAACTTGTCCAATTTCACAATCCAGATATCAAATCCTCCTCTACTATTCTCTGATCGTTCGCCCGATTGATTGGACGAAGAATTTCCGGCGAGAATATATCCGCCATCAAAAGTTTGATGTATACTCATCAACTCATCATAGTCGCTGCCGCCTATCGTTTTTTCCCATTCGATGTTATGGTACCTGTCATACTTCACCACCCAATAATCAAAGTTTCCCCGATTGTATCCCGTTTTTTCAAACCCGATATCCGATGCGGAACTAGCACCTATGATCCATCCTCCATCGCGCGTGAGGTCTGCACCTTCCGCTTTTAATATATCATCTGCATATCCCCCGATTGTTTTTTGGGTATTGATAGTTGGAATTCCAAATTTCCCGATGCTCAAGTCTACGATCCAGAAATCCTGTGATCCAACAGGCATCTGCGCTTTGTCACCTGAAATAAACGACCAGGATGATCCGCCTAACAGGTAATGATCATTCCCATTATCGATAATGTTTACTATCCTGTCGTCGCTAGTTCCTCCTACAGTCTTATCCCATTTTACTTTTCCGCACTCTTCCATTTTCACTACCCAATAATCCGTTGGCCCGAATCCACCAGATCTACATCCTTCGCTTTTCTCACCTGACAGGTTCGAGTTTGAACTACCCGCAATGAAGTAGTCCCCTTGATTGGTCACTTCAAATACAGCGAAAAAATCTTCTCCGTCACCACCCGCTGTTTTATCCCATGTTTTTTTTCCATTCTTATCCAATTTCACCAGCCAATAGTCGAACCCTCCCCTGGAATTCTCTGACTTTTCACCTGAAATATTTGAATTGGATGATCCCCCAATAACGTACTCTCCATTGGGATTTTGATAAATGGTGTGGCTGAATTCATCGCCCATTCCACCTAATGTTTTGTCCCATTCAATTTTGCCTCTTTTATCCAGCTTCACCACCCAATAATCATAAGATCCAAAAAAACCTCTGCTGTTTTCCGACTTCTCAAAGCCTGCATTGGAACTTGAAAATCCTCCTACAATCAATCCGCCATCTTTTGTTATCTGGAATGGGCTGCACCATTCGTAATCAGCTCCGCCCAAAGTTTTATCCCAATACTTGTTTCCATTCCTGTCGAGCTTCACCACCCAATAATCAGTAACACCCCTGCTATTCTCTGTTTTTTCTCCTGAGATTGGCGAATCAGAAGAACCGGCAAGTATATACGAATCATCACCTGCTTGAATAACGTAATCAATATATTCATTCCCGCTTCCGCCAATGGTTTTATCCCATTTTATATTTCCGTTTGCATCCAGTTTAACCAGCCACCAGTCCAATCCTCCTCTACTATTCTGAGTTTTTTCACCAGAGATGTCGGAGCTGGAAGTTCCAATTAAAGCGTATCCGCCATCAGACGTCTGAATGATAGCGGTTAGATTGTCTTCACTATTTCCTCCAATAGTTTTATCCCATTGAATGGCGCCGTTCTTATCATACTTGATTATCCAATAGTCTCTGCCGCCCCTGCTGTCTTGCGATTTTTGACCGCCCGCATTCGAATAGGAACCACCACCCGCAATCAGTCCTCCATCTTTTGTTTTAATCATCTTCATCATCTCATCAGAGTCATAACCTCCTATCGCTTTTTGTGAGGCTGTAGAGAATTGTGCCATGGAGTTTGCAATAGTGAGGATCGCTATAACAGTACACGCAAATTTGTATTTCATTTTTCTTTTTTTATGAGATATGAGCTTGTCCATAATTGCCGCCAAGGGTCAGGCTTATGGACATAATTATTCCTTGATGCCATTTTAATGGCTTCAAAAGAATTCATGGGCAGAACTGCTAATGATGATGATTGGGTGCACTAAGGAATTCCAACCTCAAACAAATTCAGGAACACGCGATGAAATGGATAGAATAAGTGGGTCCTGGAAGAATATCTTTAAGGTAGACACAATTTGTTTCACTTCCAACTATAACAGGAAGAATGATGAATTTTTGTTTCACCTGTCCAATTTGGTGACTCCCGACTGTTATTGATAAGAACTAATTTTATAACCAGTCGGTCTAGCTTGCCTTCCATGCCGCGCGCGGGACGCTGGTGAGTACGGCGACTACAAAAAATCACAAAAATGAACGAATACATTTTAATCTTCAGACATGAAGACGGAAGTAAGATTGCCTCACCAGAGCAAATGCAGATCTGGATGAAACAAACAATGGATTGGATAGGAGGAATTGCTGCTCAAAATAAATTCAAAAGTGGCACTGGACTTCCCTTTGCTGACGCCAGGGTTGTGCAATCAAACAAGGTGGTTACCAATGGACCATTTGGTGACATCAAAGAAACCATTGGCGGATTTATCATCGTGAAAGCAGAATCAGTGGAAGAAGCAGTTGAATTCGCAAAGGGCTCACCAGTATTGCAGGGAGAAGGGAATACGGTAGAAGTGAGAAGAATTGAAAGACACTAATGGAAGAAGGAGAAAATCCACAAGGTACAAGGTACAAGATACAAGATCCAAGATACAAGATTCAAGATACAAACAATGAAGAAGAAGAAGGCCTAATTGGCATAATAGGAACTACACAAAACAGAACAAATAAAAAGCAAATTTTGTGACCTTGTTCCGTTTTTTCTGATGCTTTTTTTTTGCCTTTTTTATTCTTATTCCATGGATCTTGCATCTTGGATCTTCTGTTTTATTCTATAAGGCCTATAGATGAATCAAACTCAACTGATACCACATTTATTCCGAACAGAGTTTCGCAAAATAGTGAGTGTGCTGTGTAAATCTTTCGGGATGGAGCATATGGAAACAGCGGAAGATCTTGCGAGCGAAACGTTTCTGTCGGCAATGGAAACCTGGGCGTATAACGGTGTCCCCGAAAATCCAACCGCATGGCTGTACACAGTAGCAAAGAATAAGGCAAAAAATTACCTCAACCGCAATCAACTGTTCAACAAGAAAATTGCTCCCGATCTCAAACGGGCCAATTCAACCGAGTCAACAGTTGACATCGATTTAAGTGAAGAAAATATTTCCGACAGCCAATTGCAAATGTTGTTTGCGATTTGTCACCCCTCCATACCAACAGAAGCGCAAATCGGACTTTCTCTTCGCATCCTTTGCGGATTCGGCATCGAAGAAATTGCGACAGCCTTTCTCACTAATAAAGAAGCGATTAATAAGCGGCTGTTTCGCGCCAAAGAAAAACTCCGACAGATAAATGCATTGATTGCATTTCCCGGCAAGGATGAAGTGAATGAACGATTAGAAACCGTGCTTACCACTTTGTATTTGCTGTTTAGTGAAGGATATTATTCCGAAAGTCAGAATACTGTAATACGAGAGGACCTGTGCAATGAAGCAATGCGACTCACGTACTCACTCTTAGAAAATAAACAAACAAATCAACCCTCCGTTAGGGCATTGTACTCACTGATGTGTTTTCATGCTTCGCGATTTAAAGCAAGAGTAAATGACAAGCAGGAAACGATTCTGTATCAACAACAAGATGAAACATTATGGGACAAAAAGTTAATTGCAGAAGGTGTTCATTATTTGAAAGAAGCATCTGAGGGAAACAATTTGTCCAAATATCATCTGGAAGCGGCCATCGCATATTGGCATACCATCAAAGCTGATACAAATGAGAAATGGGACAGCATACTCCAACTATATAATCAACTTTTGATGATTGACTACTCTCCCATCGCTGCCCTGAACCGAACCTATGCGCTCTCTAAAATCCATGGCGTCCAAGTTGCCATACACGAAGCGGAGAAATTAAAACTGGACACAAATCCTTACTATTTCACTTTACTGGGCGAATTGTATAAACAAATCGACAAGAAGAAAGCGAAGCGTCATTTTGAAACCGCGTTGAGTGTTGCTAAAAGTCCAGCCGACAAGCAGATCATTACGAAAAACATCTCCACGCTATGATACTGCAACAACCTTTGAATTTAGTAACTTCATGATTCAACATTCAATATTGCACGTTGTGAAATAATCTCAACAATTTCACTCAAGCAAAACCTATACGCTACAATGGAAGCTGATTATTTAAGAAGCGCACGACAACAATTTCAATCTTACAAAGCACTTGGAGAGAAAACATTCGCGCAATTGTCTGATGAGCATCTCTCATGGCAATTTAATAGTGAGAGCAACAGTATTGCCACTATTGTAAAACATTTGGCTGGCAATATGCTTTCCCGATGGACTAATTTTCTAACTACTGATGGCGAAAAGGAATGGAGGCGAAGAGACGACGAGTTTGAAAACGATATTCAGAGTCGTGATGAAATGATCAAGACTTGGAATCAAGGTTGGGACTGCCTGTTCAGTACCCTTGATGAGTTGGATAATAATGACCTGAGTAAGGAAATAACTATTCGGCAACAAAGTCATTCCGTGATGGACGCCATTAACAGGCAGCTTACACACTATGCGTATCACGTTGGTCAGATCGTGTACATCGGAAAAATGATCAGGAATGAAAGCTGGACTTCTCTTTCTATTCCGCGTGGGAAATCGAATGAATTTAATACCAACTTCACCGCAAAAAAATAATTTTCCTTTGATGAACTGAGATCACGTTCTGCTGTTGTCAAAAAGCCACTTCTTCGCATGTCAACAATTCTTTTGATTCCCTGGATCATTTATGGTTACAAACACCCGGAGAAGCGATTCTTTGGACTTTGTCAAACCAAAAAAGGCTTGTTGATTTTAATGAGTATTGAAATCCTTTATTGGATCGTATTGATGTTGCTGGTAGGCAAAACAGATACAGGAACTACGGGTGAAGGTAGTTTCGCATGGAGGTTTATCCTGGTCTATGAAAAAGGAATCATCCCCGTGTGGTGGCTCGCAGGCAAAATCAATCCGGCAGTTGCTGATAAAGTGGATGCTGATTTCAAAGTACTATACCTCGTGGCGGCACTGATAATGGATTATATATTTCTATTCATCATCAGTCCGCGTGTACCACAGCTTTTGAAAAGAAAGGAAGAGGTTCAAAAAATTAAAGAATGAAGATTAGGCAGCTGTTTTGGTCTTCCGATACACATACATCTTCGATTTGGTAGTGCCTTCAAGTTTTACCGGAAGTTTTTTAGCCCCGCCCAGGTCTTTTGTAGCAATTTGAAGCACTTGTGCGCCTGCAGTTCCTGAAGCGGCAATTTCCCCTGAAGGTTTTGCTGTGTATTTTTCGCGCAAGGAATCCTTTGGTGTCATCAGATAGGCTTTAAATGCCGACTGCTTTTTTGGATCCATATCGTAAATGTAGAATATAGCATAATCCTGATTCTGCTCAACATAAAAAGAGGCATTCGTGGTGAGATCGAATTTCACAAGCATCCGATAACCTTTCTTGTTTGTCCAGTCTTGCATTCTAGCCTCCATATGCTTCGCTTCTTTACTGAAATTATCAGACTGAGCAAACCCACCCAGCACCATGAGTAGGCAGGAAACAAACAAGAGATTTTTTTTCATGCTTTCTTTTTTATGAAATTAAGCATGTGGATGCCGAATGGCATATTGATTTCAAAGTTTGATGCTCGGAATTATAATATTATGCAGAATCAGTGCTTAAGAATTTTTTCAATCCTTGGATCCGGCGGTAACCACATCAGTGCCACAATCGAGTAGAGACCGAAACTTAGCCACGGATAGACCAAGGCTACAAAAATTGAGACTGCATAAATCAAGATGGAAATCTGGCCTTTCGTGTCCTTGCCATACGCTCGTGCTAATTTTGAATCCTTGCCGTGAACCCCAATAAGGAGTCGGGCCATAATGAAATAGCTTATCCCTGCCATTAACAATACTACCCCGTAAAGTGCAACTGGCCAGGTTGAAAAATGATTCTCTCCCATCCAGCCAGTAGCGAATGGAAATAGCGATAACCAGAACAAGAGATGGAGGTTTGCCCAAAGCAATTTGCCATCCACCCGCTCCACCACATGAAAAAGATGATGGTGATTGTTCCAATAAATACCAACGTAAATAAAACTCAGTACATAACTGATGAACACGGGAATCAGCGGCCTAAGATCGTTGATATTATCCGTATGAGGGATTTTCAATTCGAGGACCATAATCGTGATAATGATGGCAAAAACGCCATCACTAAAAGCTTCGAGTCTGTTTTTTTGCATCGAGAAAAGTTAAGAGGGGTTCTTGTTTACGCTCAATTTAGAAAGAAATTAGCACAGGATGCTTCGGCAACATATATTGACACTTGTTGCCGAGTTTGAAAATAAAGATGTACTAGACAAACCTCGTACAAAAAGCAGAGCTGGTTGAAACTTAATCAACCAGCTCCACGAGTTCAAACAAACTTTTACAAATTCTAGAATTCAAGTTTATGTAACGAATAGGACAGCTCGCTTTCCTTTTCATTTTTTAACTGCTGTATCCTGTCTTCCAGGTAAGCGATTCTGAAGATGACTTCCGACATTACGCTATCTACTGCCCCATCTTTTATTGCGAGTCGATAACGAAAATGCTGGTTCAGTAATTCTCTCTCCAGTGTTTTGATGTCGCGGCTTTCAACTTCTCTTTTCATATGCCTGCATGTTATGAACAAATCAGTCCAAGAATATTGCCAAAATCATTTGCGGACCGTTTGTATATGAAATGATTATATCACGCCGCAAAATCTAAACGCCTAAATAAGCAATCGCGACCGACAGCTATTCATGCTGCAATTAGCGGACGTTCAAGGTAAAGTCACAATTGGAAATGCTTCGAAAGCTAATCGGTAAAATCTTTCCACATCGTGGAAGAACGGTAACAGTCTTACAACACCTTCGATATTATTTAAAAGTATAGCGCACAGCCTCTGTTGTCTGGTCAGGCATGCTTTTTTTGACTAGTTTTTGAAAATATTTTATATGCCAGACGATAAAAATCTTCGTGATCAAAAAGACCGCAGCCGCGTTGCTGCAGATGAAAAATGGGAAATGAGTTATATGATGGAAAAAACCGGCGCCAGCCGTGAAGAAATTGAAAGTGCGATTGCGGCTGTTGGAAATAGTCGTGAGAAAGTAGAAGAATATCTAAGAAAGAGGAAATAGTTGATATCACTACCTCTCTAAAACTTCGTCGCCGGACGTCCAAATTGATTTGGATGAGTCCGGCGGCTCGTTAATAACACTATATGTAAACCGTCCTTAATGAATCTTGATGTAAAGATGCCAGATGCAGGATGCAGCTAAAGGCTAATGGCTAACAGCTCTTCTTAGAACCACACCGTTGCGTTCACCAACATTACTACTGAAAGAAAAGAAGTAGCAAGAACTGCGATTTTTACTGTTTCGTTTTTAAAAGTTTTCATACAAATTATTTTTAGAGTTTCTATTATTTAATCTGATTGTAATGGTCAAAAGTTCAGT
>Ga0157378_10004872_pt1 | contig 11772 bp, 10 predicted proteins | sample M65metaG_FD_115309 | JGI IMG/M metagenome (GOLD analysis project Ga0157378, IMG submission 115309) | Miscanthus rhizosphere microbial communities from Kellogg Biological Station, Michigan, USA - M6-5 metaG | ecosystem: Host-associated > Plants > Roots > Rhizosphere > Soil | place: USA: Michigan...
CCGTTGAGATCGATTACGCGCTGACTGAGGCGGGTTTGTGCGTCGGTGATGGCCTGGTTGTAGATGACGGGGCCGATCTCTTCGAGGAAGAAGTTGAGGAGAAGTCCAGCGGGGAGATCGCCAATGGCCTCGAGGTTCTCTTCGAAGTAGCGCTGAAGGGAGGAGATTGCGGTGGCGCGCTGCTGTTTGTCGAGTTCGAGAGTAATCATCGGCCTGACTCCGGAAAATGGGGATGAGTCGATGGTACTGAATTCAGCTTCTGTGCAGCCGGACACATGTTCAGGGACGTCATTGGAGTAGGTTCAGAGGTGCGGTGGATTCGAGTTGAGGGACTTGAGCATGCTGAAATTCCCGGTAGGCAGGTGCTGGAGGATCCGACGACTTGGGATCTTGGCTGCTGGAGTCGCGATCAGTGCAGGGGCTGGTGCGCAGATTGAGAATGGAGGTGCCACAGCGCGGCATGCGGACCAGGCATCCCAGATTCACCTGGACGTCGTCGTTTCGGATATGGCGGGGAGGCCTGTCTCCGGGTTGAAGGCGAAGGATTTCACGTTCCTCGATGACGGCAAGCCGCGGCAGATTGCGGAGTTCAAGACGTTTGATGGCGCAACGGCGAAGCCTGAGGCCCCGGTGAAAATGATCATCGTGATCGACGCAGTGAACAACGGGTTTGTGGAGATGGCCTATCTTCGGCAGGGCCTTCAGGAGTTCCTTCGCGAGAACGATGGGCGACTAGGACAGCCAACGATGATTGCCAAGCTTGCGTCATCGGGGATCCAGACACTTTCGAGTCCCACGGTGGATGGAACTGCGTTAGCGAATATCGTTGGAGCGTTGAGTCCCACGGTGAAGCCTAGGGGACTTGATGCGCTTCATGTATCGCTGAGCGGGCTCATGGCAATTGCGCAGAATGAAGTGAATGAGCCGGGCAGGAAGTTGCTTGTATGGTTAGGCCCCGGGTGGCCTACGCCTGTTCCTCCGCGCTCAGCGCTGACTGAGGTGGATCTGCGAAACCAGCGCACGTACTTCGCTGTGGCCATTCAGATTGCGAAATTGCTTCGCGATAGCCATATGGTTCTATATGGCGGGTACAGCGGAGGTGACTTTTACATGCGGGACTTCCTGAAGCCGATGAAGAAGGTCTCGGATGTGGATGCGAGGATTCTTCGCCTGAACGTGTTAGCGATCAAAAGCGGGGGCAAGGGCGAGCTTCCCGAGACGAATCGGGACAGCGTTGTGCGCGACGCGCTGGATCACGTTGCGGCAGAGGGGAAGTCGTTCTATGAAATTTCGTTCGAGCCACCGAAGGCACAGGCCGTAGATGAGTTTCACGAGTTGCGAGTGACAGTTGATCGGCCGGGCCTAACGGCCCGAACGGCTACAGGGTATTACAACCAACTTAAGGGGACGCGGCCGGAGACGAAGAAGCAAGAGGCTTCAACGCTACCAGAGCCGACCACGGTGGAGCGGCGGGCGGAACGGCTCGTCACGGTCGCTCAATTGAAAGCGGTGGTTCAGGAGTTGAAAGGCAAACAGGATGGAGAGCGCCCGGCGGAGATCGAGCGTCTGCGACTGACCGAGCGGATGAGCAGTTCGAAGCTTGCGGAGTTGAGTGCGGAACTGGCAGGTGCGAAATCGAGGGAAGCCTTGTTGGCTGTCGCCGATGCGTCGACATTTCTCGACCCTCCAAAAGAGGAGCTACCAGACAAGGCAGTACCGAGTGCCGCAGAACAGCGGGACATTGCGTCCCGTGCAGTGGTGTATTTGAAAGATGCGATTCCGAAGCTGCCAAATTTCTATGCGAAGCGTTTCACAACTTCGTTCAAAGCAGTGCGAAGCACGTATGACATGAACCTGCGTACGGGAGATGAGGTTTGGCGGAATGCGGGGAAGTTCAAGGCGATGGTTCTTTACCGCGATGGGAAAGAAGAAGTGCGTTCGGAGGGGGCAGAGGAGCGGCATCTGATTACACGCGGGACGTTTGGACCGATCCTGAGCACGGTGATCGTGGATGCAGCGCGTAGCTCGACGGAGTGGGCGAGATGGGAGGAACGACCGAGCGGACCGATGGCGGTAATGAAATTTCGGGTTCTAAAGAAGCAGTCGCACTACCAGGTCTCGTACCCAACCGCGATGAATGGAGATGGAGAGCTCAGCGGGATGGCTCCGACGGCGTATCACGGGGAGATCGGGATTGATCCGAAGTCAGGAGCAATTCTACGGCTGGTACTGGAGGCTGATCCTGAATCAGGGTCCTCTATGCACCGCGCAGACATCATGGTGGAATATGGCGCGGTGACGATCGGCGGACAGGCATACACGTGTCCAGTGCGTGGTGTTTCTATATCGGTAGGAGAGCAGCACCGTCTTGTGAACGAGGAGGGGGTCGCCTCTGTGCCTGATCTGCGCGAGATGACGTGGCTGGATGATGTAGTTTTCAGGGACTATCACGTCTTTCGTTCGGAGATGCGAATCGTGCCGGATTGAAGTGGCCAGTGTATGTAAGGAAGGCCTTCAATGCAGAAGTACTCGCTTTTTGCGCAGAAGCCATAGGCCGATGGCTGCAGTGAGCCAGACGAGGGTTGCGAGGGGGAAGACGACCCAGGGGCTGGTGCGCGGAAGCCAGATCCAAAAGACGAGCGCGAAGGCAGCTAGAGCGATGCAGCCCATTGCGGCACCGTAGGCATCGATTGCGGCGACGGACCGTCCGCGGTTGGTGCCGTCGTAACCGGCGCGGGCTTTGTGTTGTTTTTCGTGGGCTTCAATGAGGCTGGCGCCGGCCGGGAAAATTGCGGGGAACGCGAGGAAGAAGCCTCCGACGACAGGTCCGTAGTGCTGGGCGATGAGGCCGGCGAGGGCGCAGACAGCGCCGCCGAAGACGAAGCGGATAATCCACTCGTGCGGCTTGATTCCTTTGATGGCAGAGAAGCGGGCATGGACAAGCATGGCGTTTATCGGATCGCCAGCCAAAGGGCTAATGAGACAGCAAACCAGATGGGAATGAGAGAGACTGTCGCTGCCAAGGCCGGGGGTTTGTAGCGCCGAAGCAGCCAGGTCGTGGCGGCTGCATAGCAGAGGAAGGCGACAGCTCCGAAGATCATGGAGCGGGCTTCGGCGGCCGCATACTGGGAGCCGTGTGAGGAAATGGTGAGACCGAGGGTGGCGAGCGCGATGGATGGCGCTGCGCCGAAGAGACCGGCGAAGCTCTTGGGACGGAGAATTTCGGCGAGCGCCGCGAAAAAACTGACGGTGACACCGCCGATAAAGAAGCGGGAAAGAGTCTCTGAGAGTTGGGCTGACATGGCGCTCCTCAGGCGGCGCGCTGCGCATCTTTGATGGCCCGCATGGCGACGTCAGCTCCTTTGCAGCCCAGGAGTTTGTACCGTTTGCCTTCGAGGCGGTGGTAGTTGACGAAGAACTCTTCGAGTTCGTGGAGAAACTGTTTGGGGAGGTCACCAAGCTTTTTCAGGTAAGCGTACTCGTGGTTCACTTCTGCGACGGCAAGGAGGCGGTCGTTGCGGGTTCTCTTTTTGCCTTCGATTTGTTCGCCTTCAATGACGCCGATAAGACGTGCGCGGACGGCGATGCCGGGGAAGGCGGGCTCGTCCATGAGGAGCAGGACGTCGATGGGGTCGCCATCGGGAGCGAGAGTCCGCGGAAGAAAACCGAAGTCGTAGGGAAAGGTCATGCCCGCGGGAAGAACCTTTTTGACAACGAAGATGTTCTGCTTGTCGTCGTAGGCGAACTTGTTGCGGCTGCCTTTTGGGGTCTCAATGATGACCTGGATCAGGCCGTCGGCCTTATCGACCGGTTTGAGCAGAATCGGGTTGCTCAGCCCTTTCGCAGGCTTCTTTGACATGAGTCGCTCCTCTTGCACATTGGTAGAAGAGGCCGGAGGTGTTTCGGTTGCTCAAAAAGGGAGGCGGTACTGGATATGGGCGGTTTAGCAGTCCTACCTTGACAGTGCTGGTGTCAGATTTCTAGAATCGATTAGGCGAGTCCTGTTAGAGAGGGTTGTAAGCATCTCATAATGGGAGGTTTGTCTGCCGGTCGATAGAGTATGGCCGGTGCTCAAGAGGTAGCTGAGCGATGCCTGAGATACGCGTTAGTCCGCGTGAGCGGCTGGTTCTTACGGCGATTATTGAGCTCTATATCGCTACCGGCGAACCCGTGGCTTCGCAGGCGGTTGCGGAACATTTCATCCATAAAGAAGGGCTGAGCTCGGCGACGATCCGAAACGTGATGGCGTCGCTGGGAGATGCCGGACTGTTGGAGCAGCCGCATACTTCGTCGGGGCGGGTGCCGACTGCGGCGGCTTTCCGCTATTACGTGGAGCAGATTACGCGGCCGGATGCGCCGCTTGGCCGGATTGGTGTATCGACCGCGATTCCGGCGGGCGGGAGTTCGCTGAGCGAGCAGAGGCGCGGACAGATCGAAGATATCTTCTCAGGGGTTACAAGTTCGAATGAGTACCTGGAGCGGACGTCGCATGTGCTGGCGCTGATTTCGAGTGGGCTGGGAGTGGCCCTGGCGAGCGGCACCGCAGACCAGGTGCTGGAACACATTCATTTTTCGAGGCTCTCGGCGGGAAGAGTACTGGCGGTGGTGGTAACGCGTGCTGGCGCTGTGCTGGATCGCGTGCTAGTGCTGGATCGCGAGATGACACACCTGGAGCTGGAGACGGCGGGTCGGTATCTGAACGAGGCGTTTCACGGCTGGCCGATTGAGCGGATTCGGACGGAGATTGCGCGGCGGATGGATGAGGAGCGGGCCGCCTACAATCAGCTGCTAACGTCGGTAGAGGAACTCTGCCGGAAGGGCGCTCTGACTGTGGGCGAGGGTGCGCCTGTTCTGTACGTTGAGGGCATGGCGAACCTGATCGTGGCGCAGGCGGACCGGGAGAGGTTGAGACAGATGCTGCTCGCGCTGGAAGCAAAGCAGCGCCTGGTGGATTTACTTACGGCATATGTAAACGGAAGTCAGCAGGAAGTACGGGTGGTGGTCGGTCTGGATGAGGCTTCCCCTGCGATGCAGGACCTGGTGCTGATCGGGGCGCCGACGCGACTGGGTGGAACGAGCGTGGGTACGGTAGCAGTGATTGCACCGACCCGCATCCAATACCAGGAGATGATCCAGGCAGTGAGGTATGTGGCGCGGCTGTCGGAGCGAATACTGGAGATACCCGAGCAGTAGTCTGAGGGCCGATGAGCAGGGGCTAAAGCTCCGAATCGAAAAAGTGAGGCAAACGGCGGACTACGGCTGTGCTCTGACGCAAGACTCTGATCAGTATGGGCTTGTGAGCGTTGACTTTGGAAAATTGTGACAAGGTTTTGGTCCAGAGGCGTAAAAATCGGGTCTAAATTGGGAGCTGCGTAAGCCCGGTCTGACGCGAGTGGCAGCAAAGGAATTTATCATTGACTAAGAAACGAAATATTTGGGGAATACGTAGAGATATGCCAGAAAAGGAAGCGGAATTGACGGCTTTGGAAGCTACCGAACAGGATGTTGCGGAAGCGACGGAGAGTGCCGCCGGTGAGGCGGGGAATGTGGACGCGCCGGTGAGCCGGGGTGAAATCGATCAGTTTCAGGCCGAGTATGAGCAGTTGAAGAAAGAACGAGACGGGTTGATCGATCGCCTGGCGCGGCTGCAGGCGGAATTTGAGAATGCACGGAAGCGGGCAGAGAAAGAAAAGGCCGATTTCCGCGATTACGCGACGGGGTCAGTGGTGGAGCAGTTTCTGCCGGTGCTGGACAACTTCGAATTGGCACTGAAATCGACTGGTACGACGGAGCAGTTGAAGGCGGGCGTGGAACTGATTGTCAAGCAGATGGAAGAGGTTCTGCGCGGGTTCCAGGTGCAGCCTGTGGCGACGGTGGGGCAGGAGTTCGATCCTCGGCAGCACGAGGCGATGGGATCGGTGGAGCGCGAGGATCTCCCGGATCAGCATGTGGCGGAAGAGATCCGGAAAGGGTACAAGCTGCGCGAGAAGTTGCTGCGGCCGGCGCTGGTGCGTGTAGTCTCCAACCCGAAACAAAAGAGCGAATGAACCTATAGCGGCCAGGGCTGAGGCCCCTGCGAGTAGGGGGACTGAGTCCGTTTGTGTCTCTGGCCCATCTAGATTGAGAGAAGGTAGAAACGGGTTTGAATACAAAAGTGAGTAAAGCTGACTACTACGAGGTACTTGGTGTGTCGCGGGATGCGAGCGAGCAGGAGCTCAAGAGCGCATACCGCAAGCTTGCGCTGAAGTACCATCCAGATCGCAATCCGGGAGATCACGCGTCGGAAGAGAAGTTCAAGGAAGCCAGCGAGGCCTACCAGGTGTTGAGCGATGCGGACAAGCGCGCGGCGTACGACCGGTTCGGTCATGCAGGCGTGAGCGGCGGCGGTCCCGGTGGATTTGGCGGGTTCTCGGGTGCGGTGGACCTGGGGGACATTTTCGGCGACTTATTTGGCGAGATGTTCAACATGGGCGGCCAGCAGAGGACGGCGCGGCAGATGCGCGGCGATGATCTGCGCTACGACCTGACCATTGATTTTCAAGAAGCGGTGTTCGGGACGGAAAAGGATATCCGCATTCGCCGTCTCGAGGCATGCGAGACGTGCAAGGGAACGGGAAGCAAGTCGGGACGTGGACCAGCGACTTGTCCGCAATGTCATGGCCGCGGACAGGTGCGATACCAGCAGGGATTCTTCTCTGTTGCCCGGACGTGCAATGCGTGCGGAGGCAGAGGGTCGATTACCAGCGATCCGTGCGACACATGCCGCGGAGAGACGCGAATCACGAAAGAGATCAAGCTCACGGTGAAGGTTCCGGCGGGTGTTGAAGAAGGAACACGGATTCGCTACGGTGGCGAAGGTGATGTAGGGCGCAGTAACGGGCCGAGCGGAGATCTCTATATCGTGCTGGCGATCAGGGCGCACGACTTCTTCCAGCGCGAAGCCCAGAATCTGCATTGCGTGATTCCGATCAGCTTTCCCCAGGCGGCGCTGGGAGCGGAGATCGAGATTGAAGGCGTGGATGGTCCCGTAATGCTGAAAATTCCTGAAGGCATTCAGAGCGGGAAGGAGATTCGGGTACGCGGGAAGGGTGTTCCTTATCTCAACGAGAGAGGTCGCGGGGATTTGATTGTGCGGGTGGTGGTGCAGATTCCCAAAAAGCTGAGCAAGGCGCAACGCGATCTCATTGCTGAATTGGCGAAGTCGATGTCAGTGGAGAACAAGCCGACTTCGCCGGGGCTGCTGGAGAAAATGAAGGACCTGTTCAGCTAGAAAGTTCGAATGCATTGAAAATGCAAGTGAGAGTCGCCCGTGATGGGCGGCTCTTTTATTTGAAGTCAGATTGCGAGGAGGACGATGACGAGGACACACGCACCCATGAGAAGGCTGGCTAGATCAGTGAGTGCGAAAGCGACGGGGTCTTCGTTGAGCTCTCCGCGCGAGGCGAGGAGCCAGACTCGGCAGGTCCAGAGGATCATGAAGGGAACGATCAGCCAGAGATAACGCGCATGGCTGTAGAGCCTGATGACGTCCTGGCTGCTGATGTAGTTGGCGAAGACGACGACGGCCGCGAAGGCGCTTGCAGTTCCAAATGCGCGCATCTGCTCAATGTCGGTCATCAGGTATCCACGGCCATTCTTGAGTTGGTTTCCCGACAAGCGGATATGTTCGAGCTCGGCGAAGCGCTTCACAATTGCGAGTGAAAAGAACAGGAAGATCGCAAAGCCGGCGAGCCAGTGGGAGATCGGCGTGTTGGTAGCGGCTCCGCCGGCGAGCAGGCGCACCGTGTAGAGGCCGGAGAGGACGAGGACGTCCACGAGAGCGATGCGCTTCAGAAAAAGGGAATAGGCAAGGGTACTGAGGAAGTAGAGCCCGAGCCAGAGGATGAACTCAATGGGAAGCGCGCGGGCCATTGTGAGCGCGAGTATGAGAAGCGCGGCGGAAGCGAGGAGCCCGGTCGCGGGTGCGAGGTCGCCGGAAGCAAATGGACGGGAGCGCTTTCGAGCACTGCGACGATCGGCATCGAGGTCGAGGAGATCATTGACGAAGTAGGTAGCGGAGGCTGTGCAGCAAAAGCAGAGGAATGCGAGCAACGCCTTGCCGAGCACCGAAAAAGAGCGGTCGTGGGCAAGAAGGGGCGGAAGCAGGATGAGGAGGTTTTTTGCCCACTGATGCGGACGGAGCGCTTTGACGAGCGAGCGGAAGGCACTGGCTCGCTCTTCGAAGATGTGCGTGGGCGAAATGCTGTGCTTGCGAATGCTGCTGCGCAAGGCGGCGCTGGGATTGGCCAGCATCTTCTCAGAGGCATCAGAGAGCAGCGGCAGATCGGCAGTACTGTTGCCGATGTAGGCAAAGCCGTCCGGTCCGAAGCGGCTGTGGAGGATGGCGAGCTTTTTCTGCCCGGTGAGGTTTGTGGCGCCGTCGCTCCCGAGGACGCCGTTGAAGATTCCGAGATGACTGGCTACGCGCTGGGCGAGTCGAACGTCGGCACCGGTAGCAAGGTAGAGCTCACGGCCGCGAGCACGCTCCTGTTGGAGAAAGTGGAGAAGTTTGCGGTTGTAGGGCAGGTGGACGACGTCGAGCGCGACGTGCGAAGTAAGGAACGCTTTAAAGGCAGCTTTGCCGCGGAAAAGGGCGGCCGGTAATTGAAGGAGGAGATGGGGGTGACTTCGAGCCAGAAGGAGGAGCGAGTCAACGAGCGTGTCTGATTTGACGAGGGTTCCATCCAGATCCACGCAAAGGGGCTTGGTGCCTGTATTCGCGGTATCTGGCTGTGATAGGACTTGCGGCAAGGATTACCTCGAGTTTAGGGCCGGCGGAGGATGGAAGCCTCCGGGGCAGTGAAAGACGCTGAGCTCGCTGGAACAATCAGCGGTCGAATAAGTTGCGCGAACTCAAATGATTTTCTCGAGCCCATGATTTACCGGGAAGTATATCGTGAGCCGTTTCGAAGAAGAGCGAGGCTAAGCCTTTGAGGTGAGGCAGAAGCTGGGCCACGCGGAAGGATACGCGCTTTTAGATCAACTCGTTACGGTCAAAAGTGCAGCGTATAATCTCGCAAGATGCCGCTGGGGGAACATCAATTCATTGATCACTACGAAATCCTCGCGCTGGTGGGAGCGGGGGGAATGGGTGAGGTGTATCGCGCGCGCGACACGCGCCTCAACAGAGACGTAGCGATCAAGGTGTTGCCGGGATTCTCGAGCCCTGAACCGGACCGGCTGCGCCGATTTGAGCAGGAAGCGAGAGCGGCAGCGGCTCTGAATCATCCCAACATCCTGGCGGTCTACCAGATGGGTGTCTACGAGCATGCGCCCTACCTGGTTTCGGAGCTGCTGGAAGGTGAAACGCTCCGGGAGCGATTGAAGCGAGGCGCACTGCCGCTGCGGAAGGTGATCGACTACGGCGTGCAGATTGCGAAGGGGCTTGCCGCGGCGCACGAGAAGGGCATCGTGCATCGCGACTTGAAGCCAGAGAACCTGTTTCTGACGAAAGACGGACAGGTAAAAATTCTCGATTTCGGCCTGGCGAGGCTGACGCAGGCGACACCGTCGAGTTTTTCGCAAGCGCCGCATGAGGTGGAGACGATCCCCGGAATGATGATGGGGTCGATGGGATATATGTCTCCGGAGCAGGTGCGCGGAACTGGAGCGGATCACCGGTCGGATATTTTCACATTCACGGCTGTGTTGTACGAGATGGTGACCGGGCAGAGGGCGTTCCAGAAGGCAACCTCGATTGACGCGATGAGCGCGATCCTGAATGAGGAGCCGGCGCCACTGGCGCAGATAAAACCGAGTTTTCCGGTGGGCTTGGAGAAGATGCTACAGCGCGGTCTCGAAAAGAATCCGGAGCAGAGGTTTCAGTCTGCATCGGATCTAGGATTCGCGCTGGAGTCAATGTCGGATGCGACGCACTCCACATTTGTGGCAACGCGGAGATTTGAGCGTGGACGCGCGGCCGGATCGCACGGGAGACTGATCACTTACGTTGTGATCGCGCTGCTGATCGCGGCGGCTGCGGTGGCGTGGATGTGGATGAAGCCAAGTCCGGAGCCGCAGGTGGCGAATTACGTTCAGCTAACGCATGACGGCGTGCAGAAGTCTCTGTTGGGAACGGACGGTTCGCGTATCTTCCTGACGATGGGCGATTCGGGCAGGGAACGGACGGCAGCGATTCCGATTAGCGGTGGCGAACCGGCACGAATCGCGATGCCGGGGCCGGACATGGTTCCAGTGGATCTGTCGCCGGATGGATCATCGTTTTTGGTGGTGGATGGGACCGGATATCCGGAGACAGGGCCGCTGTGGAGTTTGCCGGTGATGGGAGGCTCGCCGCGCAGGCTGGGAGACGCCACCGGGCATACGGCGGCATGGTCTGGCGACGGGAAGCTGATGGCGTACGCGAACGGCGCCGATGTTTTCTTTGCAAATGCGGACGGTTCAGCAGCTCGCAAGATTGCTACGATGAAGAATTTCGTGTCGGGGCTGGCGATTTCGCCGGATGACTCGGATGTGAGCGTAGAGACGGAAGAGATTTCGCAGAGCGGCTCGAGTGTGGTGGTTGGGGAACGGACGATGTGGAGCGTCAGTGCAAAGGGTGGAATTCCGGAGCCGCTGATTTCCGAATGGCCGAATGGAAGAAACGAGTGCTGCGGGCAATGGACAGCAGATGGCAGATATTTCGTCTTCCAGTCGCAGGGACAGATATGGGCATTGGCGAGCAGCGGAGGGCCGTTTCGAAAGCGTCCGAAGCCGGTCCAATTGACCTCGAGCCCGATGCAGCTGCAGTCGCCACAGACGAGCCGTGACGGGAAGAAGCTCTTTGTTGTGGGCATGACGTTTCGGGGGGAACTGACGAGTTTTGATGTGAAGAGCGGGAAGCCAGCCCTGTTCATGGGCGGGATTTCAGCGGATTGGATGGAGTTCTCGCGCGACGGCAAGCAGGTTGTCTACGTTTCGTATCCGCAGGGTGATTTGTGGCGAAGCAATGCAGATGGGACTGAGCGCGTTCAGTTGACCTTTGCACCTGAGAAGCCCGTATTGCCTCGATGGTCGCCTGATGGGCAGACAATTCTGTTCTTTGAGTTTCCGGGCGGAGTCAATCATCCCGGGAAGATGTACGAGATTCCAGCAGCAGGCGGTTCTCCGCGTCCCTTGCTGCCGAATGACAATCAGAATGAACAAGACCCGACGTGGTCGGCAGATGGAAAGCGCATTGCCTTTGGTGGGGATGCGAACGATGCGAACCGGGCCAAGGGTCCGGTGATCAAAATTCTGACCAAGGCGACGGGCGAGGTTTCGCCGGTTCCAGGTTCGGAGCGGATGTTCTCGCCGCGGTGGTCGCCGGATGGGCGATATCTCGCTGCAATGACCAGCGACTCGAGCCACCTGATGCTCTTCGATTTTCAGACACAGAAGTGGAAGGAGATCGGAAAAGGCACTCTGAGCTGGATGAACTGGTCGAGAGACGGGCAGTACATCTATCTGAAGGATCTAACGGGCAAAGGAGCGGTGGAGCGGATCCGCGTGGCAGATGGCAAGGAAGAGAAGATCGCTGAGCTGGGTGATCTGGTGCTGACGGGCCTGGGAGGCGGGTCAGTTTCGGTGGCGCCGGATGGATCTGTGCTTCTGCTGCGCGACCGCGGAACACAGGATTTGTACGCGCTGGACTGGATCGAGCCTTAGCGCGCTTGTCTTCAAGTGATTCGAAGAATCTCTGGAAGGGAATGGTGGAGCTGAGCGGGATCGAACCGCTGGCCTCCTCGTTGCGAA